>SMEH01000084.1_pt1 | contig 31917 bp, 28 predicted proteins | sample 2456361 | NCBI WGS metagenome assembly SMEH01 (sample SAMN10132587, study PRJNA489261) | soil metagenome | isolation source: day1 control-loamy sand soil ammended | place: USA | reverse complement strand
TCCTTTAAAAAAAGTGTGTTCACTATGACGATGAAAACAGTTTTTACCACAATCCTTTAAAAAAAGTGCATTCACTACACCTTTGAAAACAGTTTTTTCACCAATCCTTTCAAAAAAGTGCGTTCATTAAGCCAATGAAAACACTTTTTACCCCAATCCTTAAAAAAATAGTGCGTTCACTAAGCCTTTGAAAACAGTTTTTGCGCCAATCCTTTGAAAATAGTGCGTTCACTATGCCGATGAAAACAGTTTTTACCACAATCCTTTGAAAATAGTGCGTTCACTACACCTTTGAAAACAGTGTATATTCATCAGACCCAAGTTTATCTAGGTACAGGCTGCCAAAAACAGCTTTACTTACCAATATTGTATTGTTTCTCACGAAAAAGGGAATCATAATTTCAATTAAAAAAGAGGACTACTCATTAGCATAAAAGCTAATCAATAGTCCCCTTCATGATTAAAACGAGATATATTTTCGCGGATCAACAGCATTTGATTTCGAACCATTCCATAATCCCTCATGCATTTCAAAATGGAGATGGACACCTGTTGAAGCACCTGTTGTCCCTTTTCCACCAATATATTGACCTTTTGATACAACTTGTCCTTCGCTAACTGCTCTTGAACTTAAGTGCGCATATACTGTTTCATATTGTTTACCATCAATATAGTGAATTATATATACTACATTACCATATGAACTTGAGAAGTACGAGCGATGCACCACACCATCAGCAACAGAATAAACAGCATCACCTGTTGCCCCACCAATATCGATTCCGGCATGTAATTTTTTCGTGCCGTGGATTGGATGAACACGATATCCAAATTCGGACGTTACAGGCCCAGACGTTGGTCGAACAAAGTTACCATTTGAAGCAGGGGCTTTATAAGTTGGTTTTGATGTATTTGAAGTATTCGATGTGCTTGATGATTTTTGTGAAGCTTTGGCTGCTTCCCTTGCTTTACGAGCCTCTTCTGCTTTTCGTTTTGCTTCTTCTGCTTTCCTTTTCTCTTCAGCTTTCCTTCTCTCTTCTTCTTTCCTTTTTGCTTCTTCAATCGCTTTTTGCAATGTTGCTTCTTGAGATGCATACAATTGTTGTTCTTCTTCTAGGCTCATCACTAATTCTTCGTGTTCATGAACTTCTTCTTCTAATTGGGCATAAAGTTTGTCTTTTTCATCTTTTTTCTTTTCTAATTCAGCTTTAGCATCTTCTAATTGTTTTTTTAATTGTAAAACATTTTCCCGCTCAGTTTCTACCCTTTTTTTGTTTTCAGCTAAAAGACGATGGTCAGCTTTATGTTCTTCAATTATATTTTTATCAGCATCCATTATCGTTGATACAGCAGTAACTCGACCGATCAAATCAGTAAAGCTTTGTGAACCTAACAAAACATCAAGATATGAGACATTACCACCACTATGTTGGATAGCACGAATTCGATCTTTTAGTAGCTCATCACGTTTTGCAATTCGTTCTTCGGTTTCTTTAATATCATTTTGTAGTTGAACAATCTCGGCATTTTTTTCTTGAATTTGCTGATCTGTTTCTCTAATTTTTTGTGCCGTTTCATTGATCTCTACATCCATTTGTTTAATTTCAGCTTTTAACGCTTCCTGTTGATTTTCTAATTTATTAATTTTTTGTTTTACTTGTTCTTTTTCATTATTAATTTGTGACTTTTTTTGTTGCGCCTCTTGCTTTTGTTTTTCTAATTCACTAATTGATTCCGCGTAAACTGAACTACTTAGTAACGTGCTAAGTAACAAAACAAAAGTCCCGATAAGGGAAAAATATTTGCGTTTCAATGATTTGCCTCCTCTTCCCTTATTAGTAATAGATTCGTAGATTGATTATGTATATTTAAAGATGAAGTCAAGGGACACCAGAAAGATGTCCCCAATAACTAAATCTTAATTGGATTGATTAAGCACTTTCGATTATCACCTTTTAAACTTTTAAGAACTTTCGAATGGACATTAAACTTCCTGCCACACCGATAACACAACCCATTAATAGTAATAGGCCACTTAATTGATAAACAAAAGGTGAAAAGTCTAATAATTGGATAAACGTGCTTCCAAGATGTGGCTCGAGATAGCTTTGAACGTTCTTGTAAATAATAGCAATGATACTAATAGGAATAATCGAACCAAATGCTCCTAGCCAAAGACCTTCAAGGAAGAATGGCCAACGGATAAATCCGTTCGTTGCTCCTACTAATCTCATAATTTCAATTTCTTGTCTTCGAGCGTTAATTGTAAGTTTAATTGTATTGGAGATTAAGAAGATCGCTGTAAACAATAACCCAATAATCAATACAAGCCCTACATTTCTTGCAATACTAATAATTTGAAACAATTTTTCTGTTTGCGCTTGTCCATAATTCACATCATATACAAATTCAAGTTTTTGAATTGCTTTTGCAACATCGCCAGTAGATTCTGGATTTCTTGCTTTAACGATAAACGCATCATTTAATGGGTTATCCTGTTCATAAAGTTTTAAAACTTCTCCATCTTCACCAAAACTTTCAATCAATTCATTTAGCTCATTTTCTTTCGAAGAGTAGATAACCGATTCTACACCTTTTAGCTCATTGATTTGTTGTTCCAATGCTTTTTTCTGATTTTCATCAGCAGTCGTTTCAACCAATACCTTAATTGAAACATCTTTTTCAATTGAAGTAGCGACAGAGTTTAAATTCATAATAATGGCGAAAAACACACCAACCAATAACAATGTCACCGTTACCGCACCAATAGATGCAGCTGTCATCCAGCCGTTCCGAAAAATACTTTTAAAACTTTCTCTCGCATGTCGTCCGATAGTTTTAATTTTCATAGCCGTATTCACCTCGTTGTTCATCTCGGACAATCGTACCTGCATCTATGGCGATAACCCGGTGTTTAATTTCATTAACAATTTGTTTATTATGTGTAGCCATGATAATCGTTGTCCCTCGGGCATTTATTTCTTCAAACACACGCATAATTTCCCAAGAATTTTCCGGATCAAGGTTACCTGTCGGTTCGTCAGCTATTACAAGACTTGGTGAATTCACAATGGCCCGTGCAATTGACACACGTTGTTGCTCACCACCAGATAATTCTGTAGGAAACATACGAGCTTTATGTTTTAAATTTACAAGTTCTAACACACTCATTACACGTTTTTTAATCACTCTAGGTGATTCTTCAATAACTTCTAGTGCAAAAGCTACATTCTCATAGACAGTAAGTTTCGGTAACAATTTAAAATCCTGAAAGACAACACCTATACTTCTACGAAAAATCGGGACTTTACTATTTTTCAATTTCGTTATATCAATTCCGTTGACGAAGATTTTTCCCTTCGTTGGTTTTTCTTCACGATACATCATTTTAATAAATGTCGATTTACCAGCACCACTTTGCCCAACGACATATACAAATTCACCTTGTTCTATTTCAACATCTATCCCATTAACGGCGACTACTCCGTTCGGATACTTTTTATATACATTTTCCATTACAATCATTTGTAATCACCTTTACCATTTTCAAGTATTCTTTTTTACACAAATCCAAAATTATTACTATGCCGTTCTACCCAATTCTACATATTACACATTATAACATCATTTTTTGACATAAAAAGCTAAAATTAAATTACAAATATATTTCAAGTCCTAGAATAAATTGGCGCATTATCTACTATCTTGTAAAATTACTAGAGCTTATGTTGAATTATGTTTTCCTCTATCCATTATACATACATTATAGAAAATAGTAACCGTTAATTTTCCCCAAATAAAACAGCTATAATCCACCTATAGTTTTGTATCGGCATGTTAAAATGGATGTTTAGGAATCGAATTGGATTTTTCCAACTTTTTACTTAATATAACAGAAAAAACAAGGACTTTTTATTCAGATAAGTAGTGCCACGTTCGATATGTGAATCTCGTCACAACCACCATTATCCATATAGAAATCAAAATTCTATCTTTTCACAAAAATAAATGAAATTTTAAAAAAACCAAACCACTTATGTGATTTGGCCCAAAAATAAATTTATTTATGAGTCGCTAACCAATCCGCAACTTTTTTAGCATCTTTCCCCTTCAAAAATCCCTTTGGCATGGATCCCTTTCCATTTAAGATGATTTCTTCAATTTCTTCACTACTATACTTGCTCCCAATTTTGTCTAAATCAGGTGCGTATCCTTCCCGTAAATCCATACCATGACAACTCGCACAAGATTGACCATAAAGTTGTTCAGCAGACAATTCTGAATCATGGACATCACTATTGTTATTTCCTCCACCACATGCACCCAAAGTCAATACAAGCAATGCGCCAATAAAGACAAGCAGAAACGTTTTCTTCATTTTTCTCCCCCTCGTTCTTTTGTAAATGTTGATTACTTATATGCATAGCAACTTGGTCAAAGACGTTTATTTATGAAATCTTGTTAAAACCTTGTCCTAATACTTCAGCAGCATCAAGAACAATGACAAAGGCAGCTGGGTCAATCGAGCGGACAACTTGTTTTAAATTCGTAAATTCCGATTGATCGATGACAACCATTAATGGATGACGCTCTTCGTCCGTAAAACCACCGAAAGCTTTAAATTTTGTTAAACCACGGTTAATTTCATGGAAAACTGCCTCGCGTACTTTTTCTTCCTCATTTGTAATGATAAAAACCATTTTTGAACGATTTAAACCAATTTGTACAATATCAATCGTTTTGCTTGTAATAAATAAAGCAATTAATGCAAAAAGACCTTTTTCGATATCAAATACTATAGCAGCCGATATAACGATTAACCCGTCGATGATGGCTACACATTTTCCAAGAGAGATGTTCGTGTATTTGGCTAATATTTGTGCCGCCAAATCCGTTCCACCTGTAGATGCATTTCCTCGAAAGACAATGCCAATCCCTAATCCGACACCTATGCCACCAAAAATGGCTGCTAACATCGGCTCCATTGTCCACGGTTCCATATCCTTTGTTAAAAAAACAACAAACGGTAAAAAAACAGTACCTAACAACGTTTTTAAACCATAAATATAACCAAGAATCAAAACGCCGGCAATAAATAACGGAATATTTAATGCCCATTGTACATAGGCGGGCTCCCAACCAAATAATCCATATGTAAGTGTACTAATTCCGCTTACACCACCTGAAGCAACCTCATTCGGTAATAAAAACGCATTAAATGAGATCGCTACAATAGAAGAACCAATCAGTACATAAATAATATTTTTAACTTTTTCATAAAATGGAATTTGTATGGTTTTTGCTCTTCGCTTCATAAAAGAACTCCTTATGTATAAAAACTCGATTCCAAAATCTATTCTATGTTTTTCCATATACAAAATCAATGAAAAGCGGTGGTCATCATCCCACCGCAATTTTATTATATACTCAAACGTCCATTTCAAACCGTTTGATTTTATTATTGTATTGTTGTACGTAAATAAGCATCAATAAATTGATCAATTTCACCATCCATTACCGCACTTACATTGCCTGTCTCCACATTTGTTCGATGATCTTTGACCATCGAATACGGATGGAAAACATAAGAACGAATTTGACTACCCCAACCGATTTCCTTTTGCTCACCACGGATTTCCGCTAGTTTCTTTTCTTGCTCTTCAACTTCTTTTTGATACAATTTCGCCCGTAACATTTTCATTGCTGTTTCACGGTTTTGTAATTGAGAACGTTGAGCCTGACTAGACACAACAATTCCAGTTGGGATGTGAGTAATCCGAACAGCTGAAGACGTTTTGTTTACGTGCTGTCCACCCGCACCACTTGCTCGGAACGTGTCAACTCGTATATCTTCCGGACGTATTTCTATTTCAATGTCATCCGATACTTCTGGCATTACTTCACAAGAAACGAAGGAAGTATGTCGTCTGCCGTTGGAATCAAATGGAGAAATCCGTACTAAGCGATGAATGCCTTTTTCTGCTTTTAGATAACCATAGGCATTGCGACCTTGAATGGATAATGTCACACTTTTTACTCCAGCTTCCTCACCAGGTAGATAGTCCAATACTTCAACTTTAAAGCCCTTGTGCTCTGCCCAACGTGTATACATCCTTAGTAGCATGGAACACCAATCTTGAGATTCTGTACCGCCAGCCCCTGGATGTAGCTCTAAGATTGCATTGTTTTTATCATATGGGCCGTTTAATAATAATTGTAATTCAAATCGATTTAAACGACTTGTTAGTTCTTCTAATTGCTCTTCAAGTTCTTGTTTCATCTCAGCATCAGGTTCTTCTTTAATCATTTCATAGGCAACTTCTAAATCTTCATACGTTTCATTTAACGCATGAAATTCATTAACTTGATCTTTTAAACCATTAGCCTCTTCAATGATTGCCTGTGCCTTTTTTTGATCATTCCAAAAATCCGGCATCGACATAATTTCATCTAGCTCAGCAATTCTAGCCTCTTTATTTTCTAAGTCAAAGAGACCCCCTAAAATCTGCTAAACGTTTAGCTGTTTTTTCAAGTTCATTTCGAATTTCTGCTAATTCCAATGTAAATCACCTCTATCATTATTTATTCCTAACTTTTTACTATGTTAACAAAATACCCCATATTTTTATCTTGTCGAATATAATTATTTTAATTTTCAACGCCCATATTTTCCAGGAAATTTTTTGACTAAATCTAGGATAAATTACTGTCGTTTTCGCAAAAAATCAATGCACTTGTTGAAATCAGTTTGATTTTGTCGAAGGGACATATTTTCACACAAAAACAAATCCAGTTTGATCGCTAGACTGTTACACACAATGATCTTCAGTAAAGTTTGCCTATAGTCCAAAAAGAGGAGGAGATAGCCCCCTCTTATTAAAAATCACACTGGAAATAAGCTATATAATCTTTATTGTGCTACTTTTCCATGACAGTTTTTATATTTTTTTCCACTGCCACATGGACAAGGATCGTTTCGACCAATTTTATTTTCCACTCGAATTGGTTTTCTTTTCGGCTTTTGGTCACCGTCCGATGAAGGAATGACTGCTTTCCCTTTAGCAACTTCTTCACGTTTCAAGTTATCTACAATTTGTGCCTTCATAATATATTTCGCCACATCATCTTTAATTGCTTCAATCATATGATTGAACATTTCAAAGCCTTCTGTTTGATAAGCTTGTAATGGATTACTTTGACCATAAGCTCGAAGATGAATTCCTTGACGGAGTTGATCCATGGCATCAATATGATCAATCCATTTCGAATCAACAGAGCGTAACACGATGACTTTTTCAAATTCGCGCATCTTGTCTGAACCGAGCTCTTCTTCCCTTTGATCATAAATTTCTTTTACTTTTTCAAGAATAAACGAAATAAGCTCCTCTTGTTCTTTCCCTTTCAAGTCATCCAAGGTGACGACACCTTCAGGTAATAAATTACCGTGTAAGTAGTTTAACAATCCTTGTAAGTTCCAATCTTTTTGATCCGGTTCAGATGTAAAGGCATGGACATTTCGCTCAACAACATCTTTAATCATATTTTCAACAATTTCTCTAAGATTTTCCGAATCAATCACTTCAAAACGTTGCTTATAGATTACTTCACGTTGTTGACGAATAACATCGTCATATTCTAATAGTCGTTTACGTGCATCATAGTTATTCCCTTCCACCCGTTTTTGTGCCGATTCGACAGCACGGGTAACCATTTTACTTTGAATTGGTTGGGAGTCATCCATTCCTAATTTTGTCATCATGCTCTTCATATTATCAGAGCCGAAACGACGCATTAGTTCATCTTCCATTGATAAATAAAATTGGGTTACCCCTGGATCTCCTTGACGTCCGGAACGACCACGAAGCTGGTTATCTATCCGCCGGCTTTCATGACGTTCTGTCCCGATGACCGCTAAGCCACCTAATTCCTTGACACCTTCCCCAAGTTTAATATCAGTACCACGACCGGCCATGTTCGTAGCAATCGTAACAGCACCTTTTTGACCGGCATTTGCAATAATTTCTGCTTCACGTGCATGGTTTTTCGCGTTTAAAACATTATGAGGAATTCCTTTTCTCTTCAACATTTGAGAAATTAATTCAGAAGTTTCAATCGCAACCGTACCAACAAGTACAGGTTGTCCTTTTTTATGCCGTTCGGCGATATCTTCTACAACCGCTCTGAACTTTCCTTCCATTGTTGTATAGATTAAATCTGGACGGTCTTCACGAGCTATCGGTTTGTTTGTTGGAATAACCACAACATTCATACCATAAATATTGCGGAACTCTTCTTCTTCCGTTTTTGCTGTACCTGTCATACCGGCAAGTTTTTGATACATACGGAAATAGTTTTGGAATGTGATCGTTGCCATCGTTTTACTTTCATTTTGAATTTGTACGCCTTCTTTTGCTTCGATGGCTTGATGCAATCCATCACTGTAACGACGACCTTTCATTAAACGTCCAGTGAATTGGTCAACGATGACAATCTCACCGTCTTGAACAACATAATCCACATCCCGTTGCATGATGGCTTTAGCACGTAAAGCTTGGTTAATATGATGGTTAATATTTACATGCTGAACACTAAATAAGTTATCAATCCCAAAGTATTTCTCTGCTTTGTTAATCCCTTCTTCAGTTAATTGAACGGTTTTTGATTTTATATCTACGTTATAATCTTCATCTTCTTTTAACCCATTTACAAAGGCATTCGCTTGAATATACAATTGGGTTGATTTTTTAAGAGAACCAGAAATAATAAGCGGTGTCCGTGCTTCATCAATTAAGATCGAGTCAACTTCGTCAATCACAGCAAAGTTCAATGGTCGCTGAACCATTTGTTCTTTATAAAGAACCATATTATCCCGCAAATAGTCAAAGCCAAATTCATTATTTGTACCGTAAGTTATATCGGCATTATAGGCAGCTTGTTTTTCTTCACGTGTTAATTCATTTAAGTTTAGACCGACCGTAAGTCCAAGAAACTCGAAAATTTGCCCCATTTCGGTCGCGTCACGTCTTGCCAAATAGTCGTTGACTGTGATCACGTGAACCCCCTTACCAGAAAGGGCATTTAAATAAACAGGCATTGTCGATGTTAACGTTTTACCTTCACCTGTTTTCATCTCGGCAATATTTCCTTCATGTAAAACGATCCCACCCATTAATTGGACACGGTAAGGATAAAGGCCGAGTACACGTCTTGCCGCTTCTCTTACAACAGCGAACGCTTCAACTAATAGATCATCTAAAGTTTCACCTTTTTGTAACCGTTCTTTAAACTCATCTGTTTTTGCCCGCAGTGCATCATCACTTAGCCTTTCCATCTCAGGTCCAAGCGCTTCAATTTTATCTGCTTGTTTGCCTAATCGTTTTAATTCTCTTTTGTTAAAATCAAAGATTTTTTCTAAAATACTTGCCATTCAACAACGCTCCTTTTAAAAATTGAAAAGCTAATGGTTTAAAAGTAATGGATTTATCTATGTCCAGCCCCCTGGGGCTCAATTATCCAACTAAAACGGCAAGTTTTCATAATGCCCGTTTTTCATACCTTTTAATATAGTGACCTTATCACAAGACAAGTACACGTTGCAAAAAGACGTTCCATATTATTTAATATTATCACTAATCCACAAACAGTGACAACAATACCACAACGATTTAACAAGTTTTTACAATTTATTATTCACATAATAAACATTAAATGTAGGAAGGTAATATATTATTTATAATGGATGTTAATCCATAAAAACCGCTATTGTGTAATGATGAACATTTGAATATAATTAGAAAGGCAAGTGGACTTCTTTTTCCACTCGCCTCCATATAATCGCTTATTTTTTAAACTGTTTCGATTAGACCATAGCGTCCGTCTTTTCTGCGATATACAATGTTTGTGTTGTTTGTTTCGGCATCTGTATATACGAAGAAGTCGTGACCGAGTAGGTTCATTTGTAAAACGGCTTCTTCACTATCCATTGGTTTTAAATCAAAACGTTTTGCGCGGACAATTTCAATATCTTCTGTATTTTTATCTTCTTTCGTTACAGCTCCATTAACAAATATATCTTTTTCTTTTAATTCTCTTGCTTTACGATTTACTCTCGTTTTATATTTACGAATTTGTCGTTCAAGTTTATCGGCTATAAGATCAATGCCAGCATACATGTCCTCATTTACTTCTTCAGCTCGTAATGTTAATTGAGATAATGGAATCGTTACTTCCACCTTTGTCCTTTTGTCATTGTACACTTTTAAGTTCACGTATACTGTAGCATTTAACTCGTCATGGAAATACTTTTCTAATTTGCTGATTTTCTTTTCAGCATAGTCTCTAAGTGCTGGAGTTACTTCAATATTCTCACCACGGATGTTAAAGTTCATATGCTAACTCCTCCTTTTCGTTTCTATATATTAACTATTCGTTAATTCAGGGTAAAATTCCTGCAAATCCTACCGAAAAATTTGTCGAATTCTTGAACTTTATGCGATCTATAAGAAAAAGTGAGCATGTATGAAATATTGCAAGTCAGTTGTAGTGGTTAGCATAGTATCTTTGCATATGCGATAGGTTGAACAAGTCGCTTGCAAGTTACACATAGAAAGATCTACATATTTTGGATGATGTAAGCGACTTTCAATGAAATTTTTTCAATAAGTGACATCGACTTTAAATATAGCGATCACGACCTGCGAGAAAACCAAAGAAGGCCGTTAAAACACTTATACCCATTAAAGAAAAAATGGGGACAACCCATGCTGCTGTCAAATCAAATAAAAAACCAATGAGTAATGGCCCGAATGCCGCAAAAACATAACCAAGGGATTGAGCCATTCCTGATAGTTCCGATGCCTTTTCTGCATCTTTTGTGCGCATTCCTAAAAAGGATAAGGCTAATGAAAATGTTCCTCCTAAACCGACTCCTATTAATATGATACTGATTACCATTAGCCACCCCATTGTCGTCATGGAAAGTAAGACATATCCAATAAGACTACACGCACAAATACCGATAGCCACCATTTGTTGTGACCGAAAGCGAGCCGCGATAATAGGCACAAAAAAATTAGCAGGTAATCCGATTAATTGGCAAAAAGATAGAAACCACCCAGCTGTTTCCCTTGTTACACCTTTGTTATGTAGAATATCGGGAAGCCACGTAATCGTGGAGTAAAATAGAAAGGATTGTAATCCTAAAAATAATGCAATTTGCCAAGCAAGGGAAGATGTCCAAAGGTTGGTTTTCTTGTTATTTAAAGGCGAATCTTTCCTTGTGACTGCAATTGGTTTATCAAATTTTAGTAAATAACCCCAAACAAGTATGGCAATAAAAACTGGAATAGCCCAAATTGCTAGTGTGATTTTCCAACCGAGGTTCATACCAATTGCTAATGGCACACTTAGTCCTGATGCTAAAGCTGCAAATAAACTCATGGAAGTTGTATAAACACTTGTCATAAATCCAAATCTTTCCGGAAATTGATCCTTAATAATTCCTGGTAAAACAACATTTAATATAGCAATCCCTGCACCAATAATAAAAGTTCCAACGATCAGTGGAATGAAATGTGCAACGAGCCGCATCATTAAACCAATAAAAAGTAAAATTAATCCAATGATTAGAGTCTTTGAATTTGAAGTTTTTTTGACTAACCTTGGCACAATTGGAGATATGATTGCAAAGGCGATGACCGGTAAACTTGTTAACAACCCTGCTATACCATGGGATAAATGCAAATCATCTTGAATGAAATTTATTAAAGGACCGACTGAAGTAATGGCAGGACGTAAATTAATAGATACTATGACAATTCCGATAAGAAATAAAACGGTATAGGCTAACACTGATCTCACGAAGAAACTCCTTTCCAATACTTCTTTTGAAAAGTGTAGCGAGTTTGCTTTTCGCACAAAAATTAGATTTTTCGCACGTTTTTTTCGAAATTCGCACACAAAATACGATTTTCGCACATTTTATCAAGGTTTTCGCACAACTTTCCGGCGAATCGCACACTTTTTTATAAAAATCGCACAATACACAGGCTCTCTAAGTGTAAAAACGTCGATTTCTCTACTTTTATATCAATTTGAACTATTTCTTCTCAACATTCAACCGAATTTATATGTATTTTTCATGTTTTTCAAAAATAAAATGTAAAAAAATATTTTCCATTACAATTATAAATAAAATCCACTTAAAACGGCTGCCACAATATCGAAAAAAATTGACATAAAAAAAGAGACCGGTCCATGACCGATCCCAATAATGACAAATCCAAACTTGTACATGAATTATTTGACTAATGCTTCCACACGACTTACCACATTTTCAACAGTGAATCCATATTCCTTCACGAGGACATCACCGTTTCCAGAAGCACCAAATTTATCAATTGCAAGCACATCACCTTGATCGCCAACATATTTTTCCCAACCTAAAGAAGATGCCATCTCAATCGCTAGGCGTGCTTTAACACCAGAAGGTAAGACACTTTCTTTATAAGCTTCATCTTGTGCCTCAAAACGATCCCATGAAGGCATGCTGATGACATTTACATCGATACCTTTTTCTTTTAATACCGCTTGAGCCTCAATAGCTAACGAAACCTCAGATCCAGTTGCAATTAACAACGCATCTGGTGTTTCTTTTTCACCTTTACTTACAACATAAGCACCACGTTTTACACCTTCATAAGCATTTTCTGCTGTTCCAGGCAAGGTTGGTACGTTTTGACGAGTTAATACAAGGGCTGTCGGTGTTTCTTTACTTTCTACAGCTAAACGCCATGCTGCTTGCACTTCGTTTGCATCAGCTGGACGGATGACAGAAAGATTTGGAAGCGCACGTAATCCAGCTAATTGTTCAATTGGTTCGTGGGTCGGGCCATCTTCACCTACGGCAATAGAATCATGTGTAAACACGTAAGTTACTGGTGCTTTCATCAATGCAGATAAACGAATAGCTGGTTTTAAGTAATCACTAAATACAAAAAATGTTCCACCTTGAACTTTCACACCACCGTGTAGAGCCATTCCGTTTAACGCTGCACCCATCGCAAATTCACGAACACCGAACCAAATATTACGGCCAGCATAGTTATCCGGACCAAAATCGCCTGCATCGTTAACATAGTTTTTATTTGAACTGAATAGATCGGCACTTCCACCAATTAAATTAGGTACTGTTTTCGCAATCGCATTTAACACCTTACCAGAAGATGCTCGCGTTGCAAGTTTATCTTCTCCTGCTTTAAATACAGGTAAGTCTTTATCCCATCCTTCAGGAAGTTCGCCTTTCATTACTGTTTCAAATTCAGCTGCTTCTTGAGGGTATTTTTCTTTATATGCTGCAAAAAGTTCGTTCCACTCTTTTTCAACTTTTTGGCCTGGTTCAACAATTTTCGCTTTGAAGTCATCATAAACTTCACTTGGCACTTCAAAGTCTGGATAATCCCAACCATAGTATTCTTTCGTTAATTTAATTTCATCTTTACCTAACGGAGCACCGTGCACATCAGATTTACCAGATTTATTTGGTGAACCGTAACCAATGACCGTTTTCACTTCAATTAATGTTGGTTGCTCCGTATTCGCTTTTGCTTCCTTAATCGCAGCACGAATCGCATCTAAATCATTTCCATCTTCAACACGAAGCACTTGCCAACCGTAAGATTCGAAACGTTTCATTGTTTGATCAGAGTAAGCACGATCTAAGTCACCGTCAAGAGAAATATCATTAGAATCATATAACACAATTAACTTACCTAATTTTAAATGACCAGCTAATGAAGCTGTTTCATGGGAAATTCCTTCCATTAAGTCCCCGTCACCAACAAGGGCGTATGTATAATGGTCAACAACAGGGAAACCGTCTTTATTATACTTAGCGGCTAGGAAACGCTCAGCCATTGCCATCCCTAAAGCCATGGAAATTCCTTGACCAAGTGGTCCCGTTGTTGCTTCCACACCGTCAGTATCCGTTACTTCAGGGTGTCCTGGCGTTCTTGAGCCATATTGACGGAAGTTTTTCAAATCGTCAATCGTTACATCATAACCTGATAAATGTAGCAAACTATATAAAAGCGCTGAACCATGACCAGCAGACAAAACAAAACGGTCACGATCAAACCATTTTGAATGTTTCGGATTATGTTTCATAAAATCGGTCCAAAGTACATATGCCATTGGTGCCGCACCCATCGGTAACCCAGGGTGACCGGAGTTCGCTTTTTCAATCATATCAATGGATAATGTACGAATGGCATTTACAGATAATTGTTCAACTGATTTTACCATTTACTCCACTCCTGTCTTTTTCAACTATTGTTCCAACTTGCTATTAAGTTATGGAAGTACCTATCGATTATACGAAAAAAGAAAAGCTTCCGCATTCTATTTTATAAAAAAATATTTCATAGAGCGAACATCTCTTAATATAGTATGTAAAAAAATTAGGATCTTAATCGATTAAGGAACAAGTACATGGAAACACGTTATGTACTTGTTCCTTGATTATAAAAACGAATTAATCTTTTTTCGGAACAGATTTCCAGTCTTCTAAAAATTGAGCAATACCTTTGTCTGTTAATGGATGACTCCATAGTTTAGGGAATAGTGAACCTGGAATTGTCGCAATATCTGCTCCAGCAATTGCCGCCTCTTCAACGTGAGCAAGACTACGTACACTTGCTGTAATAATTTCCGTTTCATATCCGTAGTTATCTAAAACCGTTTTCAAACCATGGATTAAATCCATTCCATTCGTACCAATATCATCTAAACGGCCAACGAATGGGCTAATATATGTAGCACCCGCTTTCGCAGCCATTAAACCTTGTGCCACAGTAAAAATCAATGTTACATTTGTTTTAATGCCTTCTTTAGAAAGAATGTTTACAGCTTCTAGGCCAGCTTCTGTCATCGGAATTTTAACAACAACATTGTCTGCCCATTTTGCAAGTTCACGAGCTTCTTTAACCATTTCCTCCGTAGTCGTGCCAATCACTTCAGCACTTACCGGGCCTTCTACGATACTACAAATCTCTTTAATGACTTCTTCAAAGTCTCTGCCTTCTCGCGCAATAATCGTTGGGTTTGTCGTTACACCATCAACTAAGCCAAGACGGTTAACCCTTTTAATTTCTTCAATATTCGCTGTATCTAGAAAAAACTTCATCTTCTAAGACCTCCTACAGTGAGCAATAAATTTGTGAAGAAATGCTCAGTTTCAGTATACCGTAAATTTTTGTCTTTTCCATTAATAATGATCAATTGTAAAAAATTTATTATAAACTTTTATGAAGGTCATGTACTAATTACAATTTATTGAACCATCAATAATGGACTTCCCATCTGTAGTTAAAAATTGTTGTTCTTTTTCTACAATCTTATCAACTTTACGTTGGGATCCTCCTTGCCAACTTACACTTAAATATGTTTTTACAACTTTTTTCGCCACTTCTGAACCGATAATCTGAGCTCCCATTGTAATAATTTGTGCATTATTACTTAATTGTGCACGTTCTGCAGAATATACATCATGGGCCATTGCAGCACGAATACCAGGATATTTGTTAGCAGCAATACATACACCAATTCCTGTTCCACAAACAAGAACTCCACGTTCCACTTCACCCTTACTTACACCTTCTGCTACTTGAAAAGCAACATCTGGATAATCAATCGCGTCCTTCGAATAACAACCATAGTCGACAACTTCATGGCCCAATTCTTCCATATATTTTTTTACCGTTTCTTTTAATTCAAACCCATTATGATCACTTCCAACTCCAATCTTCAACTTCATGTATCCCCTTTCATTTTTTGAATTTTTTTACTTCTATTTGAAATGATATAACAACCACCTTTCTTTTTCAAGTGATTACAATCGTTTGTTTTCAATTCGATAAAAAACAAAAAATATTTATATTGATTTTCCGTAAATCCCGCAGCGTTAACTTTCATTGTGCAATAATGTTTAAAACTCATATATGGAGTTAAAAATATAACTAGTCTTATTGACTGCTTGTTTTTTCAACTTGCTTATTTTCGTATTATTTATTAAACTAATATAGGTATAATTATTATTTTTTGTTTTTCCTTTTTTTTATTTTCATTGAGAATTTTTTGTAAAGGGGGGAGATGTTGTATGAAAAAACTATTTGCTACTGAAAGAAGACAATTAATATTAGACATTTTACGTGATAAAAAAAGAGTTACAGTTAAAGACTTAGCAAATGATGTTAACGTTTCCGAAGCAACATTACGAACGGATTTAAATATATTAGAAGATGAAGGTCTACTAACTAGAACACATGGTGGAGCCATTTTAAACGAAGAACAATTGCCACCTAAAAAGAGTTTTTCGGAACGTGAAAAGAAAAATCGAAAGTCAAAAATTACAATCGCAAAAAAAGCAATCAACCTAGTTGATCATAAAGATTGTATTCTACTTGATGCAAGTACAACTACACTCGAACTGGCTCGTTTACTTGCAGAATCAAATAAACAAATTACAGTCGTTACAAATGGGTTGTCACAAGCCATTGAATTAAAAGAAAATCCAGCAATCAATGTTATTTTGATTGGTGGCATTATTCGAATGGGTTCAATGGGAATTGAAGGACTATTAGGTAGTAGTATCCTCAATCAAATCAATATTGATAAAATGTTTACATCTGCAAGTGGATTTACCATTGAAGAAGGTCTAACTGACTTTAATGTATATGAAGTTGAGTTAAAAAGAAAAATGGTAGAAAAGTCAAATAAAATCGTTGCGTTATTAGATAATACAAAAATTGGTACAAGTTCAATTGCATCCTTTGCAACGACTGAAGAAATCGATACGCTTGTTGTCGATCATGAATTAACTCCAGAGATTCGTACAGAATTAGATACTAGAGGTATAAAAGTTTTATAATCCACCTTTTAAACTCGTAAGTATATGAAATTTTTGCCATTATGAAACCCCTTTATTATAGATAGAAAGACATTGTTTTATTGCAAAAAAATAATTCTATACTATATAATAACAATTTGAGTTTAATTAAAAACCTCCCCCTAATTCATTTATAATTAAAATAGCGGTCGATAATGACCGCTAAAATAACATCAACACTTAAAACCACCAATTTCATGCTTTAATTTCCGATCGAGTTCATTTAATAAAACTGAAAAAGTTTCCATATTCCAAGCTGTACGTCCGACAAATAAACCATTAACATTCGTTTGCTGAATATAATTAAGAAAGTTATCTAGCCTTACACTTCCGCCATATAATAATGGGATTTCTTGCCCCACTTTTTCTCCATACAAATCAACCAAGTTTTTGCGTAAAAAAGAATGGATTTCTCCAACATAATCAGCTTCAGCAGGGATTCCTCGTTCACCAATTGCCCATACGGGTTCATATGCAATTAACACGTGCTGAGCTTGTTCAGTTGTTACATTTTTTAAACATACTTTAAGTTGGGCAGCTAAAACTTCTTTCGAAATACCGTTATTTTTCTGATCAATACTCTCACCAATACAAACAAGTGGTCTCATACCATACTTTAAGGCGGCATGGACTTTTTTATTAATATCCACATCATTTTCATTATAATATTGTCGACGTTCAGAATGACCTAATTCAATAAGGTCTATACCAATTTCATCAAGCATCCTGGGTGAAATTTCACCAGTATAGGCCCCTCTATCTTCCCAATGCATATTTTGCGCACCTAATTTTATACGTGAACCTGACAACTCTTCTCGAATAGGTAATAAAGACGTAAAGGATGGGATAATAAACAGCTCTATATTCGGAGTAATTGATTCTGCAAGTTTCTTCAATTCTCTTGTATATGCCAGACCCTCAGATATCGTTTTTGTCATTTTCCAATTTGTTCCTATCCATACTTTAGTCATCTTGTAAACCTTCTTCAACCCATTCACGCATCGATTTAAAAATGATCCATACTGTTGTTGCTCCTGCATCTTGATGTCCAAGGGAACGTTCACCTAATGATTTAGCCCGACCAAATTTTGCCACATAATTTTTGGTATTTTCAACGCCTTGGTGAGCTCCTTCCTCAGCTTTTCTCAAACCTTCTACTAAACTAAAATTCTTTTCAACACTTTCTTTTAAAGCGTAAACAGCAGGCTGTAAAGCATCAACCATCGTTTTATCTCTAACTTCAGCTTTTCCACGTTGCTTTATAGCTTCTAAAGCCCCCTCAAAGATCTCTGCAAGCAGTTGTAAGTCTAAAGTTTCCTTCATCTCTAACTTTTTTACACCGCCAACAAACATCGTGCCGAAAATCACACCCGATGCACCACCCATAGATGAAATCATTGACATACCAACTGTTTTGAATACATCATTTACATTTGAAAACTCTTTTCCTTTTAAGTTCTCCTCTGCTTTTGTAAATCCAACCGACATGCCAATGCCATGATCTCCATCACCGATTGCGCTATCAATTTTCGTTAAAAAAGGCTTATTTTCAACTACTTTTTGACCAACATATAAAAACATATCTCGAACTTGATTCGGTGTTAAAGAATTCATCGCTGCAATCGCCATTAAACTTTCGCCTCCTTTGTATCGATGGAATGGTTTTTTACATAATATGGAGCTTTGGCAGGTGCATCATATAATTCTTTTAATTCATCATCTAATTTAAATAAAGAAATTGAAAAGCCGCCCATTTCTTGTGTTGTGCAATAACTGTTTATATCCATATCATAAATATGAATCCTTTTTTCCGTTAAAACTTGGTGAACACGGCGATTAATAATAAACAATTCTAATAGAGTTGTAGAACCTAAACCGTTTACATAAACGGCCACTTCATCACCAGCTTGTAATTTACTTTCCATGACTAACGTATTTAAAAGTTCATCCGTTAACTTATCAGCGGGCATCATTTTTGTCCGTTTCATACCTGGTTCACCATGAATACCCATGCCTAATTCGATTTCGTCATCACCAAGTTCATATGGAAGTTCTGTCGCACCAGGGATTGATCCTGGAGAACTGGCAACACCGATCGAATATGTACGGTCTGCTGCCTTTTGAGTAACATTCGCTACTTTTTCTAAGTCCCAACCTTTTTCTGATGCCGCTCCAGCGATTTTTAAGACAAACACATCACCTGCAATCCCTCTACGATCTTCTTTCCTTTCTTCCGGTGCAGAAGCAACATCATCAGCCACTTTCACTGTTTTCGTTTGTATATCTTCGAATTCTAGTAATTCCGCAGCCATATCAAAGTTTAATACGTCACCTGCATAGTTACCATAAACAAAAAGAACGCCTTTTCCTTGATCGACCGCTTTTGCAACTTCATGAATCGTATTTGGTGTTGGAGCAGCAAATACATTACCTATTGCAACACCATCAGCTAGACCTTCTCCTACAAAGCCAAGGAATAATGGCTCATGACCACTTCCGCCTCCGGTAACAATTGCCACTTTATCTTTCAAATTTTTTCGAATGATTCCGTTTACATTTTCAATTTTAACTAGTTTATCTTTATTGGCGACCATAAATCCTTCTATTGCTTCAGATACAACATTTTCTGGCTTATTAATAAATTTTTTAATCATAAGAGCACCCCAATCTTCAACCATTTTATTTTTGTTTAATTTTGTTTATTTTCATTTATTATAACTTTTAATAAATAGTGTGTCAATTTTCACTATTATATCAATATTGAACTTTAATGAATCTTTGAATATAAAATTAAATGTTGTTCGATGGAGGTGTCCAATAAGTCCTTAAAAAAGAGCGAATTGAGAAAACTTAAAGTTTCCCAGTTCGCTCTTTTGACATGTGTATGTTGCAATGTTATCACGCCAACTTCTTTCTTCAAAAAAGGACGGTTTTATCCGTAAAAATAGCAAAAGGGCCAAACCGAAGGTCAAATTCAATTGACATTTCGGTCAGCCCAACTAAAATTAATGATCAATCGATTCCTTTACTTAATATTTACTAACTCAACTCCAACCATGTTAGCAAAATCCTCGATTTGTTCTGGTGTCACTTTAAGAGAGAAAACTGTGTGGTGACCTCCACCATATTCAATCCAGCGACGAACACCTTCATAAAAGCCAACTTTCGGTGTCCAAATTTGACGAGCTACTGGAAGATTTGGCGCTTCTTCAACCGGTGTCTTACCTTCGACTTCATACATGATCATTTTAAATTGATCACCAAAGTCAGATACCGTTACGTTAATGCCTTCACCTTCAGAACCATCAAATACAAGGCGTGCCGGTGCCTCTCGATCACCAATGCCCAAAGGATGAACTTCTACTTTAATCTTTGTGCTGGCTAATGTTGGATCGACTTCAAGCATATGTGCACCTAGAATTTCTTCATTTCCTTTCACTAAGTTGTACGTATAATCTTCCATAAATCCCGTTTTCTCATTATGAGCCATAATTTTTAATAAACGATCAAGAGCTGCTGTTTTCCAATCTCCTTCACCAGCGAAACCATACCCTTCCGCGTTTAATCTTTGTACGGCCATACCTGGTAGCTGTTTCATTCCCCATAAATCTTCAAAGTTCGTAGTAAAGGCTGTATATCCGCCTCTTTCAAGAAATTTCCGTAAAGCAATCTCGATACGGATTTGTTCTTTAACATGTTCTTCAAAATATTTAGGATCATTGTCTCCAATCACAAATTCATATTTTTCTTGGCATTCATCATAAATTTCATTAATCTCTTGTTCTGTCACATCTTTCATTTCAGCTACAAGATCGCCGATACCATAATAATCAACTGTCCACCCAAACTTAATCTGAGCTTCAATTTTATCACCTTCTGTAACGGCTACATTTCTCATGTTATCTCCGAATCTTGCAACTTTAATATTGAAACTCTCATTATACGCTACGGCAACATTCATCCAATCTGCAATTTGTTTTTGTACATTTTTATCTTTCCAATACCCTACGACAACCTTATTTCTTTTGTCTAATCTTGCATTAATATAGCCATATTCACGATCTCCATGGGCACTTTGATGTAGATTCATGTAGTCCATATCAATTGTTTTCCAAGGGATATGGTCAAGAAACTGTGTAGCTAAATGAAGCAATGGTTTTTGCAGTAGTTTTGTACCTCTAATCCAGTTTTTAGCAGGAGAAAAAGTATGCATCCACGTAATGACACCTGCTACATGGTCGTTATAGTTAACATCTTTCATGACTTGAGTAATACTATCAGCTGTTGTTGCAACTGTTTTAAAAACAACTTTATATGGTAGCTTACCACTTTCATTTAATTCATCAATAATTTTAATAGTGTTTTTTTCAACTTCTTCTAATGCCTCGGGTCCATACAAATGTTGACTCCCAACAACAAACCAAAATTCATAATTTCTTGTTTTTAACATACGCATAACCTCCAATGGAAAATAATCTATTTTGTTTGACCGTAATAGGCGTTTTTCCCATGTTTTCTTAAAAAGTGTTTGTCTAAAAGGTATTGATCCATGTCAATACGGTGTGGATTTAGTTGTATCGTATGATATGTCATCTTTGCGACTTCTTCTAAAACGACTGCATGATGTACGGCATCAAGAGGCGATTTGCCCCATGTAAATGGACCGTGGTCATTAACTAATACTGCTGGAATTTGATCTGGATCTAGACTTCTTTCTGTAAAAGTTTCAACGATGACATCACCGGTTTGTTTTTCATAATCCGTGACAACTTCCTCTTCCTTCATCGCTCTTGTTACTGGAACAGGACCATAAAATGTATCAGCATGTGTTGTACCTGCTGCAGGAATTTCAAGTCCAGCTTGAGCAAACACTACAGCCCAAGGAGAATGTGTATGAACAATCCCGTTAATGTTAGAAAAATGTTTATATAGCACACAATGGGTTGCTGTATCACTTGATGGTTTTAAATCACCCTCTACGACGTTTCCATCTAAATCAACGACGACCATTTTTTCTGGTGACAACTCTTCATACTCGACACCACTTGGCTTAATCACAACTAGGTTTTTTTCACGATCTATCCCGCTTACATTCCCCCAAGTAAAGGTGACCAAATTATATTTAGGTAACAACATGTTTGCTTCATAGACTTCTTTTTTTAACTCTTCTAACATCATGAATCACCCCTTTTGAAATTTTATAATCTACTTGTCTACGTGAATTTAATTTTTCTAGTGTACTAAAGTAATATAAAAAAATTCATCTCCTTTCTATTAGAATGGACTTTAATTCTTGAAACATAACTCGATGTTGCTTATAACGACAGACAAGTACATTCGTTTTATTCAAAAACTTTTTTAAAACGCTTACAATAAAATCGTATATTAATTATACGTATAAGTCAAGATTTGTAATTTTAATACGTATAAAATTAACAAAAAAACAACCAAAAAAGTAAAATTTGTATACAAAAAATAGGCTGAATCACAAAACCCTCTCGACCCCACAAAACAAAAATAACAAGATAAATAAAGGATTATAGGTTCGGTTAAAAAATTTGTACTGATAATATTTTTATTTGTTGATTTATACTGATGACTATGCTAGCATATGATTAAGAAATTGAAAGCGCTTTTCTAAAATCTATTGATGTCGACATCATAATCAAACAAACGAAAGTTCAATACACACATGATCAGAAAGACAATTAAGGAGGGATTTTAATGGTAAATGAAAAGAAAATATCTAGTAGATTTATATATTTCTTTGGGGCCTTTGGTGGTATTCTTTTTGGCTATGATATTGGCGTTATGACTGGTGCATTACCATTTCTAAAAGAAGATTGGAATCTTCAAGATGCTAGTACTATCGGTTGGATCACTTCCTCCGTTATGTTTGGTGCCATTTTTGGTGGTGCAATGGCCGGACAACTGTCAGACCGATTAGGTCGGCGGAAGATGATTTTAATTTCAGCTATCATTTTTGTCGTTGGATCTATTTTATCCGGTATTGTACCTTTTAATGGAAGCGTTTCCCTCATCCTAGCTAGAATTTTATTAGGATTTGCTGTTGGGGCAGCCTCTGCATTAGTTCCAGCTTACATGTCAGAAATGGCTCCAGCACATCTGCGTGGACGTTTATCAGGAATTAATCAAACGATGATTGTTTCTGGGATGCTGCTTTCATATGTAGTTGATTTTTTACTAAGTGGTTTACCAACAACATGGGCTTGGCGTTCCATGCTTACGATCGCAGCTCTACCTGCCATCATTTTATTTATTGGTGTGTTGAAATTACCTGAATCACCTCGTTTCTTAGTGAAAAACAATAAATTAGATGAAGCACGTAAAGTCTTAAGCTATATTCGTCCTAAACATGAAATTGATGCGGAAATGAAACAAATACAAGATACGATAAGAGAAGAACAAAATAAAAAGGCATCATGGGGAACACTACTTAATAGTAAATACCGTTATTTAGTTATTGCAGGTGTTGGTGTAGCCGCTTTCCAACAATTCCAAGGCGCTAACGCCATATTTTATTACATTCCATTAATTGTAGAAACAGCAACAGGAAAAGCAGCAAGTTCAGCTCTTTTATGGCCGATTATTCAAGGGATTATTCTTGTTTTAGGATCATTAGTATTCTTAGTAGTAGCTGATAAATTCAATCGTCGTACTTTATTAACTTTAGGTGGAACGATTATGGGACTTTCCTTTATCTTCCCGGCAATATTAAATGTAATCATTCCAAACGCACATCCCATGATCATCGTCGTATTTTTAAGTATTTATGTCGCATTTTATTCCTTCACATGGGCACCTTTAACATGGGTGATTGTAGGAGAAATATTCCCATTAATGATTCGTGGTCGTGCATCAGGATTAGCTTCATCCCTTAACTGGATCGGCTCTTTCTTAGTTGGGCTCCTTTTCCCAATCATGACTGCTACTATGGCTCAAGAAGCTGTATTTGCCATTTTCGGTGCGATTTGTTTACTTGGAGTGTTATTTGTACGGACATGCGTCCCTGAAACTCGTGGACGTACATTGGAGGAAATCGAAAAAATCGGAGAGATGAAAAACGTAGAAAACCATACACTAAAAATATAAATATAATCGATAAGGTTAGGTGTGTAGAGTATGAATCTAGTAGAAACTTCTAAAGCAATCCAACAGGGAAATATCTCTCTAGGAATCGAATTAGGATCAACACGAATAAAGGCGGTTTTAATCACTGACGACTTTAAAACAATAGCTTCTGGTAGCTATGTTTGGGAGAATAAATTTGAAAACGGAATTTGGACCTATTCACTCGATGAAGTTTGGAAGGGCATACAACATTGTTATACTCAAATTGCCGCCGATGTAAAAGCGAAATTTCACTGTACGATTTCAAAAATTAGTTCGATCGGTGTAAGTGCGATGATGCACGGATATTTAGCTTTTTCAGAGAATGGAAGTTTACTAACGCCTTTCCGAACTTGGCGAAATAATATAACAGAACAAGCTGCAAATAAGTTAACAAAACTTTTTAATTTTAATATTCCTGAACGTTGGAGTATTGCCCACTTGTATCAGGCTATTTTAAATAATGAGCCACATGTAAACGATATCCGTTATATCACTACATTAGCGGGCTATGTTCATTGGAAGTTATCTGGAGAAAAGGTATTAGGAATCGGAGATGCTTCTGGTGTATTTCCAATTGATGAAACTACAGGTGATTATCGAAATGATTTTTTAGAAAAATTTGAAACTCTTGAAAATGTAACCCAATACCAATGGAAAATAAAAGATATCTTACCAAAAGTTTTAAAAGCAGGTGAACATGCAGGTACTTTGACAGAGGATGGAGCTAGATTACTAGATAAAAATGGGCATCTACAAAGTGGTAGTTTAATGGCTCCTCCTGAAGGCGATGCAGGCACTGGTATGGTTTGTACCAATAGCATTCGGGAACGAAAAGGGAATGTTTCGGTCGGTACATCTGCATTTTCAATGATCGTTCTTGATAAACCACTGAATAAAGTTTATCGTGACATCGATATCGTCACAACACCTACGGGGAGTCCGGTCGCAATGGTACACATCAACAATTGCTCATCTGATATTAATGCTTGGGCTCAAATTTTTAAAGAATTTGCTGAACGTCTCGGTATTGATTTAAAAGCTGATCGCTTGTTTGAAACATTATTATTCGCTTCTACGAAAGCTGATCCTGATGCAGGAGGACTAGTTAATTATAGCTACTTATCAGGCGAAAATATTACCAAGATGCCTGCTGGTCGTCCACTTTTTGTTAGGGAACCAAATAGCAGGTTTACATTAGCAAATTTTGTGCTAACCCAGTTATACGCTGCTTTTGCACCACTGAAAATCGGAATGGATATTTTAAAACATGAAGAAAAAATCAATATGGATGTCTTAATCGCACAAGGTGGATTATTTAAAACACCTGTTATCGGTCAACAAGTACTTGCTAATGCATTAAATATACCGATCACCGTCATGAGTACCGCAGGTGAAGGTGGAGCTTGGGGAATGGCTGTATTAGCGGTATATGCGAAATACGCCAAAAAATATCCATGTCTGGAAGACTTTTTGGATACAGAAGTATTCACTAATCTTGAAAGTATCACACTAAGTCCAGAACCTGAAGGTGTTGCTGGATACGAACAGTTTATAGAAAAGTATCAAGATGGTCTACCAATCGAAGAAACCGCTATTAAGTGCCTTTGATAAAAAATAAATCTGTTAAACATAATCATTGTTAAGAATCCGTTGCTGTCACTACACTCTTCTTATAGTGACAGCATTTTTTCCTTCTTCGTACCATTCCAAATAGATGTACTCTCTTATTTTTTTGTTTAATAGATTCCCGTATGATATAATCTATCCGTATAAATAGCACTTTTAATTGATCAAAATACAATACAAATATTTTTGCAAAAATTATAATACAGAAGGAATGAACTATGACAAAAAAATACGAACGAATAACACGCGATATTCGTGAAAAAATCTTATCAGAAGAGTATAAAATAAAAGAAAAATTACCGACAGAATCTGAACTGATGGAGATTTATCAAGTAAGTAGGTTCACCGTTAGACGAGCAATCGACGAACTTGAAAAAGATAATCTTGTTTACCGTATTCAAGGTGGGGGTATATTTGTAAATGACTGGAAAAGGCAACCAAAATCCTCTGACAAAAATAAAACAATTGGTCTAATTACAACTCATATATCTGATTACATTTTTCCTAATATTATCTCAGGTATTGATGAATATATATCAAAAAGTGGTCATTCTATACTTATCGCCAATACGAAAAACAACCCTGAAAAAGAACGGAAAAGCTTAACAAATCTATTATCTAACAACTTATCCGGTTTAATTATTGAGCCCACAAAAAGCGCATTGAACAATACAAACAAAAGTATATATGAGAATATTAAATCAATGGGCATACCCATGTTATTTATTAATGCAGTATACGATGACTTTGATACCCCTTATTTAATCATGGATGATGTCAAAGTTGGTGAGATGGTTACAAACTACTTATTCTCACAGGGGCATGAACATATTGTGGGAATATTTAAGGTCGATGATAAACAAGGTATTCAAAGGATGAATGGATTTATTAAGGCTTATCAAGAACATCCTAGTATTTCAAATATGGGTGATATTTTAATGTATCAAACGGAAGAAAATAAAACCGACCTGTTTAAAAAACTGCAAACAATTCTTTCAAGAACGAAGTTAGCGCCAACAGCTATTGTTTGTTATAACGATCAATTAGCAATTCAGCTTATTAACTTTTTAAATGAGATTGGTTTAAAGGTTCCGGATGATATTTCGATTACTGGTGTTGATGATTATGCCTTTTCAAGATTTATCCAACCAAGTTTAACTACCGTTCGTCATCCCCAAGAGCAAATGGGGCTTGACGCCGGTAAAATGATTATTGATATGGTAAATAAGCAGAAGGTCCAATCAAAGATATATGAACCTGAATTCATTATTAGAAACTCCGTTAAGAAAATCAATTAATGTAAAAACCTTGGTTTACTATAACAAAAAAGTAACCAAGGTTTTCATTTAATCATCATATACTTCTATCGTCCTTATCTATAAATAAATCGAAAATTGATTTTTCCCTTTTTTCTTTGAATCATATAAAGCTTGATCGGCATGTTTATATAATGTTTCTACATCTTCGCCATGGTATGGTGCATAACGAAACTGATTTGTTGTTTTTTGAAAATCCCACTCGTCAACATTCGGCTTTTTTTCGTAATATTTAAGTAATCGATAGGTTGTTGACTCCATTCGATCAGCAGTTTCACTATCAAAATAGTAATATACTTTATCTATATTTTCTAAAGCATAAAGAACCGTTTCTTCAATACGTTCCACTTGAAACTGATTATTCTCTTTTACAAGAGATTCAAGTTTAACATGATTGATCATCGCGAACGTATGGCGATGACCGATGCAAACATAATTATAATTGCAAATAAACGCAACCGAAAGTTCCCATTCACTTAGATCACCCTAGTAATGTAAATATGTATACATCTCTATTTTACAGCACTTTTATAATAGAGATAGAGAACTAAATTATTGCAATAATGAAACTTTATAAACAATCTAAGGGCTATCCTTACAAAATAAGAAAGCCGAGAAACTGTCGATGATAAAAAATCAATCCACAGATTCTCGGCTTGAATTTTGAAATTAAACGGCTACCTCATTTTCAGACAGAAAGCACATCTTGTTCTTTTTTCTTCTTCATTCCCGTTTTTACAGGTTTAACTTGTTTTTCTTTTACTTTGACCTTCTGTTTTTCTGCTTTTGGAGCAACTTCTTTTGAGACGACTTTAACGAGTGAAATCATCATAAAGACGATAATAACCGTAAATGGCAGAGCTGCAACAAGGGATGCTGACTGTAATCCTGTTAGGCCACTTGTCGATAATAATACTAATGCAATTGAACTGATTAGTACTCCCCAAACAATGCGCATACCAATTGGCGGATTGGTACTTCCATTTTCGGACATACTACTTAAAATATATGCTGCAGAGTCTGCAGATGTTATTAGGAACGTAAAGATTAATATAATGGTGACTACTGATAAAATTTCCGTAATTGGCAACGTTTCAAACAGTGTAAAAATCGCCAATGTAATATCATTATTGGTTACAGTCGCAATATTGGAACCTTTAAATAGATCCATATATAAAGATGTTCCGCCAAAAACAGCCATCCACATCATCGAAAGTAATGCTGGTGCGACCATGACTCCGATTATAAATTCACGAATCGTCCGTCCTCGTGAAATACGTGCGAAGAAAGCTCCTACGAATGGCGACCAAGCAATGGTCCAAGCCCAATAAAAGATCGTCCATTCATGTACCCAATGCTCACCACTGTATGGTGTCATATTTAATGAATAACTAATGAAATTCGAAATATAATCTCCAATGGCAACTGTAAATGTCTCCATTATAAATACAGTTGGTCCTGCGAAAAATACGAAAATCATTAATAATATGGCTAAAGCTAAGTTCGCATTACTTAACCATTTGATTCCCTTGTTTAAACCAGATGTTGAGGACAAGAGAAAGAGAACCGTCATTATAGCGATAATCGCCAATTGAACCCAAAAATGAATTGGTGTATTAAAAACAGCATTTAAACCACCGTTTGTTTGTAGTACACCCATACCAACTGATGTTGCTACACCCATAACAGTAGCAACAATAGCTAATATATTAATTGTATTTTTAATACTTCGACTACTGCGATTTTTTGGCATCAGTGGCTGTAACGACGTTGAAATAAGTCCATTTTTCTTTTTTCGAAATTGAAAATAAGCAATAGCTAAACCAACAACTGCAAAGATCGCCCACATACTTAATCCGTAATGGAAAAACGCTTGTCCCATGGCAATTCGAGCAGCTTCAGCCGATTGGGATGTTATATCTTCCGACGGCGGATTAAAGAAATGGGTCATTGGTTCACCTACACCATAAAAGACGAGCGCAATTCCAAGACCACAAGAAAACAACATAGCAATCCATGTAAATCGACTAAATTGCGGCTTTTCCTGATCTCCGCCTAAGCGAATCTTTCCAAATTTACTAAAGGCCATATATAGACTGAAAATAACCATAGCTAAAACGGATAATAAGTAAAACCAGCCAAAATTTTCAGTCGTAAATTGGAATGCCGCTTCCGCTCCATTTGCAAATCCTTTTGGGAACATAATACCAAGCAGAACGAAAAACAATACCGTCACTGCCGATACCCAAAACACAATATTTACTTGTTTACTTCGAGACTTCATCAACTCTTCCTTTCGATTCGATTGGTTTTCCGCAATTTTGAAAAAAATTTCTATTGCTCACAAGCCCTTTTGGAATTCTTGTAAAACAATAGCTAGGCAAGATGAAGGGGAAGTAGTAAAGGGATCATATCTATTACGAATTGAGGAACGTACGTAATGAGATATGAGTGGAATTTCACGAATTATTTTTCTTATCGTCGCAATGATTTCAGCCTCTCTACTTTGGAACGGACAAGTTTGCGAAGGACTTCTCACGCACCAATTGCTTCAAGTTGGAAACTAGTTATTCGTAAGCCAAAACGGTTGACTCGTAGAAAGTGTGCTTACGAACACCCCTTCTTTTAGCAAAGAGACATTGTGACAATAGGAAAAACAATTCGATAAACGTTTGAGATGATTTAACTATTCAAACGTTTTTATTAGAACAACACATTAGGTAGGTGAGCTTCAAAACACTCACTTTCTAATATTATATTGTAGCAGATTAACGGCAGTAGTTAAAATTGGATCATGGTGGATTTGTGGGGGAGATCGGTGTTCATATTACTTATGGGTATCTTTTTACCCAATTTCCCTTTAATTCTCCAAAAATGCTCGCAAATTCTAACTTATTGTATAAAGGACACTTTCTATAAAGTTAATGAACGCACACCTTTTGCAGAAGATAGGAGCGGAAACCTTACGAATGCAGTTTTTCTCGAATTTGATGAAAAAAACTGGTTTCATAGACTTGATGAACATACTTTTCTTTTGATTTGTCGGGAAAAACCGGTTATAGTTAGACCATGAACTCACTTTTTCTTTAAAAAACGAAACAAAACTGGTTTCAGTTGGCCCATGAACACATTTTTTTACAAAACACACAACAAAACTGCTTTCAACTGCCTTTTGAACTCACTTTTTTCTTCTAAAAGCACAAAAAACTGCTTTCAACTAGTCCATGAACTCACTTTTTACTCAAAACACACAACAAAACTGCTTTCAACTAACCTATGAACACACTTTTTCCTCAAAACACACAAAAAAACTGCTTTCAACTAACCTATGAACTCACTTTTTACTCAAAAAACACAAAAAAACTGCTTTCAACTAACCTATGAATTCACTTTTTCTCAAAAAACACAAAAAAACTGCTTTCAACTAACCTGTGAACACACTTTTTACTCAAAAAACACACAAAACTGCTTTCAACTAACCTATGAACACACTTTTTCTCAAAAAACACACAAAAATTGTTTTCAGCAACCTCTTGATCAAAAAACACACGGAGACGACTTCCATTAAACCAAAACGGTTGCTTTTCCGTAAAAAAAGCACCCTAACACTCGTTAGGATGCTGTTCTACATTTAAAATCTTTTAAACCTTTATATCAACATTTCCACCAAGATGAGGTTAAGCAGCGTGTTGAATAGTTTTCATGCTCGTTTCACCTAACATCTCATGGATGAACTCAGCTTGGAGATGGGCTTGGTCCAATACTTTATCCATAACGGATAACGAAACTTGTTGCATAACTTTTCCTTGGCTTAAATCTATGGACATGAAGGCAATATCCACCATAAGCATCTTCTTTTCTTAAGAACTATTTTCTTTTATCAAAAAATGAACCGCCAGTATTTTGGAGCGATGCATACGGATTAATATATTGACGATTCGTTTTTTTCGTTACTTTTAATTGGTTGATATCCATTTGAATATGTTGTTTTTCTTTCTGCAATATAGCATCAAGCTTTTCATTTAATTGCATCGTCTGTTTCGCTAAAGCTTGTTCACCGCCAGATAACGGTTTTTCAATTTGATCTAGGAACTGCTGTCGTTTCTCTAGTAATCGGTTAATTTCTGCAATACGCTTCTCGCGATCCTCTTCCTTCTTTTCCTCTAAATACCGAATCATTTCAGTGGTTGTTACATAAACACCTTTAATCGGATTCATTAAACAGCGCCGCCTTTAGAAAAGCTTTTTTGACGATTCAATTTTAAAACTTCCTTCCACGTATCACGAAATTCAGTGATGATCGTTTCAGCCTCTTCTAAACTTTCAATACTGTTTTTCACATTGGCTTCAATTAATTTCGTACGAGCAAAATCATACAATGGCATCATTTGTTTCGAAATTTCCACTTCCATATTTAATGTAACCATTAATTCATGAATGATATTTTGAGCTTTTTGGATATTCTCATTTTTCACTGGGATATTGTTTTCTTCAATCGCTTTCTTTGCAATCCCGATAAATTTTAAACAACCATTGTATAACATTAATGTCAGTTCGCCGGGTGAAGCGGTATTCACTGAATTTTGTTGATAAGCTTGGTATGGATTCGACATGGTCATAGGTGCTTCAACCTCACTTTATTAATTTGTACATACTCTTATTATACAAGAAAAAAAGAATATACTACGAAAATCCTTTCAAACGATGAATTCAATCAAATTACATAAAGAATTGGGATAGCTGCATCATTTGGTTATTCGATTGCATAATGGCTTTTTCCATCATACTAAACTGACGATAATAACGATCCTCTAGTTGCCGTAAACGTTGTTCAAATCTTTCAATACGATCTTCGTAATTGGAAATTTGCCGTCCGATCGTATATTGTTGTTCAGTCAT
>SMEH01000083.1_pt1 | contig 32081 bp, 24 predicted proteins | sample 2456361 | NCBI WGS metagenome assembly SMEH01 (sample SAMN10132587, study PRJNA489261) | soil metagenome | isolation source: day1 control-loamy sand soil ammended | place: USA | reverse complement strand
ATTGAGGCACTTGGGGATTATTGATACCGCAAGGCCTTCCCCTTTCAACGGCAGCGACTCACCGTCTAGATGAAAGCAGTTGGCCGTAGGGCAACTTACCACAGCCTCTTGCATCTGATAGGAATTCACAAATGGGCTGGTATTGATGCTTTTGTCGAATAACTGGAGGCCCATCCGCATTCCGGCAAGTTTTGGGAGCTTGTCTATAATGGTAAGGTTCAGCTTTCCGTCGGATATATCGGCATCGGGGGCAATGTACGCATTATTACCGTATTGCGCTGCGTTGGCAAAGGTGATGGAAAAGGCTTCTTTTTCTATGGTCGTTTTCCCATCTATCGATATTTTGTATTGATCGGTTTTGTAGCGGATGAACTCTTTGAGTACCGTTTTTATGTACGTGCTAAAGCCTCTTTTAGTAGCCATAGAGAATATCCTGCCCACATGCGCATCGAATCCTACACCAGCCGTGCAAAAGAATGGGTAACCGTTTACGCTTCCGGCATCTATGGTCTTTATTACTTGGTGGTTGATAGCACGAATAGCGGATATGGGTTTTAGCGATATGCCCAAGTGCCTAGCCAATCCATTGCCAGATCCGAACGGAATGATACCCAAGGCTGCAGATTCATAGATAAGGGCCTTGCCAACCTCGTTTACCGTGCCATCTCCACCTACGGCCACCACGTATTCCTTGCCCTTGCCAATGGCCTGTGTAGCCAACTCATAAGCATGTCCTCTTTCTCTGGTATAGGAAATGTCATAGGAAAATACATCTAGGTCCAGATGTTGTTTGATCAACTCCTTAAAGATCCCTTTGCTCTTCGTGCCTGCAATAGGATTTATAATAAATTCAACTTCTATTTTTCTGCTCAAAACCGTTGTGGCTAAATGTTGCTCAAAGATAAAAAAAATCATCATCATTGACAGATGGAGCAAGATTACGTACCTTTAACACAAAAAATGTATAACCTCTTTGCTTGCAAGCCGTGGCAGAACGCTGTCACGGCTTTTGTATGCGTCCGAAAGCGCGAAGTCGCCGAGGCATGTTGAAAGATTCTGCTGGTTATCAAAGGTCTGATTAATATGAGGATTCGACTTAAACCATTTGAAGTTTGCCTTTTGAACCAATGTTGTGGTAGTAGTTTCAACAGGACGTTTTCTTGCATGCCCAAACTTCTGGCAAAAAGATAATCAAAACAGTTTAGGAATATTGTACTTTTGCAAATGGAAAGTTGTTGAAAATAATTTCAATGAAAATGACTTTTCTTCTATTAATTTTGTTCTTTAAATCTGACTGTGCTTTCAGAAAAGTTATCCATCGAAATATCAAGTTTTAATATTAGCATAAATTCATGAGTGACAGTATAAAACACGAGTGCGGTATAGCAATGATTAGGTTGAGAAAGCCTTTGTCTTACTATATCGAGAAATATGGAACGCCATTGTATGCAGTAAATAAGCTGTATCTCCTGATGGAGAAGCAACACAACCGAGGGCAAGATGGAGCAGGTGTAGCTAATATTAAAATAGATGCGGAGCCAGGATCCCGTTATATAAGTCGATACCGCTCTATTGATCCAATGCCTATTAGCGCTATCTTCAATAAGATTGGTAAAAAATTCAAAAAAGCCCAAAAAGAAGGAGGGGAGCTGTTCAAAGATGAGAAATGGCTCAAAAAGAATTGTGCTTTTACAGGTGAAGTTTGGCTAGGGCATCTGCGCTATGGCACTCATGGCAAAAATGAAGTAGAAAGTTGCCATCCTATGCTTAGACAAAACAACTGGTCGAGCCGTAACCTGGTCGTTGCGGGAAACTTCAATATGACCAACGTAGATGAGCTCTTTAACAATTTGGTGAAGTTGGGCCAGCATCCTAAGGAAAAGGTAGATACGGTTACTGTGATGGAGAAGATAGGACATTTTCTTGATGAAGAAAATCAGAGGATATTTGACCAGTATAAGGATAAATACAGCAATCTAGAAATTACCGACATCATTCAGAATGAAATGGACCTGCAACGAGTGCTTAGGCGTTCGTGCAAAGATTTTGATGGTGGCTATGCCATGGCTGGGATGATCGGGTCTGGCGCTTCCTTTGTGGCCCGCGACCCCATCGGAATAAGACCTGCTTATTATTATGTGAATGATGAAGTGGTGGTTGTGGCTTCTGAGAAGCCTGCCATTAAAACAGCATTTAATGCCAAATACGAAGAAATAAAGGAAATCGAACCTGGGCATGCGCTTATCATCAAAAAAAATGGTGAGTATGGCGAATACCCGTTTATTGAGCAGCAGGAGAAACGTTCATGCAGCTTCGAACGGATATATTTTTCACGAGGTTCTGATCCCGATATATATCACGAAAGGAAACAGTTGGGAAAACTGCTGATTCCAGATGTGATGAAGTCCATACAAAATGACCTAGAAAATACTGTCTTCTCCTATATCCCAAACACTGCTGAAATATCCTTTATGGGGATGATTGAAGGCTTGGAAGAGAACTTGGTAAGAGAAAGGATGATCGCATCTCATGAAGCCAAGATGCCACCTGAAAAGCTTGACCAGTTATTGACTTTCCGTCCAAGGGTGGAAAAGCTCGTGATCAAAGATGCCAAGTTGCGAACTTTCATTACCGATGATGTGCACCGGGACGAGCTGGTGTCGCACGTTTACGACACCACATATGAGGTAATACAAAAGGAAAAGGACACTATCGTCGTCATCGACGATTCTATCGTAAGGGGTACGACATTGGAGAAGAGTATACTCAAGATGTTGGACCGTATTGGGCCTAAAAAGATCGTCATTGTTTCTTCTGCTCCACAGATCCGCTATCCTGACTGTTATGGCATCGACATGTCGCGGATGAAAGACTTCGTTGCCTTTAGGGCCACATTGGAACTGTTGAAAGAGTCTGGGAAAGAGTATTTGCTCGATGAGGTTTACGACAAGTGCGAAATGGCCAAACATGATAAGTCTGCTCCAAATTATGTGAAAGAACTTTATGCACCCTTCTCTTATGAAGAGGTGTCGGAAAAGGTGGCTGAAATAATCAAACCTGCCGATCTAAAAGCTGAAGTACAGGTGGTGTACCAAACGGTTGAGAACCTGCACAAGGCATGTCCAAACCATAGCGGTGACTGGTATTTTACAGGCAACTACCCGACACCTGGGGGCAATAAAGTAGTGAACCGGGCATTCGTCAATTTTATGCAAGGAAAGACGGTAAGAGCCTATTGAGGTTTTTAGACGTCAGATATTGGTAGGCAGTTGGCAAATGGTATTAGCCAGGGAGTATAGGGCTTTGTCGAATTACTAAATGTTTAACTTTGAGTTCTTCACTAAGACAGTATATTTCAGACCCTCGTCTTTCTTGGAAGGACGAGGGTCTGAAATGTGTTTTATACGGAGAAGCTCTCTCCACATCCACAAGTCCTAGAGGCATTAGGATTGATAAATTGAAAGCCTTTGCCGTTGAGTCCATCCGAAAAATCCAAAGTAGTGCCTAGCAGATAGAGCATACTCTTTTTGTCGATAAGAATCTTCACTCCCTTATCCTCAAATATCTCGTCGGTTTCTTTTACGGTTTCGTCAAACCCCAAATCATACATAAGGCCTGAGCACCCGCCTCCTTTCACGGAAACCCGTATGTTGTGGGCCTCAGTTTTCCCTTCTTCCGTTTTCAGCTCAATTATTCTCCTAACGGCATTTTCAGTAACACTTATCATATTCTTTGTAATTTAATATTTACGGTAACTGCAAGAAACAACAATCATTCTATGAAAAAGATTTACCTTGATTCAAAGTTTTGTTTGTTCAGGGTATAACCTTGTTAACTTTTAGTGCAAATCTTTGATTAGATTGTTAAAATATTGAAGTTAGGCAAAATTACGAAATTTTCATGTATTAAGTTATGATGATGAACATTGAGCATATAGGCATTGCAGTAAAGAGCCTTTCCGATTCCAATAAATTGTTTGCAGCATTGCTCGGAAATGAGCATTATAAAATAGAATCGGTCGCTTCTGAGAGTGTGGACACTTCTTTTTTTAAAGTAGGGGAAACCAAGGTAGAACTGCTTCAAGCTACCTCTCCCGATAGCCCTATCGCAAAATTCATAGAAAAAAAAGGGGAAGGGATTCACCATATTGCCTTTGCTGTAAAGGACATAAGGGCGGAAATGGACAGGCTGAGCAAGGAGGGCTTTGTAGTGCTGAATACCGAACCCAAAATAGGGGCCGACAACAAGCTGATTTGCTTTTTACACCCAAAAACTATCAATGGCGTGTTGATAGAACTATGCCAGGAGATGGATTAATGTACCGATGAATTGATGTACCAATGAGCGAATGAGATAAGTTGACAGTTTATAACAATGCATTGTTTCCCCCTCCATGTGTTTTTTGCCCACTTCATTTTTCTGCTTTCCTTAAAATGCTTAAATTACCATAAGAACTTATTAGAATGAGGAAAATTTACGGTAAGATTTACGTGGCTATGGTATTGTCAGTGAGTGTCTTAAATGCCCATGCAAACCTGCCTGAACAATACCGTTTTTCCGTATTGGATATTCATAGCGGACTTACTCATAACCAGGTTCATTGCTTCTTCAAAGATCAAATGGGGTACGTCTGGATAGGCACTGCTGCTGGCCTTAATCGCTTTGATGGTAGTGAACTTAAAGTATTTAGACATGATGCATACGATTCCACCTCTATTAATGGAAATATCGTCACTGCTATCTTCGAGGGCCCAGAAGAGAAAGTGTGGGTCAATACGAGCAATGGATTGAATATATACAATGCTGAAAAGGAAACATTCGATAGGGGATGGGAAATATTTTTGAAGCAATATGGCCTGCCTGGAAACAGCATCGAGCATATTTTTAAAGATAGCAAGGGGCGCTATTGGTTCATACAAACGGGATACGGAATAACGCAATACAACCCTTCTATACGCGTTTCTACAACATTTGAACAGGCTTCTAGCGAAAATGAAATTGCAAGCAACCATGTGTCGGATATACAGGAAGACAACCAAGGGAATATTTGGCTCATACACAGGAACGGAACTTTAGAGAAGCTAGACAGGGAGAGCTTAGAAGTAAAAGAACAATATGATTATTTCTATCAACGGCACAACCAGCAACCGTTCAGCTACAAATTTCTTATTGACAGTGATGATGACCTTTGGGTGTATTTACCATCGGATAGTCATGGGCTTTTTTATTTTGACTATAAGGAGAAAGAGTTCATTCATTTTCATCAACATGCGCCAAAGTTAAAGATCAGCACAAATCTGGTGAAAGGAGTAGTTGAGGAGTCCAATGGGATAGTCTGGGTAGGAACGGATTTGGGCGGTATCAATGTCATCAATAAAGATGATCTATCCATAACCCAGATCCTTCACAACAGTGAAAACAAGCATAGCCTCATACACAATAGCATATATGCCCTATACAAAGATAGGGAAGGGATAATATGGGTGGGGGCGTATAAAAATGGGGTGAATTATTACCATAAAAACATCATCAGGTTTAAGTATTATAAAAATTACGCTTCCATCCCCGAGAGTTTGCCTTATGCGGACGTTAATTGTTTTGCAGAGGATGATAAGGGCAATTTATGGATTGGGACAAATGGAGGCGGCTTGCTCTATATGGATCGCATCACGGGGCGTTTTACACAATATAAACATGATCCGAATGATAAAAATAGCATCAGCAGCAATGTGATTGTCAGCCTTTTGGTAGGAGAAGACAAGTCGCTGTGGATTGGCACGTATCTGGGTGGACTCAATAGGTTCGATGGCCACAAGTTTACATGCTATAGAGGAGAAGCCTCTAACGCCGATGGCCATGCAAGTGACAATATATGGGAGCTGATGAAAGATAGCCGTGGAAATATTTGGATAGGGACGGTGAGCAATGGATTGGTGATGTTTGACCCTAGTGCCAAAAACTTTCATCAGTATAAAGCAGGAAACGACACTAATACCATTAAGAATAGCTATGTGGTGACCATATGTGAAGATCAAAGCGGCAAAATATGGATTGGGGGCAATGCTGGTGTGGATGTGATTGACCGATCGTCAGGTCGCATTATAAACTTCCAAAACGATCCCCAAAACCCTTCCAGCTTGATCAGCAATCGTGTGCTATGGATTTACAATGACAGCAGAAACAACATTTGGATAGCCACTGAGGAGGGTTTGGCGCTTTTTGATGAAAATACTGAGGGGTTCATTCATTATACTGAAAAGGACGGGTTACCGCATCATGCTATATTGACCATTTTGGAGGACGATAACCGCAATCTTTGGCTGAGCACCCCCAATGGCCTCACGAACCTCTTGCTCAATCCTGAAGGCAATATTCAGGAAATAAAAATCATGAACTACCACGAAAGCGACGGCCTTCAAGGTATGACTTTCAATGAAAATGCGGCAGCAAAGCTTAAAAGTGGAGAACTGGTTTTTGGTGGTGCCACTGGCTTCAATATTTTCAACCCTAAGAGTTTGATGAAAAACACCCTCACGCCTAAAGTGGTGTTTACAGACTTCCAACTATTTAACAAGAGCTTGCGAGTGGGTGAAAGGCTCAAGGGAGATGTAGTGCTAAGTAAGTCCATTGCCGCTACAGATCACATTACTTTAGCGCACAACCAAAATTTCTTCTCGATTGGGTTTTCTGCCATCAGCTTCTTTCAGCCCCATAAAAATAAATATAAATATAGACTCATCGGCTTTGACGAGGACTGGCACGAAGTCGAGAATAGCAGCAAAAGGGTTACCTACACCAACCTCGACCCTGGTGAGTATGAACTCCGTATATTGGCCTCCAACAACGATGGTGTGTGGGCGGATAAGGAGAAGGTATTGAGCATAACGGTCATGGCGCCATTCTGGAAGACACCAGAAGCTTATGGACTGTATTTTGTTTTTATCCTATTATGCCTGTACACCGGGCGACGTATGATGTTAGAAAGAGAAAGAGCAAAGTTCCAAATAGAGCAGGAGAGAAGGGAAGCCAAGCAAATGCATGAGTTGGATCTGATGAAAATCCGTTTCTTTACCAATGTAAGTCATGAGTTCAGGACGCCGCTATCGCTTATCCTCACGCCCATAGAAAAGCTATTGGGACAGGCTGGAGAGGATGATGCTAACAAAAAACAATATGTTGTCATACAGCGCAATGCTAGGAGGCTACTTAATTTGGTCAACCAACTGCTCGATTTCCGGAAAATAGAAGTTGATGGGATAGTACTCCACCCCTCAGAAGGAAATGTCATTAAGTTCATAGAAGAATCGGTATATTCTTTCTCAGATCTTTCCGAAAAGAAAAACATCTCTCTGTCCTTCCATTCAGATGTAGCGGATTTGTATGCCTCCTTCGACATGGACAAGCTTGAAAAGGTCTTGTTCAACCTCTTGTCGAATGCTTTTAAGTTTACTCCTGAGAATGGTAACATTAAGGTGGAGGTAAGTTGTGTCCCCATAGAAGATGATCATGGTCAACCGAAAGAAGCCAAAGTAGTCATCAAGGTGAAGGATGATGGGATTGGCGTCCCTAAGGAAAACCAAGGACGAATATTTGAACGGTTCTTCCGTAATGACATGCCCAAAAGCCTAGTCAACCAAGGCAGTGGCATCGGACTTTCTATTACCAAGGAATTTGTTAGAATACATGGTGGTGAAATTACTGTGGAGAGCGAAGTGAATAAAGGCAGTTGCTTTACAGTGATACTGCCCTTACAAACGGTAGAAGTTGTAAAAGAGAAGGAGATAAGCTGTGCCATTGAAGATACAACAGCCTATGTCCCACAATTAAAAGCTCAGCCGATAGCTACAAGGAAAACAACCAAGATATTATTGGTAGAAGACAATGAAGACTTTAGGTTTTATCTCAAGGATAATTTAGGAGTACATTATGAAGTGATAGAGGCAAGGCATGGTAAGGAAGGTTGGCAAAGGCTGCTTTCTCATATGCCAGAGCTGATTATTTGCGATTTGATGATGCCTGAAATGAATGGTATAGAACTTTGCAAAAAGGTGAAGTCCGATCCACGCTCAAGCCATATTCCATTCATCATGCTCACGGCTCACGCTGGAGAAGAGAGCAAGCTGAAAGGGATCAACATTGGTGTGAATGACTATATGACCAAGCCCTTTAACTTTGAGATTCTATTGTCTCGTATTAGGAACTTGATATCCGAAAGGCAGCACTTGCAAAAGGTGTTGGAGAAGAAGATAAGTGTTGAAACTAGCGCAGTGGACATTGTATCAGCCGACGATAAACTGATCCAGGATGCGATCAAGATAGTGGAGGCTAACTTAGAAGAAACTGAACTTTCCGTGGAAATGCTGAGCAAAGAGCTGGGCATGAGCCGGGCCAATCTGTATAAACGAATGGTGGCCCTGACCGGGCAGTCACCCGTAGCGTTCATCAGGAAAATCAGGTTGCAAAGGGCAGCGCAATATCTTGAGAAAAGCCAGCTGACCGTATCTGAAATAGCCTATAAAGTGGGCTTTAACAGCACGAAATACTTTACTAAATATTTCAAAAAGGAGTTTAACATGCTACCGTCTGCCTATACAGCACGCCACAGGAAAAAGCGACAAGAAGAGATGGCATAGACACCTTAATTTCAAATATATAGTCTGAGAAAATGAGCAGTTGGTTCTCATCGTTCTCAGACTGTAATCTTATTTTTTTGTGAATTACATAGCCGAAATGGCATCCACTAAGGTCTCCATTTGCTCTTTTGAGTGAGCGGGGAAGTTGGCTATCCTGATATGTTTGTTCTTAAATTGCCCATATCCGCTTCCAACTTGTAGGTTCTTCTCCGCCAAAAATGCGATGACTTTATCTGCAGGTTCCTGAGTTTCCGCTACTACCACAGTTTTCGATTGATAGGCTTTTTCCTTTACGAAAGGCTCAAAACCTGCATGTTTTTCAACAGTATTGTAGAGCAAGGCCGCTTTGTATTCGGTTTCTTTTCTAATATTCTCTATTCCTCTGAAGAGCATGTCTTCTGCTATTTTTCCTAAAAGATAGATATTGAGAACGTTAGGCGTTTCAGGAGTCTGAAATTGCTTGGCTTGGCTAACAAGACTAGGGAGGCTGTGGTATTGACCAATTATTCCGCCCTTCTCTTGAATTTTAATGGCTTTTTCCACACACCTTTCATTGGCTATCCATACCCCTAGACCGGCAGGCATACCGAAGCACTTTTGTACTGAAAAATATGCGGTGTCGACTTGAGCAAAGTCCAAGTCTAAATAGGGAGATGTTGAAACCACATCAATTGCGAGCAATTGCTCTGGGAAACGCTTTTTGATGGTATAGATGTCTTCCAAAGGTTGTGCGGCGCCGGTACTTGTTTCGTTTTGAGTCACAGAGATGAGTTCGCATCCTCCTGCAACATTCATTTTGTTGATGTCAGGGCATGAGCCTGGTTCACTTGCTAACTGTTGGGCATCTTTTCCCCAAGCAATGGCCATACTGTGAAATTTATCAGAGAATGCCCCGTTTGTTAAATGGTAAGATTGCTTTTCTACACAGTTTTGGATAAGCCTCTCCCAAATCTCTGTGGCAGAACCTGTAAATAGGATATGGTACCCTTCTGGGAGATTCAAAAGCTGTCGCAGGTGCTCCGAGGTGTGCTGGTAGATAGATTTAAATTTTTTGCTTCTGTGAGATATGCTAGGAATTTGTTCTTTTAATGCGGTTTTGATATGGTCTTCGGCTGTAAAATAAAGGGCAGAAGGGCCTGGAGTAAAATAGTGCATAGTAGCCATGTTGTTAGAAAATAATTGCTTTAATTTTTCAATAGCAAGAGGGGGCAAATATAAGTAGGCAAGAGGCAATTGGCAATAGGTTATTGTACCAATTGATTAATGTACCAATGAGCGAATGAGATTAAGTTTTAAGCTTTGATTTTTGAATTTTAGTTTTGATTTTGGTAAGGAAATTGATGTGCCAAGGAGTACTATTGTGTTTTTAAAAAATTGAATGTTAAGACTTTGTGATCTTTATATAAGTTGTCTTAAGCTCTAAACGTATGATATCGCTTCATTTTCAATTGACCCCATCTCTGCCTATATATCCATCTTGATCTTTTCATCGATATGCTGACAAAGACGAGCCGTATTGGTTTATCTTGCCGCTACATGATAGCCCTACCTTTGCGGTCGCTGCGCTCTCCGTACGCTCTTTGCGTGAAACCTTATTTTAACATTGTTAATTGCTCTTTGCTCATTCATTCCATCCTCATCATTCATTTCGAAAGGCTGCAATACAAATAAAAAGCCCGTACCACCAAGGTCATACGGGCTTTTGAGATATGCTTTATATGACTAATACAACACCCTGAATTTTATGGTACCTGGTATCTCTTTCAAAGCCTTAATCAAATCGGGCTCGTAGGCTTTGTTTACGTCCGTGATAACATACCCAATCGTCTCATTAGTTTTCAGGTATTGCCCCACGATGTTCACATGCTGCTCTGCTAAGATATTGTTGATCTTTGCTAATATACCCGGAACATTCTGGTGAATGTGCATCAGACGATGTGCATTGTCAAGTTTTGGCAATTGAAGGTTCGGGAAGTTTACGCTTAGGTTAGTGCTTCCAGTATTGATGTATTCAATGATCTTTGAAGGAACGAATCCAGCAATATTTTCCTGAGCTTCCTTTGTGCTACCTCCTATATGAGGCGTCAATATCACGTTAGGAAGACCTCTAAGTTCACTTTCAAAAGGATCTTGATTGCTTTTTGGCTCAACAGGGAATACGTCGACACCACAACCCGCAATTGTCTTGTTTTCTATTGCCTTCTTCAAAGCGGCAATGTCTACCACATGGCCTCTGCTAAGGTTAAGGAAAATAGTACCTGGCTTCATTAAAGCAAATTCTTTCTCCCCAATAATGTTGTAGTTTTCTTTACGGCCATCTACATGAAGTGTTACCACATCTACTGTGCTCAAAAGCTCTTCCATCGTGAAGCATTTGGTGGCATTTCCTAGCGCAAGCTTCTCTTCTAAGTCGTAATAGTAGACCTTCATACCGGCAGCTTCGGCCAATATAGACAATTGAGAACCTATGTTACCATAACCAATTATACCCAACTTCTTACCACGGATCTCATAGCTTCCGACAGCAGATTTGTTCCAAACCCCTTCGTGCATCTTTTGAGATTTGTCAGGGATATTTCTCATGAGCAGAATGATCTCGGCTAAGGCCAGCTCCACTACTGAACGGGTATTGCTATATGGGGCATTGAATACGGCAATTCCTTTCTTCAAACATGCTTCCAGATCGATCTGGTTGGTTCCGATACAAAATGCACCTAGGGCAATCAGCCTATTAGCGTTTTCAAGAACTTTTGCCGTCACTTGAGTCTTAGACCGTATGCCTAAGATTGAAACGTTCTTTATTTTCTCTGACAATTCGTCTTCGTCAAGCCCGGCTGGGTATACTTCTACATTGTAACCTTCTTGCTTCATGAGCTTTACAGCATCTTCGTGTACATTCTCTAGAAGCAATACATTGATGCGGTTTTTGGGATAAGAAATGGTTGTGTTCATTTTGTTAAGGTATAGGAACTCATCTAAACTAGGTGTGATATGGTCAGCCTTGGCGAGAACATTTTCTCTGGCTATGTTTTCTGTAAAGGCGAAAAACTTGTTGGCTAAGCCTGCAGCTTTTATCTCATAATCTGTATAGCCATCGCCAATGACGTATACGTCACCGACGAGATTCAACGACTTGAGCTGCTCAACCTTTCCATTGTTGACAGAAAGCACATTCTTATCATCAAATCCGACGATATTGCCACTTTCGTCAAAAGTAAAAGTATTGGCAAATACATTTTCTTCTTTTATTCCGTATTCTTTTACAATGGGCACGATAAATTCTTTGAACCCATTGGAAATGATAAAGATATTGTCTGCATGCTCTTCAAAAAATGCTTTGTTCCTTTGAAAGGAATTGGATACCAACTGCTTTAATCTATTTATTAGCTCAGGCAAATGATCGCGCTTGGCTTCCAAGAGAGCCACCCTTTGTTGCAAAGACTCTCTGAAGGACAAGCTGCCGTTCATTCCCTTGTTGGTGATCTCTATGATCTTATTGAGCGATTCGTCTTTATGGGCCTTCCCCTCGAGGGATATTTCCCCCAAAACATCCATAGCTTCTACTTTGGTGAAAGTACTGTCAAAATCAATAACAATGTAACGTTGATGCTCCATAAGGCAATGTTTATTAAAGCAGTAAATTTAAGTTAATAATGATGAGTTAAATCGTCCCTAGGTGAGTATGCTTGAAGCTGTCAGGGTATTTGAGGCCAAAGCCCAACATTCGGTCCATACACGAATGCCCGAAAAATATAATACCCATAAGCATAAACCAATGATTTGTTAATAGCAGTCCCATTAGCCCCAAAGTTAATGCAATTCCCTTATGATGAAAAATATTATAGAGGATTGCACCTGTTTTTGAACTGAAAAGATATCCTGCCATCCCAATATCAGGAACCAGGAGAAGGGCCGGATACCACCACCATGCGAAGTCCAATAAGGAGAACAAATAGAGGGAAAATATAAACATTAGGCATTCTTCTGATCGCAGAATAAATTTCATTTCTTTCCTTAGAAGGGCTGTTTAATAAAACGCCGTAAAGGTCATCAATTCTTCTTTCAATAAAAACAATTCTAAAGAAAAATCTTGTCTGTTAGTGATTTGAAATACCGGGACTTGGTGTGTCCTGGCTGAACTGAATATCAGCAGTATCCATAGCCTCGCTCAAACTTTCCACAAGTTTAGGAGTTTAATCAGCACCACATTCAATGATCATAAAAAACAATTCCAATAATGGACTCCGATACCTCTTACAGTTTTTTTGATGATATCTGTAGTTATGTCGATAACGCAGCCAGATATACCAATCATCCCAAAGGGCTGGTTAAGCAGATCAAACAATGTAATAGCATTTATAAATTCACATTTCCAATCCGTAAAAAGGATGGGGACTTAGAAGTCCTTCAAGGGTATAGGGTCCAGCATTCACATCACAAGAAACCTGTAAAAGGAGGGATAAGGTTTAGTTTGGCCGTGAATGAAGACGAGGTAAAAGCATTGGCTGCCCTTATGACCTACAAATGCGCCTTAGTGGATGTACCTTTTGGAGGAGCAAAAGGGGGCGTACGAATAAATGTGAAGAATTATTCGGTAAACGAGCTGGAGAATATCACCCGACGTTACACCTCCGAATTGATCAAAACAAATCTTATTGGCCCTGCTTTGGACGTTCCTGCCCCTGACTATGGTACTGGTCCCAGGGAAATGGCTTGGATCGTCGACACATATCAAACATTCCACCCCGAATCTATTAACGCCATAGGTTGTGTAACAGGAAAACCACTTGCCATTTCTGGAATCAGAGGCAGGAATGAAGCCACAGGTATGGGCGTATACTTTGGTTTGCGGGAAGCAGTGAGTGTGAAAGAAGATATGGATAGGCTAAAACTTACTACGGGACTTCAAAATAAACGTATCATTATACAAGGGCTGGGAAAGGTGGGCTATCACAGTGCCAAATACCTTCAGGACGACGGAGCCATGATCATTGGTATTGCTGAGTATGAAGGGGGCATATATGATGAAAATGGCTTGGATGTACAAGAAGTAGCCCAACATAGAGGGGAGACTGGCTCTATCCTCAATTTTAAAAATACTAAGAATGTGATGAACTCTGCCGACCTGCTCACGTATGATTGTGACATCCTGGTTCCTGCGGCGTTGGAAAATCAGATTACAGATAAGAATGCCCCTTTGATAAAAGCAAAAATAGTCGGTGAAGCAGCCAATGGACCAGTAACGGCAGATGCAGAAAGGATTTTGATTGAGAAGGGTGTGTTTATCATCCCTGATCTCTATCTCAATGCGGGGGGAGTAACCGTCTCTTATTTCGAATGGCTCAAGAATCTATCGAGAGTATCTTTTGGAAAGCTAGAACGTCGTTACGATATGCTCACAAATCTTAGAATAGTAGAGGCCATCGAAAAAGCTAGTGGGCAAAAATTGGATGTAAGCATGAGAAAAAGTATTATTAAAGGTGCTAGCGAGGAAGATTTAGTGTTTTCTGGGCTTGAAGACACGATGGTAAAAGCCTATCACAGTACAAGGGAGGTCATGCAATCTAATAAAATAACAAGCCTCCGAACTGCTGCTTTTGTTAGCGCACTGGACAAAATTGCCATAACATATCATGAACTCGGGGTTTTCCCATAATGCCCATATTGAATTGAAAATCAAAGAATAAGATAAATTGCAGGAGTGTCAAGCTTAGGCTGTTAGGATAACAGGATGGACAATGTTTTGCAATATAAATGCTAACGTTTAATATGTCTCAAATCGATGTTTTTCAGAAACAAGAACAAAAGATCACAGATCTTAGAAAGAGCAATAGAAGCCTGAGAAGCTTACTTTACTTCTTAATGCTGGTGTTACTTCTACTCATGGCTTATGTTGTGTACATAGAGGTGTCGGATCCTCCCTTTGGGAAGTGGAGAAGTATCATGGAAAATAAAGCACAAATGGAGCAGTATAATGAATATTTGCTGGTGAGGATAGATAGTATAGCCAGGGCAAATGATCTATTGATGGAAAACTCACCCCTATATACAGGCGTTTTTTTTGAAGTACAGATTGGCGCATTCAAAAATTTTGATTTGGACAGGTACCAAGATGCACTTGAGAACTTGCGGTATTATCGCCAAGACAGCTTAAACAAATATGTCATAGGAAAATTTAGAAATTACCCAACTGCCAAGGCTTTTCAAAAAGATATTGTCCGGATGGGTGTCAAAGATGCTTTTGTAGTTGGAAAGATCAACGGCAATCGAGTGGAAATCAGCGCAGCAATAAGAGCAGCCAAAGAGCAAAAATGGTAAAAAAACCCACTGTGAGTTCCGGAGGTTTATCAAACCTCCAAAAGACAGGTTTTGAGCTATTCCATCCTCGCAACTATCCACTGTTAACCTCGGCTTCCCGAGGCCCTTCATTGCTGAAGGGTGAGGTCCAGTTTTAAGGTGAAACTTCACTCGGCATTGTTTTTACGTTAGGTTTGAAAAAACAAGTCCGAAACCCAAGTGGGATATTATATATATCGTTTTAGAACCAAAATGGTTTCAATGATTCGATTTACTATGGGCAAAAATACAGATTATAAATTTAAGTTTAAGAAGGGTATAAAATTATATTCAAGTAATTAAAAACATATTTAAGATATAGCACCGAATTCAGAGACGTTGAATGGGAGGTTTTAAAGTTGAATTGTGTTGACTATTAGTGTATTGATCGATGGGGGTGGGAGGTGCTGTAGTTAACCAGACAAATTCGTCCAACTATGTCAAATCATATTATTTGTGGAAAAATAATTTTGGCCTCCTGCTTATTTTCTTAATTTTGAGGCGAAGAAATTGAAGTTCATGCATAGTTCACAAAGAATTCACTTTATAGCTATTGGAGGTAGCGTGATGCACAATCTCGCAATTGCACTTAAAGAAAAAGGCTATAAGGTTACGGGATCTGATGACGATATATTTGAACCATCCCGTTCTCGCTTAGAAAAGGCTGGTATATTGCCACCCTCCAATGGTTGGGATCCTAATAGGGTTACCGAAGATTTGGATGCAGTAGTTTTGGGAATGCATGCAAAAGCTGACAATCCGGAGTTGATAAAAGCGCAAGAACTTGGGCTGAAGATATACTCTTATCCTGATTTTATCTTTGAAAATATCAAGGACAAACAAAGGATTGTAATTGCTGGCAGCCATGGAAAGACTACCATTACTTCGATGGTGTTGCATGTACTCAAATATCATAACCGAGCATTTGATTACGTAGTGGGTGCACAAATTGAAGGATTTGACAATATGGTCAAATTGAGCGATGCGCCAATTATCGTTATCGAAGGAGATGAGTACTTAACTTCTCCATTAGATCGAACCCCCAAATTCTTAAAGTACCAGCACCATATAGGTTTGATAAGTGGGATAGAATGGGATCATATCAATGTGTATCCGACTTTGGAAGATTATGTGAAGCAATTTGATCATTTTGCCGATGCAACGCCTAAAGCTGGAACACTTATATATTGTGAAGAGGATGACATGGCAACGCTTATTTGCAACAAAGAACGTGAAGATGTGCAACGGGTAGAATACAAGGAGCATCCTTCAAGAATAGAGAACGGAACAACCTACCTGTTGACGGAGAATGGAGAAGTACCTGTAAAGGTATTTGGAAGGCACAATATGCAAAACTTAAGTGGCGCCAAAGAAGTACTTAAGAAGGTAGGAGTGACCTCAGATCAGTTTTATGAAGCGATCCAAACTTTTAAGGGCGCTGCAAACCGCTTGGAGCTCTTAAAGGAAAAGGAAAATCATGCGGTTTACAAAGACTTTGCACATGCTCCTTCTAAACTTGCCGCTACTACTAAAGCGCTTAAAGACCAGTATAAAGATCGACAGTTGGTGGCGTGTTTAGAGCTATACACATTCAGCAGTTTAAACAAAGCATTTTTATCCCAATATCAAAGCACCTTCAACGCAGCAGATATTGCCATAGTGTATTACAGTCCAAAAAACTTGGTGCTTAAGAACCTAGAAACTTTTTCGGCTGAGGATGTGAAGCTTGCCTTTAATAGAAGTGATCTCTTGGTGTTTACTGAGATCATTGAGCTGAAGCAATATTTGATGAGTATAGATTGGAACAACAAAAATCTGCTCATGATGAGTTCTGGAAAGTTTGATGGACTTGATCTGCACGAACTCACAGCCTAAATGGTCCACATTTTAATCATACTATTCAACATAATATCTTTTCATGTCACTTCATTTACGTAAGCCATTGGCTTTTTTCGACCTGGAAACCACCGGGACAAACATTTCTACTGATAGGATTATAGAAATTGCTGTGGTGAAGGTAATGCCTAACGAAGAAGTGACCACAAAGAGTACTCGAGTCAATCCAGAGCGGCCAATTCCTTTGGAGACAAGCCTTATTCACGGTATATATGATGAAGATGTAGCCAATGCCCCGGTGTTTAAGAGTATTGCCAAAGACTATGGGAAATTTCTAGAAGGCTGTGACTTGGCAGGATTCAATATCATTAGGTTTGATGTACCGCTATTGGTTGAGGAATTTTTGCGTGCAGGAATAAACTTCGACCTTTCTACTCGGAGGTTGGTAGATGCACAAAAGATATTCCATATGATGGAGAAGCGGTCTTTATCGGCGGCTTACAAGTTCTATTGTGGTAAGGACTTGACCAATGCTCATAGTGCCGAGGCAGACACACTGGCCACATACGAGGTACTTAAGGCGCAAGTGGAGCGATATGACGGACAAGAAGTGACAGACAATCTTGGCAAAAAGCTTGGCGTCATTCAGAATGATATGCAAGTATTGCACGACCTCACTGCTACAAATATGGTTGACCTGGCCGGAAGGATTGTTTATAACAACGAAGGAGTAGAATGTTTTAACTTTGGTAAACACAGAGGTAAACCCGTAGAATCGATTTTCAAACAGGAGCCCTCTTATTATGACTGGATGATGAATGGCGACTTCCCGCTAGATACCAAACGGAAGCTTACTGAAATCAAGCTCCGTATGTTCAACCTCAAGTAAGCTTTAATTTTAATCACAAGTTCCCCTTGGCTTAATTTGATCACTAGGATTTTCTCGATTTCATACACTCCAACTCATCTCTAGGTTCCGAATGTTAGTGTATGTTTGGTGTTTTCATGTGGATATTTGCCAAACAATGTAGCCGATAGCATGTTTGTATGGTTATGCAACAAGACGAACTTCATACCGACCTGCTTAAACATGAATTGCTAAAAGCGATGCATGATGAAGGACTACTTGAGTCTTTCCTCCCGAACGTATATACCAATGTATCATACCCACCGTTGAAAGCACTGATACTGAAACTAATGGATGCCAACAAAAGGCACCAAGCGATTTTGGACACGGCTATCTTATCAGTACATTCTTTTAGTCCCGATAAAGTGGTGGAAGGTTCCATGGTTGCCAGTTTAATTCATAGTGTCGGTGCTAAAGAAGGGTTAGTGCAAAAGGAAGCATTACTTGTTTCTGTCTTACAAAAAGTGGTTTATCAGCAGGCCGCTAATTTTAAAATTTTATATTCGCTAACATCTCCGTACGAGTTCCACGCACTTTCCGAAGATTTTAGGCATATGGTAGAGGAGACAACTAGCTCGTTTAATGAATTGCAAAAAATCTGGGTACTTGCATTAGCAGCTGCTTCCCACTGATGCTCATTTTGACTCTTCATCAAAGGAGCGATAATTAGTTTCTATATGAACTTTTGTAGTGGTTCCTGACCCTTCTAAGGAACATTTAAGTGATTATGGGTTTTATATTTGGATAAGAGTCACACATTGACCATATTCAGAGACTCACTTTTTTTAACTTAATAGAATATTTTGCTACGCCATGGGAAAAACCATTATCATTTCCAACAGATTGCCAGTGAAAGTACAACGAGAAGAAGATGGTTTGCAGTTCACACCGAGCGAAGGAGGGTTGGCCACGGGGCTTAGTACCGTATTTAAAAAAGGCAATAATAAATGGATTGGTTGGCCTGGAATGTATACACAGGACGAGCATGAGCGGAGAACCATCACTAAAAAGCTCCAGAAAGAAAACATGCTTCCCTTATTTCTCTCCGAAGAAGAGATCCACGACTTTTACGAAGGGTTTAGCAATGGGACTTTATGGCCTAACTTTCATTATTTCACTGAATATGCAATTTATGAACAAGACCTATGGGAGACCTATGTAAAAGTAAACCAGAAATTTGCAAAAGAAGCTATTAAACTTGCAGAGCCAGGTGACATTATCTGGGTGCACGACTACCAGCTATTATTGGTGCCGCAGATGATCCGAAAAAAGCTTCCTAATATCAGTATCGGTTTTTTTCAACATATCCCTTTCCCTTCTTTTGAGATTTTCCGCTTGCTTCCATGGAGAAAGGAATTAGCAACAGGGATGCTTGGTGCCGATCTCATTGGGTTTCACACATATGATGATATGCGCCACTTTTTGAGTTCAGTGAACAGAATTGTTGGCGTAAATTCGTCGCATGGTCATCTAGAGTTTGAAGGCCGCCGGATTTCTGTAGACAGCTTTCCAATGGGGATTGATTATGAGAAGTATGCTAACAAAGCCCAATCGCAAGAAACTAAGGATAAAATGGCGGTTTTTCATTCTTCTTTGGGCTATCAAAAGCTGATGTTATCTATTGATAGACTTGATTATTCTAAGGGCATAACCCAAAGGTTGCACGCATTTGAACTTTTTCTTGAAAAGTATAAAGAGTATAGGGAAAAGGTCTCTTTACTCATGGTGGTAGTGCCTTCTAGGGATCAGGTGGAGAAATACAAAGAACTGAAAGAGGCCATAGATGAAATGGTAGGGAGGATAAATGGTAGTTATGGTAGAATCAACTGGACCCCGATTCATTACTTCTACCGGTCATTTTCTTTGGAGGCCTTGTCTGCCTTTTATTGTATGGCAGATGTAGCCTTGGTAACGCCTATGAGAGATGGTATGAACTTGGTTTGCAAGGAGTATATCGCAAGTAAAACTGATAAGAAAGGGGTACTCGTATTAAGCGAAATGGCAGGGGCTTCTAGAGAGCTTTCTGATGCAATTCTGATCAATCCAAATGATGTGAATGCATTGGTTGAGGCGATGTACCATGCCCTTACGATGCCGGTAAGTGAACAGGTAAGACGTAATACGATCATGCAAAGATCGCTGAAACGATATAATGTCCATCATTGGGTGAGCTTATTTATGGATAGGCTGGAAGACATCAAAAAGTTCCAAGATACTATGGCTACCAAAAGAGTGGACAAGAGAATGATGGATCAAATCATCCATCAGTATGAGCAAGCGTCAAGCCGGTTGCTGTTTCTGGACTATGACGGCACACTTGCGCCATTTACGACAGATCCTGCACAGTCAAAACCCGATCTCAAACTTAAAAGGATATTGCAAGGTTTTGCACAGGATGAAAAAAATAAGCTTGTAATAATAAGTGGTAGAGATAAAAACATACTTGAAAAATGGCTTGGAAGTTATAATGTGGACATAATAGGCGAGCATGGTGTTTGGCTCAAAGATCAAGATAGAGGGTGGTACACGATAACAAAGCTGCAAAATCACTGGAAGGATGAGATGAGGCATGTGATGGAACAATATGTCGATAGAACTCCCGGTTCTTTTATAGAGGAGAAGGACTATTCCTTGGTATGGCACTTTAGGAAGGTAGAAGCGGGATTAGGCGAACTCCGCTCAAGAGAGTTAGCAGGCCACTTAAGCTATCTCGCTACAAACAATGGGTTACAAGTGATAGAGGGCGACATGAGTGTTGAGGTGAAAAATGTAGAAGTTAGCAAGGGCAGGGCCGCTAGCCGGTGGTTGGAAAAATATAAAACAGACTTTGTTATGGCCATAGGCGATGATTGGACTGATGAAGATACCTTTCTTGCCATGCCAAAAACTGCTGTAACAATAAAAGTGGGGCTTGGTAACTCTGCGGCTAGGTTCTCTATTCAGTCTCATGTAGAAGTTATGAATTTGCTGCAAATGTTGGCCAATACAGAAAAACAAAAAGCCTAAGCGAAAGACATAAGTTTTGAGATAGGAGGGAACTAGGGCAATTAATAATTGTACTCCTGAGGAAGTAGACATTAATAGCAAGGAAAGACTATTTTCTCACTCATCCATTCAACTATTCTCCAATTCAATTTTTAATCCACTAATTGGGGCTTGCTGAAAAAGTACAACAGTGAAATAGGCAAACCAAGGCAATTTAAGTTCAACAAGCTCTTTTGATGCGTTTTTCAGCAGGCCCTCACTATCTTACAGAAAATTAGGTCGATCCATTTTATTAGTGATTTTAAAAGCTGCGTTCACAAGGCCCACATGGCTATATGCTTGGGGAAAGTTGCCCCATTGACTTCCACTTTCAGCATGTACGTCTTCACTTAATAGTCCTAGGTGGTTGGTATAAGAGAGCAATTTTTCAAATTCTTTTGCAGCTTCATCCACCTTTCCAACACAAGCCAACGCTTCTACATACCAAAAGGCGCATATCAAGAAGGTAGATTCTGGCAAGCCAAAATCATCAGCATGCTTATAGCGGTAAAATAATCCCTCTTTGGTTTTTAGCCCTTGTTCTAGCCAGCTCAAGTGATCCAGTGCTCTTTGGCTGTTAGGGTCAAGATAATTCATCATGATCAATTGCAAAGTGCTGGCATCCATATTTGTATTGCCAATTGCTTGGGAGTATGCTCGTAACTCAGGTATGTAGCACGATTCGATTTTATTGGCGGCGGCTTTCATGACTTTATCGGCTAGCAGCGCCATTTTCTTGTCGCCTAATCTTTGGGCAATTTTGTGGCCAGCTTTCGCACCTGCCCAGTGGAACAGATAAGTATAACAATGGTATTGGCTGAAATTTCTGAACTCCCACAATCCTGCATCCGGCTCTTCCATAATTTCGTGGATCTTGTTGAGCGTATTGTTGATGAGTTGAGGAGAACGGATTCTTTCTGAATGGATGAAGCGTTCATCGCTATACAGGGGTAATAACGAAATCAACACTTGTCCATATACATCATTCTGAATGTGGGTATAAGCTTGGTTGCCTAATCGTACTGGTGTATTGCCTAAATATCCCTCCAAGTCTAGTAGATGCTCATCCAAGTCTTCCTTACCGCTCAAGGAATAGAGAGGCTGATACCTGCCTTGTTTAGTAGTAGAAGAGATGTTGGCAATGTATTGGAAGTATTTTTCCATTTCCTCAAAGTGGCCGATGTTATTGAAAGCAGTAAGTATGTAATAGGTATCCCTGAGCCAACAATAGCGATAGTCCCAATTCCTACCGCTTCCAGGAAATTCAGGGAGGCTAGTAGTAGCGGCGGCAATGATCGCTCCCGTATCTTCATACTGGTGGATCTTCAGGACTAGCGCCGAGCGAATGACTGCAGTTTGGTAAAAGTCTGTGATACTAGTACTTTTTACCCACCCGCGCCAATATTGGATGGTCCGCCTTAAGAACTCTTCTGCGGTACTTACTAGAGGAGCTTCCAGTGGAACACCATAGGTCATTACCAAATATTTAGGCTCATTCAGCACAAAATAGTTTTCTTCCATGATATGGGAAAGAGAAATATCAGTAGTAAGCCTAAAGTGGTCTTCGTACCCACTGAATTCTATATGACTACTGCCTCTACGTTTTTCCGGGGTATGTTGACCGTAATTATAGGTTGGACGACATGTTACTTTGATTCTAGGGTTTCCTTCCAAAGGCTCAATCTTCCTAATCAGCATCAAAGGGCGAAAATATCGCTCGAATTGAAAAAATCTTGGAGCTACATCGGTGACCCTGTATTTGCCACTTTGGCTGGTGATTTCTGTTCTTAAAATGTTAGTATTTTCGATATAATATTGGTCAGAGGAATAATTGTCGTCATCAGGTAGGATAGAGAATTCACCACCCTTTTGTTTATCCAAAAGCTGCCCGAAAACAAAGCTGCTGTCAAACCTAGGCCAGCACATCCAGGCTATATTAGTAGACTTATCGATATGGGCTAAAAACGCACAATTCCCTATTACACCGAGGTTATAAATATGTTGTTCCATCTATGTCCTTCTTCCCTTGTTTTTGTTTAAGTACTTAGTAGATTACTATATTAATAATACAAAGGTTTTTAAACACGACAAATCGATTAAATGTTTTCTTATCATGCAAAGACCAATGATCTAAATTTTGAATTTTAAATGTTGAGAGTTGAAGTGGGAGGGTCAGTATGCAGCCTACAATTGGAAGAATACCCCTCTGAGGCTGCGTTATTGCGAACGGCGCGTGATAAAATAGCAACAAAGTGGGGAAATCAGATATGAAAAAGATGGCACGATGTCCGGATCGAATGAAAATGATCATGTCACGGAAGGTTTTCAGGGAGATGTCCACGCTCCTCCGTCGCTCGTCATGACGTCGTACTTTGGAAGGGCTACAATCTTCTATCGGTAGCAAGGAAATTACAGATGAAAAACGCTTTCGCAGCTGTTGCAAAGATGTGCGTGGCCTATATAAACAGCAATAGCGCTTCCCTTTTTCAGAAAAGCGCTATTTCGCTGTTTGGTTATTATAGTACATTATAAGCCAGTATCCACTTTTTTAGGAGTAGAATACATCACCTTCCTTGCATTTGCTTCCCTCAATTCTTGCTGCACATCTGAGATGATTCCCATGTGCGCATCCTTGTCTACTTTCAAAGACATAGTAATTTGGTCGCGCTCTGCCTCAGAAAGCTTGTCTTTCTCTTGGTTCACAAAAAGAACAATATCTTTTGGTGTTACCAACACATCGTTTACCTGAATCCGTGGCTCCGAACCATACCTTTCCACACTTTTAGGTTGTCCGATATATATGTGGCTTACCAAGGACTTTCTTTCCAACTTGGTTAATTGTTCTGCTCTTGGAATATCCTGGCTTACCAAGATATCCGTTTCTCTCAATACGGTAGTTACCATAAAGAAAAACAAAAGCATGAAAATAATATCGGGCAATGACGATGTTGGAATAGTGGTACTTGCCTTAGACTTTTTCTTGAATTTAGACATTATCTGGTTCCTCCTATGTTTGTAGGTTCAGCAATAGAAATCTGCATGGGCAATCCTTCTCTTCCTCTATCGAACAATTCCTTTTGTCTTGGATCCTTTTGGTCAAGCGACCTATATTCTTCAGCTGTTAGGCCTACTTTTTCGGCCCTTAGCTCATAATAAGCTCCCTGAAGCTCATCCAAAACATTGATGTAGGTTTCGTAGCTTGTTCCTCTATCCGTTTTTAATGAAACAACCGCTTTATCAGGACTGTCAGATAGGTTAGGATTTCTACCGTTATTTGTGATAAATTCCTTAACCATTCCCTTTAGCAATGTAATATCGTTCAAAGGTTCGTCTTCCACCAATAGTCTGTTTTGAGAGTTGACCAGTACCTTAAAGATATTACGTTGATGCATTACGACTTCCTCCTGAGGCTTATCCTGCTTAGGGGGCAATAGAATTGCCAGTCCTTTGTCGGAAGCGATAGTGGTTGTTACGAGGAAGAATATGAGCAATAGGAAGGCAATGTCAGCCATTGAACTGGCATTAACTTCTACGCTTTCCCTGTCTCTTTTTCTAGCCATAGTTATTTAAATAGTTTTAATACTTCCGTTAGCAAAATACTACCAAAGCTTACAATAAAGAATATGTACATGGCAATCAATGCACCTCCTACAAGTTGGGAGGCTCCAGCATCCACCTCATTTTTCAGGTATACTGCTGTAACTTCATTTCCAGACAGAAGATATCCTACAAAGAATATAACTAGCATGCCACCAATTCCCACCAATCCTTTAACCAACTGCTTAGGGTCGCTTAAAGAATTGATAAGTGGTAAAATGATTGCAGCCAATGCCGCCACGATTATCAATAAATAGGCAGCATATATACTAATATCAAATAGATCCATAATTGTTCATTTTTAAATGGTAAGAAATGTTAAGCACGCTTTTTAGCTAGATCATAATGTACTAGCATGTCTACCAATGAGATAGAAGCGTCTTCCATTTTATTTACCAGAGAATCGATCTTAGAAACCAAGTAGTTGTAGAAAATTTGTAGGATAACCGCTACAATCAAACCGCCTACCGTAGTTAAAAGGGCCACTTTAATACCACCAGCAACCAATGAAGGAGAGATATCTCCAGCAGCTTCAATGGCATCAAAAGCACCGATCATACCCACAACAGTACCCATGAAACCAAGCATCGGAGCTAAAGCTATGAAAAGGGCGATCCAAACAAGACCTCTTTCCAAACGTCCCATCTCTACTGATCCGTAGGCGATGATAGACTTTTCTACCATATCGATACCTTCTGAATATCGCAACAACCCTTGTGTGAAGATAGAGGCAACAGGACCTTTTGTATTTCTTGTTACGTCTAATGCAGCTTCAATACCACCGGTTTTATATGCATCTTCAACTTGAGCTAATAATTTTTTGTTATTCGTTGTAGAAAGGTTCAAAGTGATAATTCTCTCGATGGCAACAGCCAATCCGATGATTAAACACAACAATATTGGAGACATCCATTCCCAACCACCTTCTATGAACTTTTCTTTGATAACAAGGTGGAATGATTTTTCTTGAACAGGAGCTTCTTCAACGTTTGCAGCAACCGGTGCTGGCTCTTCCTCGACTATAGCTTCTGCTGGCTCTGTTTCTTCTACCACAGCAGTATCAGCAATTTCTTCTTGAGCCATAGATGGGTTGCTATAACAAAATGCCAACATAGCGGTAAGCATTAAAAATGCAAATAACTTTTTCATAGTTTAGATTTTAAAATTCTATAAAATAAAGGTTAAACAGCGTAATTATTTAATTTAAGTTTGAAATTATCACTTAGCAGAGAGAGAGGGATTCGAACCCTCGATCCACCGTTAGGCGGATACACACTTTCCAGGCGTGCGCCTTCAACCACTCGGCCACCTCTCTTCGTTAGTTTTATCGGTTATTACACCTCCACAAATAAATTAAGAAAAAACACTATATGCAAATTTCGTCTCTATTTTTAAGACAAAATATACTCATGACATTTTTCCTGAATAAGTTCCAATTATATACTGGAATTTTTTTATACAAAATATAATTTGGGATAAAAATTATTCCTCTTTCGATCCATATTGACATTGACCTTATTTCTTTTTGAAATCGATTGTTTATTTTGAACATACCTTATTACAGCCCCTCAACCGCATATGAATCTTAGGTACTTTGTGCTAAGTAATGATATGAGAACTAGTATCCCCTATAAACGAAAACTACTTCTTTTAATTATGGGAACAGTCATTTTTAATTCATTTTAAATAATGCTTTGGCATTTTCACTTGTTGTTTTTCTTATTTCTTCTAACGGTATTGATTTAATATCTGCAATTCGCTGAGCAATTAGAGGGAGATAGGAAGGTTCATTTCTTTTGCCTCTTTTAGGCATCGGCGCAAGGTAGGGGCTATCAGTTTCCAATACGATCTTGCTCAAATCGATTTGGGGAAGTACTTTGTCCAGGCCACCATTCTTAAAGGTGGCAACTCCTCCTATTCCAAGGTAAAACCCAAGCTTCATGATTCTTTCTGCTTCTTCTAGACTTCCTGTAAAACAGTGAAATACCCCTGTCAGTCCATCCTCATGCAATGCCTCTACTATGGAAATGGTTTCTTCAAATGCTTCTCTGCAATGAATGACAATAGGCAGATTTAATTCTTTTGCCCACTTAATTTGAATTTCGAACGCCTCTTTTTGATGGGCTTCAAACTGTTTGTCCCAATAGAGGTCGATGCCAATTTCGCCCACAGCTAGAAACTTTCTTCTAGCTAACCATTCTTCAACTTCGTACAACTGTTTCTCAAATCCCTTTTTCACAGATGAAGGATGCAAACCCATCATAGCATGACAGATATGAGGATACTTTTGCTCTACTTCTAGCATCGGTTCTATTGACGTGTTGTCGATATTGGGCATCAAGATCTTCTTTAGGCCCATATCGGTACTCTTCTCTATGACGTCATTAAGATCATCTTTGAATTCTTTTACATATATATGTGCGTGCGTATCAATCATCCTACTTAAGCGCTTTACCATTTGAAAACGTTAGTCCAAAGATAACGGGAACAATTAATAATAGTAACAGATCAAAGGTTAATTAGATGTTAAATGTTTCCTATCAATCAATGGGGTTGTTAGGATTTTTCATCAGGTAGCCGATTATAAGGCTTTTATTGGCCTATTAATGTTCTGAACCAACTCCTTTTTCCAAGCGCACAGCCATAGGCCGTAGTGGCAAGTGGAGTCATAACGGGCGCCGGCTCCTGCTTGAGTAAAGCCACTAAAGCAAGGGCCGCAAAATTTGTTTCTGGATCGGTACAATAACGTGATTTATTAAAGTTGCCCTTATAGAATAGCATTTTATTTTGATCAATGATCACAGCCTGCGGGGTGGCATAAACTCCACATGCCTTTGCTACCTCCTTTTCTTTGTCGTGGATGACCTCGATTCCATTCCCGAATGTTTCCTTTACCGCTGAAACATGTTCATCGAGACTCACTACCATGTAGAAATCCACCACACTTCCATGCTTCCGTATTAAAGAGGAAAAGTGAGGGGCATTGAACCGGGAACATGGACATTCTGGATTGTAAAAGTGGAGGAATTTTGGTTTGTCGTTCTCCTTTAACATGGGGACGTCGATTTTTACGGCCTCCTCCATGCTCACAGGTACATAGTCCTGAGGCACAGGGGTAGGTTGGGTGTATTGGAGCTCTTGCTCCCAAAAAATTATTCCAATGAGCGTCAGGCCAAGAAAGAAAATAAATGTGACGAGGATGAATCTGAAGTATTTCATGCTGTATTACAATTAATGGATAGCAGTTGTTACGGGTTCGCGGTTTGCTAGCGATTTATAAGTTTTCTTTAAATGCTTCATCTGCTCCTTTTTCATTTTCTTGAATTGAAGGCTAGCTTCTAGCTGCTCTTTTAATGAGCGCTCTCTTTCATAGGCCTCTTCAAGTTGTAGTTTCAGCGTTTTTTCGACTTGCCGAGATGCCGCTATTTGTCTGTGCAATTCGGCTTCATTTCGTTGCATTTCTTCTTGTGTTGCCTCTAGCTCTTCCATATTTTGGCGCATTTCTTCTTCTTGTTCCAAAAGACGGCTTGTTTGCGCTCTTGTGTTGGCTAAAAGGGCTTTTGTCTGCTCGTTAGTTTTTACTGTCGAAAGGCTAGAGGCAATGCTTTCTCCAGCCTTCATCAGGAACTCCTGCTCATGATCTTGAAGTTGTCTAAAAGATGCCAGTTCCATTACACCTTCTACCTTTTCATTGTATATAAGAGGAACGACGATAATGCTTGTCGGAGTGGCTTCACCAAGACCTGAAGTGATCCTGAAAAACTTTTGAGGTACTTCAGTTCTATAAATCTTATCTTTTTCGAGATATGCTTGCCCCACTAGGCCTTGCCCTATTTCTATTCGTTTCTCACTGTATTTCTTTCTGTCATAAGCATAATGCGCTTTAAGGGTTAAATGGATATCGTTTTCATTTTCCCCTTCTACCATAAAAAGACCTCCTTGATTAAGATTCAGGTACTTTACTGTTTTGGCAATGACCTTGTCACAAAGTTCTTGAACATCTTGGTAGTAATCCCTTAAGATATTGTTGATTTCGCCTATTCCGATAGCTACAAATCTGTCTTGCTCTTCTTTTTGTCGTGACTTTATCAGTTCGCGTTGTAGTTGGAGCATCGTTTCTTCTAGGGATCCTACTTCATCCACTTCTAAAATAGCATGAAGCTCCCCTTTGCTAAGCTTTTCTGCAAAAGCTATGTTTGTTTGGTTTTTATTGAGTTGATATTCTTGTTCTAGAATAAGTTTGGCTGACTCTATTGTTTTTGTCCTAAAATCATAACTCCAGTACCCACTCATGAATACAATCAAGGCCGCCAGGGCTCCATGGAAAATAAAGGTCTGCAGGGTCATATAATCCAGCTGGGTAAAGTAGATTTCTTGCATGCCGGAATATTGAAGCCACGCAAACAGACCATGGTGAACGATTATGATGGCAATCAAAGGGATTTGAAGTTTCCAATTGTGGTAAGCTACCAAAGCAAGCGAAGCTACAAATACAAAGAAGTGCATTTCGAACATGCCATGCATCTGATAAATGAACTGCGCTACAAACAGGGCACTGACACCGCTACCTATGTATTGATATAGTGCAGATTTTGGCAATATGAGCCGTGCAGAGAAATAAATAAATAAGTTGATGCCACCTACAAGTAAAGCAAAGCCCCAGGTATCATAAAAGGAAGCCAGGAATAGACCAAACAAGAAGTTTCCTATAAAGTAATAAAGCATCAGCTTATCAGCTTTTACTTTTGTGCTCTCAAAGAAAGGAGAAAATTGTTCTTTTGAAAATTTCATGTTAGCAGAAATTAATGATTTTGATTTTCCAGAGCTGGTATATCTTTAAAATATTATGGTTTAATAGTTATTGGTGTTTAGGCAGTGTGAATAAGAATTTACTGCCATTGTTGAGGCTGGTTTCCGCCCATATTTTGCCCCCATGATACTCTACGAACTCTTTGCAGAGCAATAGGCCTAGTCCTGTTCCCCTTTCATTTTGTGTTCCGCTGGTGGAAATCTTGGAATCAGGATGAAATAATTTTTCAAAGATGGTAGGATGGATTCCTTTTCCGTGATCCTCCACAATGATGAGCACATCATCGGACCTTTCGTGGACTTTTATCCATACGGTGCTTTCGGCATAACTGAACTTGATTGCGTTGGTGATCAAATTACGAAGGATTATTTTCAGCATTTCAGGATCTACTTCTATCCATATCTCCTTTTCAATGTTGTGTTTTAGCGTAATTTTTTTGTTCCGTGCTATTGGTGTAGTTTCGCGTATCCCCTCTAGAATGATCTGGGAGATGTTCAGTTGATGGGGATCGAAAGAGATTTGGTTTGTCTGTGCTTGGCTCCATTTGAGTAGGTTGTTAAGCAGTTTTTGAGTGTGTTCAGCTTGGTCAGAGAGCAGAGAAATGATTTCCTTGACAGAGTCGAGGTTGTTTTTCTCCAGTGCATGTTCCATAAAGCTGGCCAAGATTTTGATAGAATCAATGGGATTTCGGAGATCATGTCCGATAATGGAAAAGAACTTGTTTTTAATGAAGTTGGTTTCTATCAGATCTTCCTCAAATTGTTTACGGGCAGCAATGTCGTGTGCAAAAATGACCATTTCTATCGAAGGGGCCTTGGCCTCTTGGAAATAGGAAGTGTGTGTGCTTAACCATATTGGCTCTCCATCTTTACGGATATAGCGTTGTTCAAGACTGTAATCTTTTATTTTTCCTTCCAGCAATTCATTTCTCAAGGCCTTCTCTTTATTTGCGTCTGCAGGATGGATGATATGCGACAATGGGATATGTTGTAAATCATCCAAAGTATATTTTATCAACGCCTGGAACACTTGGTTGGCAGCCGTTATGTGCCCATGCTTATCGAGATAAGCGATCCCCATGACAGTCTGATTGAATAAGCTATTGATGTGCTCTTGGTTCTTTTGCATCATATTGTTAGACCCAACGTCATGGAGATGACGGAATATAATGCGGGTACTCTCAGTGACCCTTTTGTCATGGATAGTATGGCGTAGCTTCTGCGTAATCCGGTTAATACTCAGCATCGTTATAGTTAGGTTAGTGATATAGACAACTTGTAGGTGTCATGTGGTCTATATTGTGCACAAATCTCCCTATAAACACATAAATTGGTTCATTATCCGAGCGGGAAGTCGTACATCCCATTCGGATGACACATTGGAATAGCGCTGTAGATAGCTGTAGGCAGGAAAATGATGGAATTATTGTTGTTGAAAAGACAAGCGGTATTCGCTTGGAGTACAACCTTGGGAGGCTTTGAAATTACGATTGAATGATGACTTCGAATTGAAACCGCACCTCTGGGCAATTATCTCAATAGAAGTTTCCCTTTGTTTTATTAGTAAGATACATGCTTCTTGAATGCGGAATTTGTTCACATACTCATGAAAATTTACGCCTAACTTTATGTTAAAGACTTGTGTGAGATGATGTGGTGGTATGTTGGTGATTTCAGTAAGTCTCCGCAATGATAAGTCCTGGTTCAGATAAATTTTATCATGCTGCATCAGGTCTTTCAGTATTTTTGCATAGGCATCCAGCTGTTCTGGAGGCAGCAGCGACTTTTCATATTTTGCTTCTGATGTTTGTTTCTGACGCAGGATTTTCTTGTTTTCCCTTTTTGCTGTTGATTTCAACTCGCTATGTATCAGGTATGATGCACCTAGCATGCAGCCATAAACCATAGAACGAAATAGCTCACGAGCTGAATCGGTACTGCTTAGCTTGCCGTCGGATAATAAATAAGCCAATACGATTGAACACATAAACAAAAGCAGCATGAACCCTACCAATAGCAATGATTTTCGTATATAAGACTTGTTCCCCAATTTCCTCGTGACATAATAAATACTCCAAATCGCATAACCACCATAGGACAACAAAGAGCAAATGCCTAAGGTGCTATGGTAGGGCTTTACCAAGTCATCTGGGATCCCTAAAACCAATATTGTTGCAAACCATAAAAAAAGAATGCAAAATGGCAGGATATTGATCCATATTGCACGTTTTGAAAGTTTATTATCTCTCTGTGCTCTTATGATAAAGAATAAAAAAGGGCCATACAGCAAGGCAAAGGGAAGCCTATCTAAATAAGGGATGTCAGGGAAAAATTTTTCTATTATTAAAACATATAATGCATGGATACTAATATAGATATTCAAGTAAATGATAATCTTTTGGTAAAAATACCTTTCCTTATGGATAGGTTTGAACCAAAGCCAGAAGTTGCCTAAAGTCATTAGGAAAACACAAATCAACAAAAATTCAATAAGAGGAAAAATCATTCGGAATCAACTAAAGACGACACTTGGTCGGGTGCTTCACTATCTTTTTGATTGAGGTATTCGATAGGCGTACAGCCTACAATGCTCTTAAAATATTTATTAAAAGAGGTTTTCGAATTAAAACCACATTCATAGGCCAAAGATTCGATTTTTAACTTGATACCCCCTTCCTGCATACGCTTAATAGCATAAGCAATTCGGTATTCGGCCACATACTGATAAAAGCTTTTACCAATATGCACATTGAAAAGCTGGGAGAAGTAATGTTTGGGGATATCCAATTCCTCTGCCAGGATGTTTAGTGAGAGATCTGGCCGTAGGAAGGCTTCTGATGCTTCAAAATACTGATGGATTTGTTGAAGGTATGTATTGACTTTTTCATCACTTAAAAGTGAGTTTGCATAACTTGGGACCCCAGCAGGGGCTGACCGTG
>SMEH01000081.1_pt1 | contig 32444 bp, 24 predicted proteins | sample 2456361 | NCBI WGS metagenome assembly SMEH01 (sample SAMN10132587, study PRJNA489261) | soil metagenome | isolation source: day1 control-loamy sand soil ammended | place: USA | reverse complement strand
GGCCAGGGCGCCGGCCAGCATCCGGGCGGCCGCGGTCCGGTCGGGCCCCCACGCGATCACCTTGGCCAACATCGGGTCGTAGTGCACGCCGATCACGGACCCGTCGGCCACCCCGGAGTCGAGTCGGATGCCGTGTCGGTCGGGCACCGTGAACTCAGCCCGCACCTCGGGGACCGCGAACCGGTGCAGTGTGCCGCTTCGGGGACGCCAGTCCGCGGCCGGGTCCTCGGCGTAGAGCCGGGCCTCGATGGCGTGCCCCCGCGCCCGGGGCGGTTCCCCGATGAGCGTTCCCCCTTCGGCGATGCGCAGCTGCAGTGCCACAAGATCGAGTCCGGTGACGCATTCGGTGACCGGATGCTCCACCTGGAGTCGGGTGTTCATCTCCAGGAAGAAGAACTCGCCGTCGGGGGTGACGAGGAACTCGACGGTTCCCGCGCCGACGTAGTCGACCGCGCGCGCCACCGTGCGGGCGGCCTCGCACAACCGCTCGCGCAAAGCGGGGTCCACGGCCGGGGACGGGGCCTCCTCCACGACCTTCTGGTGTCGCCGTTGGATCGAGCATTCGCGTTCACCGAGCGCCCAGACGGTGCCGTGGGAATCGGCCAACACCTGGATTTCGACGTGTCGGCCGCGTTCGAGGTAGCGCTCGCAGAACACGGTCGGGTCCCCGAACGCCGATCCCGCCTCCGCACGCGCGCTCTCCACGGCCTCCGCGAGTGCGCCACGGTCATGCACCACCCGCATGCCGCGGCCACCACCTCCTGCGGACGCCTTGACCAGCACGGGGAACTCGTCGTCGGTCACGGTCTCGGGGTCGAGTTCGGCCAAGACGGGCACTCCGACGGAAGCCGCGAGGCGTTTCGACTCGACCTTCGACCCCATGCGTTCGATGCTGTCCGGTGACGGACCGACCCAGGTCAGTCCCGCGGCCGACACGGCACGGGCGAAATCGGCGTTCTCGGACAGGAATCCGTACCCGGGGTGCACGGCGTCGGCGCCCGCGTCGAGGGCGGCGGTCACCACCGCCTCCGCACGCAGATAGGTGTCCGCGGGGGTCGCACCGGGCAATCGCACGGCGGCGTCCGCGGCCTCGACGTGGGGACTGTCGGCGTCGGCGTCCGAGTACACCGCCACGGTGCCGATCCCCTGCTGTCGACAGGTGCGGAACACCCGCAGTGCGATCTCACCACGGTTGGCGACCAGCAGATTCGTGATCACAGCGACCTCACATCCGGAAGACACCGAAACCGGTGCCGTCGAACCGGGCGCCCCGCACGACCTGGGAATGCACGGCCGACAGGCACAACCCCAACACGGTGCGCGTGTCCCTCGGGTCGATCACCCCGTCGTCGTAGAGTCGGCCCGACAGGAACAGTGGCAGCGATTCCGCCTCCACCTGTGCTTCGACGGCGGCGCGTAACGCGGCGTCCCCTTCCTCGTCGTAGGCCTGGCCGCGGGCCTGCGCGGCGTTGCGCGCGACGATGGAGAGCACCCCGGCGAGCTGCTGCGGCCCCATCACCGCCGATTTCGCGCTGGGCCAGGAGAACAGGAAGCGGGGGTCGTAGGCACGCCCGCACATGCCGTAATGTCCGGCGCCGTAGGACGCCCCCATGAGGACCGAAAGATGCGGGACCCGGCTGTTGGAGACCGCGTTGATCATCATGGCGCCGTGTTTGATGATGCCGCCCTGTTCGTAGTCGGCGCCCACCATGTAGCCCGTGGTGTTGTGGAGGAACAGCAGCGGTGTGTCGGTCTGATTGGCGAGCTGGATGAATTGCGCGGCCTTCTGTGACTCCTCGCTGAACAACACGCCCTGCGCGTTGGCGAGCACCCCCACCGGATGGCCGTGTATCCGCGCCCATCCGGTGACCAGACTCGGTCCGTAGAGCGGTTTGAACTCGTCGAAGTCGGAGTCGTCCACCACCCTGGCCAGCACGTCCCGGGGGTCGAAGGGCGTCTTGAGGTCGTCGGGCACGATCCCGAGCAGTTCTTCGGGGTCGTAGCGGGGCGGTGTCGGCTTCTCCGGGGCGGGCCCCCGTTTGCGCCAGTTCAGGCGGCGCACGATCCGTCTTCCGATGCGGATGGCGTCGGGTTCGTCGCGGGCCAGGTAATCGGCCAGACCGGAGGTGCGGGCGTGCATGGCCGCCCCACCCAGCGATTCGTCGTCGGACTCCTCGCCGGTGGCCATCTTCACCAACGGTGGCCCGCCGAGGAACACCTTCGACCGGCCTTCCACCATCACCACGTGGTCGGACATGCCGGGCACGTAGGCGCCTCCGGCCGTGGAGTTGCCGAACACGAGCGCGATCGTGGGGATGCCCGCGGCCGACAACCGGGTGAGGTCGCGGAACAACCGTCCACCGGGGATGAAGATCTCCTTCTGGCTCGGCAGGTCGGCCCCGCCCGACTCCACCAGGTTGATCACGGGCAGGCGGTTGGTCAGTGCGATGTCGGAGGCGCGGAAGATCTTGCGCACGGTCCACGGATTGCTGGCCCCGCCCCGCACGGTGGGGTCGTTACCGATGATCATGCACTCGACGCCTTCGACGACACCGATGCCGGTGACCACGCTGGCGCCCACCGGATAGTCACTACCCCACCCAGCCAGTGGGGAGAGCTCCAGAAACGGCGAGTCGGGGTCGAGGAGCAACTCGATACGTTCGCGTACGAGCAGTTTGCCGCGCCGCCGGTGTCTTTCGACGTACTTCCGTCCACCCCCGGCCACGGCTTTGGCGTGTTCGGCCTCGATCTCGGCGAGCTTGTCCAGCATGGCCGCCCGATAACCGAGGTACCGTGGATCATTTGTGTCCACAATGGATTTCAAAATCGTCATGAGGTGAACCCGAGTCGCTTGGCCGCCAACGTCGTCATGATCTCAGTGGCGCCACCGCCGATACCGAGGATGCGCATGTCCCGATAATGACGCTCCACTTCGGACTCACGTGAATACCCGAGTCCCCCGTGGAGTTGAACGGCCTTGTCGACGACCCATGACCCCGCTTCGACGGCGGTGTTCTTGGCGAAGCACGTCTGGGCGATCACTTCCTCACCCGCGGCATGGCGTGCCGCCACCTGGCGGACATAGGTGCGGGCGACGTCGATACGCCGGGCCATCTCGGCGAGCGTGTGCTGCACGGTCTGCCGCGAGATCAACGGCCTGCCGAACGTCTCCCGCAGCCGGCACCACTCCACCGTGCGCTCCAGCGCGCGTTGCGCGGTGGCGTACGCCTGCACGGCCAATGTGAGCCGCTCGGCGACGAACTGTGTGGCGATCTGGCCGAAAGCGCTGTTCTCGGCCCCCACCAGATGCGAGGCGGGAACCCGCACGTCGTCGAACGACAATTCGGCGGTGTCGGAACAGTGCCAGCCCATCTTCTCCAACCTGCGGCTCACAAAGAAGCCGGGCGTACCCTTCTCGATCACCAGCAGGGAAAGCCCGTGCGCCCCGGGCTGTCCCGTCCGCACGGCGGTGGTGACGAAGTCGGCGCGGCAACCGGAGGTGATGAACGTCTTCGCCCCGTTGACGACGTAGTGGTCGCCGTCGCGCACCGCCGTGGTCCGCAACGACGCCACGTCCGACCCCCCGTCGGGTTCGGTGATCGCCAACGCCCCGATGGTCTTGCCCGCCAGGGTGGGTCGCACCCACCGGTCGATCTGCCACCGATCCCCCGCGGCCACGATGTGCGGCAGGGCGATGCCACCGGTGAACAGCGACGCGACCACTCCACCCGAACCACCGGCGAGGTGGACCTCCTCGACGACCGTGAGGGCGTCCACGATGTCACCGCCCGAACCGCCCACGGACTCGGGGAACGACACCCCCAGCAGTCCCAGTTCGGCGGCTTTGGCGTGCAACTCGCGCGGCAGTTCCCCGGCGCGTTCCCATTCGTCCAGGTGCGGCAGGATCTCGGCGGTCACGAACCGGCGCACGGTCTGGCGCAACGTGCGCCGCTCGGGCGTGGCGAAGGGATCGTTCCCCGTCACAGCAACACCTCCGGTACCTCCACGACACGGCTGCGCAACCACTCGCCGAGTGCCTTCGCCTGTGGATCGAACCGCGCCCGCGACGCCACACCCGCGCCGAGGATCCCTTCCACGACCACGTTGACGGCCCACAGGTTCGGCAGCAGGAACCGTCGGACGGGGAGGTCGGCGACTTCGGGCAACAACTCACGCACGGTGTCGACGGTGATCGCGTGCGCCAACCACCGCCACGCCTCGGGTGTGCGCACCCACAGGCCGAGGTTGGCGTCGCCGCCCTTGTCGCCACTGCGGGCACCCACGATCGTGCCCAGCGGTACCCGGCGGGTGGGTCCCTCGGGCAACGGCTCAGGTAGTGGGGGTTCGGCTACCCCGACGAGTTCCCGCGTGTGTTCGGGTGGACGGATGTCCACGCGGCGTCCGTCGGGCAGCACCGCCACGTGCGGTACCGCCTCGGCGGGCACGAAGGCGTCGGAGAACACGCCGTAGGGACTGGCCTTCGACGGTGGCGCGGTGAGGTGGAAACCGGGATAACTCGACAACCCGAGCTCGACGGCCGCACCGCTGAACGACCGTCCCACGAGGTCGGGATCCGGATCACTGACCGCGCAGTGCAGCAGAGCACTCGCGGTCTCCTCGGTGTCGGCGTCGACGTGGTCGGTGCGCGCCAGGGTCCAGCGCATCGAGCGGGGGATCCGGTCACCGAGTGCCGCTTCGAACTGTTTCCGCACCAGCTCCGCTTTGGCCTCGATCTCGAGTCCGGTGAGGACGAACGTCACCTCGTTGCGGTGTCCGCCGAGGGTCGTGCACCCCACCTTCAGCCGCGGTGGGGGTGGTTCCCCGCGCACTCCGCTGATCCGTACCCGGTCGGGCCCGTCCTGAGTCAGGTGGATCGTGTCGAACCGGGTCGTGACGTCGGGCCCGGCGTAGCGGGGACCGGCGATCTCGTACAGCAGCTGCGCGGTGACGGTGTCGACGGTGACCGCACCGCCGGTGCCCTCGTGTTTGGTGATGACACTGGAACCGTCCTCCTCGATCTCCGCGATGGGGAACCCGGGGAGTCCGAGTCGGTGCTCGGTGAAGAACGCGTAATTGCCGCCGGTGGCCTGCGCTCCGCATTCCAGGACGTGTCCGGCCACCACGGCCCCGGCGAGTGCGTCGTGATCGGACGGCCGCCACCCGAAGTGCGCGACGGCGGGTCCCACCACGAGCGAGGCGTCGGTGACCCGACCGGTGACCACCACGTCGGCTCCGGCCCGCAGACATTCGGCGATGCCGAACGCGCCGAGGTAGGCGTTGGCCGTGACCGGGTGGCCGAGTCCGAGTTCCTCGGCACGAAAGACGAGGTCGTCGCCCTCCACGTGTGCCACGGTGACCTCGATACCGAGACGCTGCGCGAGATCGCGTAGCTGCTGGGCCAGTCCGGCCGGGTTGAGCCCGCCCGCGTTGGTGACCACCTTGACGCCCGCGTCGACGGCCAGGCCGAGGCTGTCCTCCAGCTGCCGCAGAAACGTCGTGGCATACCCCCGACAGGGGTCCTTCAGTCGGTCCCTGCCGAGGATGAGCATGGTCAGTTCGGCGAGGTAGTCGCCGGTGAGCACGTCGAGGGGGCCACCGGTGAGCATGTCGCGCACGGCCGAGAACCGATCACCGTAGAAACCGGACGCGTTGCCGACCCTGATCACGAGACGGTCCTTCCGGTGGTCCGTTCCGCAGCACGTCCCCTACCGGGTGGGCCCGCGAACGCCTGCGCGATCGTCAGCCACGTCGCGGCCTGCTCCCCTTCCGCCCGAAGCTCGGTGTCGAGCACGTGCGCACGTTGGGTCACCACGAGGCAGAACTGATGCGCGTCACCGGTGACCCGCTGGGTCGCCTCCTTCGGCCCGAAGGCCCACGTACCGCCGTCGGGTGCGGTGAGTTCGACGCGGAACTCCTCGTCCGGCACCGTCAGTCCGTGCGATGCGAAGGCGAAATCGCGGGTGCGCACGCCGAGCCGGGCCACGTGCCACAACCGCGCGGTCGGACTGCGTCGTACCCCGAGCACGTCGGCGATGTCCTGTCCGTGCGCCCATGTCTCCATCAACCTCGCCGAGGCCATCGACGCCACGCTCATGGGCGGACCGAACCACGGCAGTCGGGTCCCCGGCGGCGCGGCGATCAGGGCCGCGCTCAATTCCGCACGTCGCCGCCGCCAGGACCGCAGCAGCTCCGCGATGGGTCGTGACGCACCCTGTGCGGCGCTCCGATCGACGACACTGTCCCCGTTTTCGTCCACAGCGGACGGGTCGATGCTTTCGCGGACGAACCGTTCCGGTTCCCGTAGGGCGAGGAGCGCTTTGTCGTCGGTCCACGCCAAATGGGCGATCTGATGGGCGATCGTCCATCCCGGTGCGGGGGTCGGCAGCGCCCACTCCCACTCATCGAGTTCGGCGACCAGCGCATCGACTTCGTCGCTTTCGGCGTCCAGGTCCCGCACGATCGCACTGACGTCCGCCACGTGCCCACCTCCTCGCAGCGGCATCGGCGCCGCCGCATCAGAGTGGCACCACATACGGAGAACAATCAAGCGTGCCTGATTTTTTTCATTCTGTTGGCGCTATGTCAACGCCAGCGACTCTGGTCCAATGTTCCGGCGGGGACGAGACGGCTGGAGACCTCGGGAGACAGCGTGGCCAACCATGTCGACGACGGCGACGGTACCGACTACACCCAGATCACCTACCGGGTCGCCGATCGGATCGCGACCATCACCCTCAACCGGCCCGAAGCCCGCAACGGCTACACCGTCACCATGGCCGACGAACTCACTGACGCCCTCACGCGTGCCGACCACGATCACGACGTGCGGGTCGTGGTGCTCACCGCCAACGGCCGTGACTTCTGCGTCGGCGCCGACCTGAGCCAGGGTGGGTTCGACTTCGACGCCGACACCGGTCCCGACGCCGCGTGGCAGGAGCCCGCCGGCCGCGTGTCCCGCCGTATGTTCGCGTCGAACAAACCGATCATCGCCGCGTTGCACGGTGCGGCGATCGGCGGGGGGATCACCATCACCCTGGCGGCCGACTACCGCCTGGCAGCCACCGACGCGCGCTTCGGGTTCGTCTTCGTGCGTCGCGGTATCTACCCCGAAGGCGCCTCGGCATGGTTCCTGCCCCGTCTTGTGGGTATGGGGCGGGCACTGGACTGGATGGTCAGCGGTCGCGTCTTCGGCGCCGACGAGGCGCTCGCCGCCGGACTGGTCCACAGCGTGCACGAGCCGGACGCGTTACTCGACTCGGCGTACACGCTGGCGGCCGAGCTCGTCTCCACCACCGCGCCGGTGTCGGTGGCCGTCACCCGGCAACTGCTGTATCGGATGTCTGCTGTGGACTCCCCGATTCCGGTCCACGCCCTGGACTCCCGCTTGATCGGCAGCGTTCCGAACAACCCGGACGCCGTCGAGGGGGTACTGTCCTTCCTGCAGAAGCGTCCGCCGAACTTCACCCTGCGCGTGCCGGACGACCTGCCCGACTTCCTGCCCTGGGTCCGAAAGGACGACGCATGAGTGCCGCTTACCCCGACGAACCGTGGCGACTCGCCGGCGAGGCGTTCGTATCGGTGTGGTCGGTGCCCCGCAGAGCGCTGCCCCGCGTGCCCGACGTGGTCAGCCCCCTCATGATCGGTGGCAGGGCCGTGGTGGTCACGGCGTGGATCGACTACACCCCGCCGGGACAGTTGAGCTACCACGAACTGCTCGCCACGGTCGCGACGCGGCCCGAACGACGCTTCAGGTCCGCACTGGCGGCCAGCATCACCGAGATCTGGGTGGACAACGAAGCGTCCCGGGCCGGTGGCCGCGAGCTGTGGGGCATCCCCAAGGAGTCGGCCGTCTTCGAACTCGACCGCTCCGACGGATTCACCGCCTCGGCCTCCGCCCACGGGGAGTGGATCGCCACGGCGTCGTTCACCCCACGTGGCCCGGTCGGTCCCGCCACCCGGGCCGCGTTCACGATCATCCAATCCGTCTCGGGACGGCCGTGGCCGAGCCCGGTGCGGGCGCGTATGCGGGCCCGGTTCGCCTCGGCCACCTGGACGGTGAACCCACACGGCCCGCTCGGTTATCTCGCCGGGCGCCGCCCCCTGGCCAGCGCGCACCTGTGTGACGCGCGCCTGCTCTTCGGCAGCACCCGGCGGTGAAACACCGCCTCAACTGGGCAGATAGACTCGTCGCCGTGAGTGACGCGCTGGACGATTTCCACGAGGACCTGCCCGAGCAGATGCGCATCCGGCGAGAGAAGCTGGAGCGGCTGCGCGCCTCGGGCGTCGACCCCTACCCCGTCGGATACCCCAGGACCACCACGATCGGCCAGGTCCGCGAACGCCACGGGGACCTGGAACCCGACCACCACACCGGCGAGCGCGTCTCGATCACCGGCCGAGTGATGCTGTACCGCACGGGCGGCAAGCTGTGCTTCGCCACCATCCGCGACGCCTCCGGCCAGATCCAGATCATGCTGTCGCTCGACAAAGTGGGGGCCGAGTCTCTCCAGTCCTGGAAGAGTGACATCGATCTCGGCGACCACGTCGGTGTCACCGGCGAGGTCATCACGTCCAAGCGTGGCGAGCTGTCGGTGCTGGTCGACGAGTGGCGGCTGACGTCCAAGGCACTACGCCCCCTGCCCGAGAAGCACAAGGGTCTGACCGACCCGGAGGCCCGGGTCCGGCAGCGCTACGTCGACCTGATCGTCAACCCCGAGGCCCGGCAGATGGTGCGGCACCGGGCCGCCACACTCCAGGCGCTGCGTTCGGGGCTGTTGGAGCGTGGGTTCCTCGAGGTGGAGACCCCGATGCTCCACCTGGTGCACGGTGGGGCGACGGCACGTCCGTTCACCACGCACATCAATGCCTACGATCTCGACCTCTACCTGCGTATCGCCCCCGAGCTGTTCCTCAAGCGACTCGTGGTCGGCGGGATGGAGAAGGTCTTCGAGATCAACCGGTCCTTCCGGAACGAGGGCGCCGACTCCACGCACAACCCCGAGTTCACGATGCTGGAGTGGTACATGGCCTACGGCGACTACAACGACGGCATGGGGGTCACCCAGGACCTCATGCGTCGTGCGGCCGAGGCCGTCTTCGGTGACACGGTCGTGCGCAACCCCAAGTACGGCGAGGTCGATCTAAGCGGTGACTGGCCGCAGATCACGCTGTACGGGTCGGTGTCGGAAGCCCTCGACGCCGAGATCACCCCGCGTACCCCCATCGAGGTACTGCGTCGACACGCCGATGACCGCGACATCAGCTGGGATCCGTCCTGGGGGCCGGGCAAGCTCGTGGAGCACCTGTTCGAGGAGCTGGTCGAGCACACGTTGATCCAGCCCACGTTCGTGCGGGACTACCCGTTGGAGACCAGCCCGCTCACCCGCCAGCACCGCGACGACCCGTTGCTGGTGGAGAAGTGGGATCTCATCGGCTTCGGCATGGAGCTGGGGACCTGCTTCTCCGAGCTGATCGACCCGGTGGAGCAGCGCAGGCGCCTCACCGAACAGTCCCTGCTGGCCGCGGACGGCGATCCGGAGGCCATGCAGCTCGACGAGGACTTCCTGCGCGCTTTGGAATACGGCATGCCACCGACCGTCGGCGTGGGTATGGGTATCGACCGGCTGTTGATGGCCTTCACCGGTAAGGGCATCCGCGAAACCATCCTGTTCCCGATGGTCAAGCCCGTCTGACCGGGTTCGGCTCGGCCTTCGGCGAAGGGATTCGGGCGGACTCGGAAAGGGGTGTCGATGTCGGTCCACGACGGACAGGCGTCGACACCCCTTGATCATCCTTGGGTCCCGGTCCATGACCGGCTCGCCCCGTGCTCAGAACTCGGCAACGACCTGGAAGGCCGCGGTGTCGACGGCGGCGAAGTCGGGGAAGTCGGGCAGACGTTGCCGGAGCCGGGGGTCGTCGTTCGCCGCCCCCCATGCCTCGAGGCTGTCCCACCGTGCGATGCCGACCAACTGGAAACGAGTGTCCGCGTCCACAGCACGGTGCAGCCGGTTGTCCTGGTGGCCGGGGAGGTCACTCATCGACTCCGCGCGGCCGAGCCAGCGCGATACCGCTTCGTCGACCCGCTCGGCGGGCAGTTGAACGGCCTCGATGACGGTGATTCCCGACCCCTCACCCGAACCGACTCGCGTCGAGCGGACCTCGGCCGCCACGTGGTACCAACCGCCGTGCACGGTGGCGTAACCGGCCGCGGTGGCCGCCGAAGCGACGAAGCCGGGATGGGAAAGCGCCCTGTCCCGGGCTTCGATGTCATCCCAGTGCGCCACATTGACCAGGCCGAGCCGGGACTTTCGAGACAGTCTGCGATGTAATCGCGCGCTCCGGAAACCGGGGGCGGTGTGGATGAGCCCCACGCGCTCCCGCCAGCGTGCGACGGACTCGTCGATCCGGTCCTCAGGCAACTCCCACGCATCGATCAGGATGATTCCCTCAGTAATCACCCTGCCATCGTCGAACCTCGACCATACTGGAGATCAAGCCTCGTCCAGAATCTTCCGTGCGCATCTGGTGACTCCGTCTCGGTGCTCACCGCGTCGCTGGGTCACGCCTCCCCGACCGGCCGGACCGCGCGTACCTGCCGGGAGGGACCCCCTTCCACCGGGTGAACGCGCGGACGAAACTGGCCGCGTCGCCGTAGCCGAGGCGATAGGCCACCTGCTCGACCGACAACGAGCGGGTGGCCAGCAGTTCCTCGGCCAGGGTCTGTCGCACCTCGTCGACCAGTGCGCGATAGCTGGTTCCCTCGGCGGCCAGTCGTCGCCGCAACGTCCGCGCCGTCATCGCGAGTTCGGCCGCCACGGTGTCCATGTCCGTGTGGAGTCCGTCGGTGGCCAACAGTCGGTCGCGGACTCGCCGTGCCGTACCGCCGCGTTCCCGCCGCTTCGCCAACAACTCGCGACACTGTTGTTCGCATACCGCGGCCGTGTGATCGTTGGCCTGGGGCATGCGCCGGTCGAGCAGCGCGCGCGGCAGGCTGATGACGGCGTTGACCGGATCGAAGTCCGGTCGCACCCCCAGCAGTTCCACGATCAGGGTGCGGCTCGCCGCGACGTCCCGGGCCAACAGGAACGGGCGGACGTCGACCGGCACCCCGGTGGTACGCCAGTGCAGGGCGGCGAGGTCGCCTTCCAGCCGTAATTCGGGGGCACAGAACACGTAGGTCAGTTCCACGTAGCGCAGCGCCAGGCGCATCGCATCGCCGACCGTCCGGCTGCTGAGGACCGCGAAACCCCAGATACCGTACGCCGTGGCGTGGTATCGACAGCCGACCTCGTGTCCGAGTTCGGCCGGATCCGCGGCGCAATGTGCAAGAAGGTTGCGTATCACCGCCAGTTCCTGGCGCGCTTCCACCTGCGCGAGCGGATCCCGCACGGTGGCGATGTCGACGCCGCTGCCGTCGAGTACCACGTCGGCCGGGATTCCTCGTTCGGCGGCGAACTCCACCAGCAGCGCGATGCTCGCGACGCCACGGGGGAAGTCCCAGTCGACCATGTGTCCGAAAATATCAATTTCCTGTCCCCGGCGGACCTGGAACGAACCACTCGACGGCTCTACCTTCCGGGAGCATGGAGATCATCAACACCACCGTGCTCATCATCGGTGCCGGGTTCGGAGGTGTCGCCACGGCGATCGAGCTTCGCCGAGCGGGGATCCACGACGTCGTCGTGTTGGAAGCGGCGGACGACGTGGGCGGGGTGTGGCGGGAGAACACCTACCCCGGCGCCGGCTGTGACGTGCCTTCACCGCTGTACTCGTTCTCGTTCGCCCCCAATACCCAGTGGCCGCGACGCTATGCACTGCAACCGGACATCCTCGCTTATCTCCGACAGGTGGCTCGCAGGTTCGGCGTGCTCGGTCTGGTGCGCTTCCGCAGCAAGGTCGTCTCGGCCGAGTTCGATCCGGATATCGCACGGTGGCGTGTGCGCACCGCCGATGGCACGACCTATCTCACACGGGTGTTGATTCCGGCCACGGGCCAGTTGTCCCAACCGGTGTATCCGTCGATCCCGGGTATCGACACGTTCACCGGGGTCTCGTTCCACTCGGCACGGTGGAACCACGATTGCGACCTTTCCGGCAAACGCGTCGCCGTGATCGGCACCGGCGCCAGCGCAGTCCAATTCGTACCCTTCTTACAACGGGAAGCGGCGTCGGTGGCGGTTTTCCAACGCAGCGCCCCCTACGTTCTGCCCAGACGCGACCGCGTCTACACCCCGAGGCAACACCGACTGTTGCGCGCACTGCCGATCCTGCAGAAAGCCGACCGTCTCGGATTCTGGCTGTACACCGAGTTCGCGCAGGAATGCCTCTCCCGTTGGCAGTTCTTCACTCCACTGTTTTATTTCCAGGCCCGTCGACACCTACGGAAGCAGGTCGCGGACCCGGTGTTGCGCAAGAAACTCACTCCCGATTATGCACTCGGCTGCAAGCGAGTCCTGTTCAGCAACGACTACTATCCCGCGCTCACTTCATCCACTGTGGACGTCATCACCGAACGCATCGACGCGGTGACCCCGAAGGGCATTCGCACGGTCGACGGCACAGTGCACGAAGTCGATGTCATCGTCTACGGAACGGGCTTCGCGGCCACGGATCTCCTCGCCTCCATCACCGTGCGAGGACTCAACGGGCGGTCCTTGTCCGAAGCCTGGAAGGAAGGCGCGCGGGCCCATCTCGGGATCACCGTGCCCGGCTTCCCGAATCTGTTCTTGATGTACGGCCCCAACACCAATCTCGGCGGCGGATCGATCATCTACATGCTGGAAAGCCAGGCCCGCTACATCCGTAGCGCCGTTCAGTTCCTCCTCGCCCGCCCCGACCATTACCTCGACGTACGGACCGAGGCCGAACAGCGATGGGACGACGAGGTCCAGAGCCGACTCACCCGCTCGGTGTGGACCCGCTGCAGCAGTTGGTACCGCAATGCCCAAGGGCGCGTGGTGTCCAACTGGCCGGGCCGGACATCGGAGTATCGCTGGCGCACCCGCCGACTGGATCCGGCCGATTTCCACGTCATCCGGATCCATCCCACACCGGGCACCCCCTCCGACACGCCACCCACCGCGGCGCCTGACACAGCACCCGATGCGGCATCCGACGCAGCGCTCGACCCGACGTTCGACGCGCCCACCGGGGCCGGCTAGCGAGCCACACGACGACCTCACCTCGGCCACCTCCCAGCGACACGCCCATATCTTGGGTTCCAAAATCTCAAACACCACTACATGTAGACTCCAGTCACCAAGAGCTGAGTACAACCGAACACCGACCGCACTCGCGGGCAAGGTGCCCGCGAGCCGGTCTCGTGCACCCTTTTTGGAGTCGTCACATGTCAGTGGAAGTCGCCCCGTCCCGCTCCACCGCCGGGCCGATCCCCTGGGAGCGGGTACACCGAGTCGTCCGGGAGGCCGTCGCAGGCCTGCCGGACACATCGGCCGAGGCGGTCCTCGCGGAACTGAAGCGCAACGTCTACGACGGCATCCGCGCCGACGAACTGGCTCTCGCGCAGATCATGGCCGCTCGCACCTTGGTGGAACGTGAACCCAACTACTCGTTCGTGGCGGCTCGGCTGCTCCTGGACTTGCTGCGCGGTGAGGCCACCAGCTACCTCGCCGACGAGCCCCGGCAACCGGACTACGCGGAGATGGCGGCCGGCTACGCCGACTACTTCCGGGACTACCTGCGCCGCGGGATCGATCTCCAGCTGCTCGACGAGGAGTTGGCGGCTTTCGATCTCGACATCCTCGCCGCGGCACTACGCCCTGAACGAGATCTCGACCTGGGTCTGCTCGGACTACAGACGTTGTACGACCGGTACCTGCTGCGCGACCCGCACGCGGGCATCCGCTTCGAGCTGCCGCAGGCGTTCTTCATGCGCGTGGCGATGGGCCTGGCCATTCGGGAACCGGAACGGGACACCAGGGCCGTCGAGTTCTACGAGCTGCTGTCCACGCTGCGTTTCATGACGTCCACCCCGACACTGTTCAACGCCGGCACCCGGCGACCACAGCTGTCGTCCTGCTTTCTGACCACGGTCTCCGACGACCTCGAGTCCATTTTCACCGGATACCGCAACAACGCGCTGCTGGCAAAGTACTCCGGGGGGCTCGGCAACGACTGGACGCCGGTCCGGGGACTCGGCGCCCATATCCGGGGCACCGGCGGCAAGTCACAGGGCGTCGTACCGTTCCTCAAGATCGCCAACGACACGACGGTCGCGGTGAACCAAGGCGGTAAACGCAAAGGCGCCGCGTGCGCCTACCTGGAGACCTGGCACATCGACATCGAGGAATTCCTCGAACTGCGCAAGAACACCGGCGACGACCGCAGGCGCACCCACGACATGAACACCGCCAACTGGGTGCCCGACGAGTTCCTCCGCCGGGTGGAGGCCGACGCACAGTGGACTCTCTTCTCCCCCGACGAGGTCCCCGACCTACATGATCTCTACGGCACGGCGTTCGCCGAACGCTACCGGGCCTACGAGAAGGCCGCCGACGCCGGACAGATCCGCGTGTTCCGTCGGGTGAGCGCCACACAGCTGTGGCGTCGCATGCTCACCATGCTGTTCGAGACCGGCCATCCGTGGATCACGTTCAAGGACCCGTGCAATCTGCGGTCACCCCAACAGCACGCAGGCGTGGTGCATTCGTCGAACCTGTGCACGGAGATCACCCTCAACACCAGCCCCGACGAGATCGCCGTGTGCAACCTGGGCTCGGTCAACCTCGCCCGACACATCGGCAAGGACGGACTGGACGTCGAGGCGCTGCGCAAGACGGTGCGCACGGCGGTCCGGATGCTCGACAACGTGATCGACATCAACTTCTACACGGTTCCGGAGGCGAGGCGGTCGAACCTACGACACCGCCCCGTGGGCCTGGGCCTGATGGGTTTCACCGACGCGTTGTTCGAATTGGGCATCCCCCAGGCCTCGGATGAGGCCGTCGAATTCGCCGATCGCAGCATGGAGGTGCTGAGCTACCACGCGATCTCGGCCTCCGTGGAGCTCGCCGGGGAACGGGGAGCATATCCGTCGTTCGACGGATCGCTGTGGAGCCGAGGAATCCTCCCGTTGGACTCGTTACGCCTGCTGGCCGAGGCCCGGGGCGAGGATGAGCTCGACATCGACACCTCATCCACACTGGACTGGGATGCGCTTCGGGAGCGGGTGCGCACGGTCGGGATGCGTAACTCCAACGTGCTGGCGATCGCTCCCACCGCCACCATCTCCAACATCTGCGGTGTCGGACAGTCCATCGAGCCCCTGTTCTCGAACCTGTTCGTCAAATCGAACATGTCCGGCGAGTTCACCGTGGTGAACCCGTACCTCGTGCGTGACCTCAAGCGGCGTGGTCTGTGGGACGAGCGCATGGTCGTCGAACTGAAGCTGCACGACGGCGTACTCGGTCCCATCGAACGGGTGCCGGAGGAGCTCAAGAAGCTCTACGCGACCGCGTTCGAGTTCGACAGCCGGTGGCTCGTCGACGCGGCCGCACGCCGGCAGAAGTGGATCGACCAAGCACAGTCGCTCAACCTCTATCTCGCCGAACCGAGTGGACGTGCCCTCGACGCGCTGTACCGACACGCCTGGCGCCGCGGCCTCAAGACCACCTACTACCTGCGCTCCCGCGCTGCGACCCAGGTGGAGAAGAGCACGCTGCGCGGAACCGACGGGCGGCTCAACGCCGTCGCCCCCGCCGTACCCGCCGTGCCTGCCGACGCTTCGGGCGCGGCCGCGGCCTGTCGGATCGACGACCCCGACTGCGAAGCCTGCCAGTGACCGCGATCGATCATCCAGGAAGGATTCTCGTTGAACCGGAACCTCACCCTCGACTTCGGCGCCGCACGCGTGAACGTGGACGACAAAGCCATGATCAACGCGCGGGCCGACGTCAACCAGCTACTGCCGATGAAGTACGGCTGGGCGTGGGAGAAGTACCTCGCGGGCTGTGACAACCACTGGATGCCCACGGAGGTCTCGATGCAGGCCGACATCGCGCTGTGGAAGTCGCCCGACGGACTCACCGACGACGAACGGTTGATGCTCAAACGCAACCTCGGGTTCTTCGCGACCGCCGAGTCGTTGGTGGCCAACAACCTGGTCCTGGCCGTGTACCGGCACCTGACGAACCCCGAGTGCCGCCAGTACCTGTTACGGCAGGCGTTCGAGGAAGCCGTGCACACCCACACGTTCCAGTACATCTGCGTCAGTCTCGGCCTTGACGAGGGCGAACTGTTCAACGCCTACCGCGAGGTGCCGTCGATCGCGAACAAGGACTCGTGGGCGTTGCGGTACACCCGCAATCTGGAGGACCCCAACTTCACCACCGGCACGATGGAGGCCGACCAGGAGTTTTTGCGCGATCTCGTCGCGTTCTACGTCGTGTTCGAAGGTATGTGGTTCTACACCGGGTTCGCGCAGGTCCTGTCGTTGGGCAGGAGGAACAAGATGGTGGGCATCGCCGAGCAATATCAGTACATCCTGCGCGATGAGTCGATCCACTTGAACTTCGGCGTCGACTGCATCAACCAGATCAAGGCCGAGAACCCACACCTGTGGACGCCGGAGTTCCAGCAGCAGGTGCGCGACATGCTCGTCGAGGCGTGCGAGCTCGAAGTGGCCTACGCCCACGACACCATGCCACGCCCGATGCTGGGGTTGTCGGCGGAACTGTGCGAACAGTACATGCACTTCATCACCGACCGCAGAGCCGCCCAGCTCGGCTTGGACCCGGTGTTCGGAGAGCGGGAGAATCCGTTCCCATGGATGTCGGAGGTCATCGACCTGCGTAAGGAGAAGAACTTCTTCGAGACCCGTGTGACCGACTATCGCAGCGGTGCCGCGTTGGCTTGGGACTGATCCTGAACACGCACGGTGGGGACCGCCTTGCTCCCGTCCTCGGGTACTTCGGCGGTTCTCACCGTGTGCGCGGTCGTCTCGGTTTGCGTCACCGCAACCGGTCGGTAGGCTGCACGATCGGGTCTTCGGGCCGGGATGACCACCGGGCAGGACGCGCCTGCCCTCCGTGTCCTGGCCCGTCGGTGGGTTTGCACAAAGCTGTACGGAGAGTAGCACCGATCATCTCCGACCATGCGACTAAACCACCCTTCCAGGCGGTGGACAAGATGCTCATTGCATGATGCGGTGGCAGGGTTCCGGACCGCGGTCCGGAAATGTCCATGACGCGGAACCCGAACAGGCCAGTTCGTCGTCCACACTGTGCGAGGTGAGAAGTGCAGGAGCCTGGTGACACACCAGGGCCAGCTGGCATCGCGCGTCGCTGGGCGGCGCGTCTGGCCGAGGCCGAGGGAGCCAAACTTCCCGCGGAGACCCTGGAGTCCGTACTGCTCGCGGTCGCGCAGGAGGCACAGGCCGAGGCGCAGGCGGAGCGGGACGCCGCCGCTCGTCGTTTCATCGACCTCTACGCCGCCGCGCCGATCGGCGTGGTGCTCGGGGACGCCGACGGCACCATCCGCGACGTCAACCCCGCGTTCGTCCAGTTGCTCGAGTACACCCGCTCCGACCTCATCGGACAACCCCTCACCTCACTTGCCGCCACGCCGAGCGACGCGAAGGCACTCGCGGCAGCCCTGGCCGAGATCACGCTGCCGGGGCGACGACCGCGTCAGGAACGACTCACGGTCATCCACGCGAAGGACGGCACACTCCGCGCCCGCGTGACCGTCGCCACCGTCGAAGGCGGGCCCGACGGCATGCCCCACCCCGTGCTGATGCTCGAAGACATCAACGAGCTCGACCTGCTCGGTGAGACCCTGCGCAGACAGAACGTGCAGGATCCACTCACGGGCTTGCCGAACGCGTATCACTTCGAGAGCAAACTCGACATGATGCTCGCCGGGACCACCGGGGAACGCATCGCCCTGATCTACCTCGACATCGACGGCTTCCGCGTCATCAACGACGGACTCGGCCCCGGCGCGGGCGACGAGGTGTTGCGACAGGTCGCCCGCAAGCTGGAGGCCCAGTTCATGCCCCATGACGCGGTGGTGGCGCGGCTCTCCGGCGACGGCTTCGCGGTCCTGCTCCGAGGCGAGTTCGACAACACCAACGTGGTCGACCTCGTCGAGGACACGATGCGTGAACTGGCCGAACCGGTCTACGTGGAGGGCAAAGGCATCGGTGTCAACGTCAGTGTCGGCATCGTGGTCACCGAGGCCGCCGGCCACACCCGTGAGGAGCTGCATCGCGCGGCCGAGATCACGCTGCACCGGGCCAAGGAGAACGGCAAGGCCCAATGGATGTTCTTCGAACGGGAGCTGCACGACCGGGACCGGCGACGTTACAGCATCGGTGCCGCGATCGGCGGTGGTCTGGAGAACGGCCAGTTCGAGGTCGACTACGAACCGACCGTCAAGCTCGACGGCAGCAACCAGATCGCGGTGGTCAACGCCGTGTTGCGCTGGAACCATCCCGACTACGGTCTTTTGCGTCCCGCCGACTTCTCCGCGCTGGCCGACGTCACGGGCATGACCCCGGCACTGGGGCAGCTGGTGCTCACCCAGTCCATGGCCGATGCCGCCGTATGGCACCAGGAGTTCACCAACGCACCCGACCTGTGCGTGCGGTTGCCCACCCGCTTCGCCATCGACCCGAATCTGGTGTGCATCGTCCGTACCGAGCTGGAACGCACCGGGCTACCGCCGAACAAACTCCGGATCTGCACCGACAGCATCGCGCTCACCGACCCGCGGGGCGAGGTGCTGGAGACGTTGTCGGTGCTCGCCGAGCTCAACGTCAAGATCACCCTGGCGGTGTCCGGCGCAGCCGACCTCGAGCTGATCCACCAGCATCGACTGCCCGTCGGATTCCTCATCGTCTCGGGTTCGCTGATCGACGCACTCGCCGAGGACGACGACAGTGGTCACAGCGCCCACCGGCACCTTTCCATGTTGTTGAGTCGGGCCCGCGAACTCGGCATCACCCGCGTCGGTGCCGACGGGGTGCACAGCACCGAACACGCACGCCGGCTCGCCGAACTCGGCATCATCGCGGGGCGCGGCAAACTGTTCGGCGAGGAAGTCGGCGCAGCCGAGGTCCGCTCGATGCTCGCGGGAGCGAAGGAACAAGGACGATCATGAAGCAGAAGGACCGCGCACCGGATTTCACCCTCCCCGACGACGACGGCGAGCCGCGACGGCTATCCGAACTCCTGCGGTCCGGGCCTGTCGTGTTGTTCTTCTATCCCGCGGCCATGACGCCCGGCTGCACCGCAGAGACATGCCACTTCCGGGATCTGGCCTCGGAGTTCGCGGAACTCGGCGCGCAGCCGGTGGGCGTCAGCCCGGACCCTGTGGACAGACAGCGCCACTTCTCCGAGGCCCACGGGATCGGCTTCCCACTGCTGTCGGACGTCGACGGCACCGTGGCGGCACAGTTCGGGGTGCGCCGTGGCTTCGGCCCGTTGCGCACCAAACGGCATACGTTCGTGATCGACACCGATCGCACGATCCTCGCCGTCATCCGCAGCGAGTTCCGCATGTCCGTCCACGCCGACAAGGCACTGGACGTGCTGCGTGCCCGGAAGGGAGCCTGACCACCGCGCCCGTGGCAGGGCACCGCAACGGTGTTCCGACTCGGTGTGGGCGGTGTGAGTGGACCGCCGGAACCTCGGCCCCACGACGTAAGGTGAGGTGCGCAGTGGGTTCGGCAGTGGGGTCGCCCCTCGGGGCGTCGCAAGAGGGAGCCCGGTGTGAGTCCGGGACTGCCTCGCAGCGGTGAGTGGGAAACGACCGCCGTCATAGAGCACTGGGCCTCCGGCCTGGGAAGCGACGGCCGGTACGTTCGTCCTTCGACCCTTCCGGAAGCGATCGAACACGCCTACGAGTCCGAAGACCTGCCCGCTGCCCGTGCGCGCCCACGCGCACAGTGTCATCCCGCCGCGGACGATTCCCAGGTCACCCTCGCTCACATCATGAGCGAGGGTGACATCAACCTGTACGGCACCATCCACGGCGGTGTGGTGATGAAGCTGATCGACGATGCCACGGCCGCCGCGGCCCGTCACGCCGGCGGCCCGCGGTGACCGCGTCGGTGGACCGGATGACCTTCCGCGCCCCCGGTACGAGCCGGTGACCCGCTCAGCGTGCACGCCGAATCGGAGCGGGTCGGGCGGACTTCGATGACCACCGCCGTCAGGGTGGCCTCCGAACGATGGAACACCTCGGGGCCGCGGACGGAGGTCGCGACCGCTCAGTCGACGTTCGTCGCGATCGACGCGACCGGCAAGCCCCGCCCGGTCCCCGACCCGGTGTCACGGTCGTGGAAGGCCCGATCGCAGGACGGCCTCCCCAGCCGACACCGAGGCTCACTCCATGAGGACTTCCTCCGGGATCGGCGAGTCGGTGCGCAACGCCTCGAACAACGCCTCCGACTTCGCCGGATCCCAGTTCTCGGCCGAGGCGGAGGTGACAGGCACGGTGGTGGTGACCACTCCCCCGCCGCCGATCCCCCGCATCGCCCACGCCAACGCCACCAGGTGGTGCAGATGATCGTCCTCGTCGAGCGTGAGCGCGTCCGGCACGGCACCGAGTAGCGGGAAGACGTCGAACGGGTTGAGCAACGTGGCCGGGCTCGCGATCTCACTCGCCAACGCACCGATGAATTTCCGCTGGTTGGCCACCCGGTCAAGGTCCGACCGAGGTGTGGCCTCGCTGTAACGCATGCGGACGAAACCGAGTGCCTGCGCGCCGTCCAGGGTCTGCGTGCCCGCGGGGATGACGATCCCGGTCTTGGTGTCGCGCATTTCTTCCGGAATGTCCATTTCGACGCCGCCGATGGCATCCACCACCTCGGCGAAGCCACCGAAACCGATCTCGGCGTAGTGATCGATGCGCAGCCCTGTGGCCTGCTCCACCGTTCTCACCAGCAGGGGAGCACCACCGAACGAGAACGCGGCGTTGATCTTGTTGACCCCATGTCCGGGAATCTCGACCCGTGAGTCACGCGGCAGGCTGAGCAACGTCGGAGGCGTGTCGTTGTCCGGGATGTGGGCGATCATGATCGTGTCGGTACGCTTGCCGCCCGTATCGCCGGTCGACAGTTCCGCCATCCGCTCCTCGTCGAGCCCCTCACGGGAGTCCGAACCGACAAGCAGCCAGTTCGTGCCCTCACCGGCCGCCGGCCTGCCCTCGTAGTCGGGCAGGGCGTCGATGCGGTTGATGGAGGAGTCCAGATAGAACCACACGACGCCGACGAACAGCAGGAACACCAGCAGCAGACTCAACAGCACCTTGCCGAACGACCACCGCCTGCGACGCGGACGCCCTCCGGAAGTCGGCCGTCGGGGTGCGGGCGGGGGCGGCTGCGCGGGTGGAGGCGCCACCCGAGTGGACTGCGGTCGGCGCGGTGCCTGCCGTGCCCGTTCACTGCCCGGTACGGGCATCATCCGTGCCTGTTGATGCTGCCTGGGGCCGCGTGGCGGCCGACGGCCTGGAGGCGGTGGCCGATGCCCACCCTGGTGCCTGCCGTAAGTCATGGCCACTCCGATCGCTCCGCGCGCCTGTCCTGTACGCGCCTGTCTCGTACTGCTGCGCGCATACCTAACCGCATGCCTCTGTGGCGTAGACGCGCTATCCCCCGATCAGGTTGTTCCGGCCATGTGGTTGCCTTGTCGCTTATCACCTCGTGTCGGTCGTGTTCACAGTGGCAGGCGCCAGCGTTCGGGTGACTCTCGCGCGAACGCGCGCTCCAACAGGCCGTGTGGCGGAACCAATCCCGTGACCTGCATCGAGAACTCCGCGGCCAGCCTGTTCCACAACGTCGGCCTACGCAGCAGCGCGTGGTTCTCCGCGGTGACCTCGAAGCGGATCAGCCGCGCGGCGTGGGCGTCGGCACGTTCGGCGTATCGGTAGGAATCCTCGGGCGGGGTCACCCGATCGAGCGCGCCGTGGGCGATCACCACACTCCGACCGGTCACGGATTCGACCGGTTCGTCGCGCGGCGTCCACGGTGCGAACGCACACACGCCGCGTACCGCCTCGTCGGCGCACACCCGCAGCGCCACACGTCCCCCCATCGAATGGCCTACCAGCGCGATCGGCAGGCCCGGTCGTTCAGACCTGAGGGTCTCCAGCGCCCACCGGGCGTCGTGCACCGGATGGCGTTCGGGCTCGTTCCAGCCTCGCACGCGGTTGCGCAGTATCCGCACCTCCAGGCCGAGCCGCGACCCCGCCGCCCAGATCGCATGCGCCACCGGCACCATCCGCAGATACGCCAACCGCCACGGTCTGACGATCTCGGCGCCGTACTCGGCACCACCGTGCAACACAAGCGCCACGGCCCTCGGTTCCGGGGTCCGCGCGGGCAGGGTGGACAGCGTGGGGCGCCGCTTCGCTGCTTCCCGACTCATGCCGCCGACCGTTCGCCGAGGTCGAACTGGGTGCGGTGCAGCTCGGCGTACCGGCCGCCGTGGGCGAGCAACTCGGAATGCGTACCGCGCTCGACGATACGCCCGTCCTCGATCACGAGGATCTGGTCGGCCGCACGCACCGTGGACAGCCGATGAGCGATGACCAACGCCGTGCGTCCTTGCAACGCGTCGGCCAACGCCTCCGAGACCGCGGCCTCGGACTCGGAGTCCAGGTGGGCAGTGGCCTCGTCCAGTACCACCACGCGCGGACGGGCGAGCAACAACCGCGCGATCGTCAGCCGTTGCCGCTCCCCACCGGAAAGCCGGTAGCCGCGTTCGCCCACCACGGTGTCCAGCCCGTCGGGCAGCGAGCGGACGAGGTCCTCCAGTCGGGCACGCCGCAGCACCTCCCAGATCTCGGCGTCGGTGGCCTCAGGCCGCGCGTAGGCGAGATTGGCCCGAATGGTGTCGTGGAACAGGTGCCCGTCCTGCGTGACGAATCCCACGGTACTGCGCAGTGCCGCGAACGAGGTGTCCCGCACATCCACGCCGGACAACCGCACGGCACCGGAATCCACGTCGTACAGCCGTGCCACCAGCGAGGCGATGGTGGACTTGCCCGCACCGGACGGCCCGACGAGCGCCACCATCTGCCCCGGTTCGGCACGGAAGCTCACACCGTGCAGCACCGGCTCCCCACCTCGATCGTCGAGAGTGGACACTTCCTCGAGCGAGGCGAGGGAGAAGGCGTCCGCCGGCGGATAGGCGAACCGTACGTCGTCGAACTCCACCGACACCCCGCCCTCCGGAATCGGCGTGGGATCGCGACGTTCGGTGATCATCGGCTGCAGGTCCAGGATCTCGAACACCCGCTCGAACGAGACCAGGGCCGTCATGACGTCCACCCGTGCGTTCGCCAACGCCGTCAGCGGCGTGTAGAGGCGGGTGAGCAGCAACGCCAGCGCGACGACCGTCCCCGCGTCGATCCGTCCCGTCAGCGCCAGCCATCCCCCGAGGCCGTAGACGAGAGCCTGCGCCAACGCCGACACCAGGGTGAGGCTGGTCATGAACCAGCGGGTCAGCATGGCGGTACGCACTCCGATGTCCCGCACGCGGCCCGCTCGTCTGCCGAACTCCTCGACCTCGACCCGCGGCCTGCCGAACAACTTCACCAACGTGGCGCCCGGCGCGGAGAACCGCTCGGTCATCTGGTTGGTCATGGCGGCGTTGAGCTCGGCCGACTCACGTTGCAAGGTGGCCATCCGCCTGCCCACCCTCCGCGCGGGCAGCACGAACATCGGCAACAGCACGAGCGCCAGCAGGGTGACCTGCCACGACAGGGTCAGCATCACCGCGAGTGAGAGCACCAACTGGATGACGTTCGTGACCAAGCCGGAGAGCGTGGCCGTGAAGGTCCGCTGCGCGCCGATGACGTCGTTGTTGAGCCTGCTCACCAACGCACCGGTGCGGCTGCGTTGGAAGAACGCGATCGGCATGCGCTGGACGTGCTCGAACACCGCTTTGCGCAGATCCAGGATGAGCCCCTCACCGATGTGCGCGGACTGCCACCGTTCCGCGAGTCCGAGCCCGGCGTCCACCACGGCGATCAGCGCGATGGCCACGGCCAGCCACACCACCGTCGAGACGGAACGCCCGTCGACGATGGCGTCGACCACCCGACCTGCCAGCAGAGGTGTGGTCACGGCCAGCACGGCCGTGACCACCGTGATCAGGAGGAACACGAGCAATCGCCGCCAGTGCGGGCGGGCGAAACGAGCCACCCGGCGTACCGTCCCCTTGCGCAGCCCACTCGGGGCGTCGGCCGACTTCATCGCCCCTCGCAACAGCGACCACGTGTTGTCCATCCGACAGCAGCCCCTTCCGCGATCTCGCCACAACAGTCCCGTGTTCGGCGCGACAGCGTCGGCTCGCCACGTTCCTCGGACGCGTCTTCCTGCCCTGGCCGATTCTGCCCGCCGCCCCCGACAGCGCCGACGGCGTCGGTAGTCTCGAACGTCATGGGGACACGGGAACGGGGGGATCGACATCGGGCGCGGGGTCCGCTGAACCGGGCACGCCTGGCGTTGGCACGGCGACCCCTGGCCGTCGACGCCGCCCTCTATCTCGGCTGCGCCGCGTACGCACTGGTCCTGACCCTGACCGACAAGCACCTCGGATTCCGGGTCTGGGGCGCCTGCGCCGTTGTCGGGTACGCGCTGGCACTGGCCCACACCTGTTGGCTGTTGCTCACCGCACACCACACGCGGTCACGGCTGCGGTCTCGTTGGACGGGGGTGGCCGCCATCGGGATCGTGGGCATGCTCACCCCTTTGGTGACACTCCTCGTACGGCGGGAGGTGTCGGGAGGCGACTGGACCGACGACGAAAACCTGTGGAGCGCGCAGCCCGAGGTTTGGGTCATCGAACGGTCGGCGAGCACCTTACTGGCTACGGGAACGCCCTATCTGGACATCGCCGGTCTCGGCCGCGCACCCGACGTCTACGACTACACCCCGTACGGCCCGATCATGGCCGTGTTCGGTCTACCCCGTGCCCTCTCGAACGGTCACCCCGTCATCGATGTGCTCACCGACGCGCGACTGGTGTTCCTCGTCGTGGCCGCGGTCTGCGTCATCGCGAGCCTCCGACTGCTGCGGGTGTCCTCCGTACCGCTGCGCGGGGCGCAACTTGCGGTCGTGTTCCCGTTGACGGCGCTGACATCGACGACGGCGGGTCCCGATCTGGCGATCGTGGGCCTGATCGTGTTGGCCACCGCACTCGCCGCCGCGGATCGTCCGATCTGGTCGGCGATCGTCTGCGCGCTGGCGGCCAGCGCGAAACTCATCGCGGCACCCGCCGTGGTGGTCCTCGCGTTCGTCGTCACGACACGGCTCGGGGTCCGCGCACTGGCCCGTTTCACCGCGGTGTTCATCACCGCATCACTACTGGTGACCGTGCCCGTGCTCGTAGTGGACCCGCGCGCGTTCGTGGAGCACGTGTTGTTGTTCCCGACCGGGCTGGCAGCGGTGGCGTCACCGGCCGCGAGCCCGTTACCGGGACATCTCCTCGCCAGCACCGGCACCGTCGGTACCGTGCTTGCGTTCACCATCCTCGCCGCCGCGGGTCTGGCCGTGCTGATCTGGCTGATCCGCATTCCACCACGCACAGCGGCCGACGCGGCCCTGCGCACAGCGGTGGGTCTTGCCGCCTTCACCATGCTGACGACGGCCACCCGCTTCGGCTATCTGGTGTACGTCTCCGTGCTACTGGGAGCGGTGTTGGTGTTGCGGAGTCGGGCCGGGGTCCCCCTCAGCACCACCGAGCCCGACTCCGACACCGTCGAAGGTCACGTCCCTCTTACTTCTTCTTGACGCGCGTCGCACCGCCCCGGCCTCGAAGCTGGACCCCGGATTCCGACAGAACCCGGTGAACGAAGCCGTACGAGCGGCCCGTCGCTTCGGCCAAAGCGCGGATGCTCGCCCCCTTCTCGTACTTCTTCTTCAGGTCAGCGGCCAGCTTCTCGCGCGTGTTTCCGGTGATGCGCGCACCCTTCTTCAGGTCTGCCACGTCAATCCACCTTCCGCCCGTTGATGTTTCGGGCCACATTCAGCCCCTGCCGTGGCAATGATCGAACACTAAGCCGCGGAATGCCAGACGACAGCGAAAAAACATGCTCGAATGGCGACGAAAACGTCCGATACGGTACTTGCCGTAGCGAGAACAATGACGGAACGCGTCAACGTGACCACTGTTGTCACGATCGATGGCACATCACACTCCACCCGAAAGAGTGCCGTGCCGCACTCTCGTGGCCCGAGTGGCAATAAGCCTGGTCAGGCAGACATTCGTGATCAATTGATCACCGTTTGAGCACATCGGGTCAAGATCGGCAACAAGACACGACGTTCAACTCCGGATATTTCGACAACAGCACTCACTCAGGCGAGTTCCACCAGTTCTCGATAATCGTCGGACCACAGATCTTCTGTGCCGTCCGGAAGCAAGATCACCCGTTCGGGTTGGAGCGCGTCAACCGCACCCGGATCATGTGTCACAAGAACCACAGCGCCTTCGTATCGGCGCAATGCATCCAACACCTGCTCCCGGCTCGCCGGATCGAGGTTGTTCGTCGGTTCGTCCAACAACAACACATTCGCCGCACTCGACACCAGCGCCGCCAACGCAAGCCGGGTCTTCTCCCCACCCGAAAGTGTTTTCGCGGGCTGATCGAGCTGTTCACCGCTGAACAGGAACGAGCCGAGGAGGTTGCGCAACTCCTGGGCACCGGCGTCCGGGGCCAGATGCCGGATGTTCTCCCACACGGTCGCGTCGTGGTCCAACGTCTCGTGCTCCTGGGCGTAATAACCCAACCGCAGACCGTGACCGGGGACCACTCGTCCCGTGTCCGGCGTCTCCAATCCGGCCAACAGCCGCAGCAGCGTGGTCTTACCCGCACCGTTGAGCCCGAGCACGACGACCCGGGAACCACGGTCCACGGCGAGATCCACCCCGGTGAAGACCTCCAGCGAGCCGTACGACTTGGACAGGTTCTCCGCCGTCAGCGGGACCCGACCGCACGGCGCGGGAGCAGGGAACCTGATGTTCGCGACCTTGTCGGCCCGTCGCTCCTCCTCGAGGTTCGCCAGCATCTGCTCAGCCCTGCGCACCATGTTCTTCGCGGCGACGGCCTTGGTGGCCTTCGCCCCCAGTTTGGCGGCCTGCTGTTGCAATGCGGCGGCCTTCTTCTCGGCGTTGGCGCGTTCCCGCCGGCGCCGTTTCTCATCGGTGGCGCGCGCGTCGAGATAGCGCTTCCAGTTCATGTTGTAGCTGTCGAGCTCGCCGCGCGTGGCATCGAGGAACCACACCTTGTTGACCACCTCGTCGAGCAGGTCGACGTCGTGGCTGATGACGACCAGACCGCCGGTGTGGGATTTGAGGAAGCCTCGCAACCACGTGATGGAGTCCGCGTCGAGATGGTTGGTGGGCTCGTCGAGCAGCAGAATGGTGCCCGACTTCCCTCCCGAGCCCGCCTCCGAGGCGGCGAACAGGATGCGCGCCAACTCCACGCGACGACGTTGCCCGCCGGACAGCGTCCGCAACGGCTGCGGCAGGACGCGGTCCTCCAAGCCCAGGTTGGAGCAGATCCGAGCGGCCTCACTCTCAGCCGCGTACCCGCCCAGAGCCGCGAAACGCTCCTCCAACCGGCCGTAACGGCGCACGGCCTTGTCACGCGCGGTGTCGTCCGCCAACTCGGCCATCTCGGTCTGCGCCTTCTCCATGTCGCGGAGCAGCACATCCAGCCCGCGCGCCGACAACACCCGGTCCTTGGCGGTGACCGCCAGATCACCCTCACGAGGGTCCTGGGGTAGGTAGCCGATCTCCGCGGTACGGGTCACCTCGCCCGCATACGGGTCGCTCTCCCCCGCGAGTACACGCAGCGTGGTTGTCTTACCCGCTCCGTTACGTCCGACGAGTCCAATACGGTCGCCGGGTTGGACACGCAGCGTCGTGTCGGACAGCAGGATGCGTGAACCGGCGCGCAGTTCGAGCCCGGTAGCGGTGATCACTGAGAAACTCCGTGGTGTGTGGACGTGGTGGTCGGGAAACGGTTACACACGACAGCGCCAAACGCGCCTACTCCAGTCATACGACCACAAACCCCCAGTGTAGATTCCGGGGTCAGTTCGCCCCGTCGACGGTGGTCCCGCTCACCGGATCATGATCTCGACCGAACGGGCTCGTCGGGCGGCGTCGTCCAGCACCGTCCTGCGCGGCTCCGCCACGTCGAGCACCCGGGGCTCCGCCTTGGCGAACACCTCCGCCAACCGGCGGTCCTGGCGCAGCTCGTCGAGCGCCCTGCGGTCGCCTCCCAGCACGACACCGTCGAGTTCCGCGACCCGGCCCCCGAGCACGTCGACGACATCGTCCGCGGCCGCGCGCAACGCCTGCCGCGCCTGTCCACTGCGACGTCGGGCGAACCGCTGTTGCGACCAACCACCCGCCGCGCTGCGACCGTGCACCAGGTGGCGATCGGTGCGGGACACGACGACGCGCCCCGCTTCGGCCACTCCCACGCTGTGCGCGCCAAGACGCACCAGCACCAGTCCGATGCGGCGGGGCTTGTCCATGTGCTCGACCAGCATCTCCACGGCCAGCCCGTCGTACCGGGTGTCGGGCTCGACGGCAAGCGGCTCGAACGGCACCGGGACCGTGGCGACGACTCCGTTACCACCGGTGACCCGGACCTGGCGAGGCGACAACTCCGTCTGAACCACCCCGTCGTTACGGTCAGCGAAACGGTCGAACCAACGCCCCAACCGTTCGGGTTCCACCTCGACGACCGTCCCACCACCCGGGGCCTGCCGCTTCCGCGCCATCCGCACTCCGATCCGTCCGTACCACGATGCGCCGAGATTACGCCGCTCACCTCGGCCGACGAGGGGTCACAGCACCGACGGCTCCGACCACGGCTGCGCCGAACGGCCGGAAATGGCGTCCAGCATGGCCGCGGCCTGCCGGTCCGTGAGCGAGGCCACGAAGTCGATCACCGCCCTGCCTCGGGCCAACGACCGCACGGCGTCGGCCCCGCTCACCGGTTCCCCGGTGGCGCCGATCAGCAGCTCCGGGGCGTGCTCGGCGAGGTCGGAATACTCCTCTTGGGCGAGTTCGACGAGGTCGTGGAGTCTGCGCGGTAGCCGAGACACTTCCTCACGATCGGTCAGCCAGGCGTCCAACGCGTCCACGAGCGTGACGAGGAGGCTCGCCTGTCCGCGTTGGTGCAGCGCCAGATCCGGGCGCTGCAGCACGAAGCGTTTGTGCACGAACTTCAACACCTGGACCTCGTGCCACTGCGGAGGCTCGAGCGTCACGTGACCGGTGCGCGGCGAGGGCGACGGAGTAACGACCACGCCATCCACCAGTCGCGCGGTCCAGCCCGCCGAGAACCGGGCGGTGGCTTGTTCGGCCTCCACCGAGCCGTCGAAGGGAATGCCCAGCAACTCATCCACGAGCTGGGCTCGCACCCGGGCGACCGCCTCGGCGAACGCGTCCGCATCGGTGATCCAGGAGTCCTTCACCTGCAGGTGTCGGCGCAGACTCTCCAGCGAACGACCCGGTCGGCGGTGCCGATCGGCCAGCTCCGCATCGGGCAACGCGGCGAGTTCGGCCCTGCGCGAGAGCCAATGGCCCAGTTCAGTCGCCACCTCCGCGTGCTGGAGCACCCCGATGCGATGGAAGTCCTGCAGGTCGTGAATGGCGTACGCGATGTCGTCGGCGAGGTCCATCACCGACGCCTCCACCGTCTGCTGCCAGTACTCGATCCTGCCGGCGAACGGCGCCCGACAGGCCTCCAGTTCGGCCAGCTCGGTGGAGTAGGCGGAGAACTTCGCCGAGCCCGACCCGGGCGCCTGCGGCGGTTCCGCAGCGCCGCGTGGAGGCACGGGCAGCTCCGAGGGGTGGGGTTGCGGCCGGTGCAGCCGGGCCCAGGGGTACTTCAACAGCGCGGCCCGGGTGGCGGCCGTGAGATTCAGACCGCGCGGAACCGGGCCCCCCACCTCGGTGGTCGTGACGATGCGGAACGTCTGGGCGTTGCCCTCGAACCCGTCGGCCAAACCGTAACGGTGTCGGGCGATGCGGTCGAGTACCTGCTCCCCCAGATGGCCGAACGGCGGGTGTCCCAGGTCGTGGCCGAGAGCGGCGGCTTCCGCGACGTCCGGGTCACAACCGCCGAGTTTGGCCACGAGTGCGGCGGAGTTCTCCGCTGAGGAGATACGTTCGGCGATCGCCCGCGCCACCTGAGCGACCTTGAGACTGTGGGTCAGGCGATTGTGCAGCAACGCGGAACCACCCGCGCTGACCACCTGTGTCACCCCGGCCAGACGAGCGAAGAACGGCGAGGCCACCAGCCGGTCACGATCGGCGCGAAACGGGCTGGAGGACAGTTCCGCGAATCCACCGGCTTCCGCTGCCTCGTCCCGTCGCGCAGCACGGGGATCGGGACGGTTCACCTCGCTCACCATGCCCAACACGTTACGTGAAACACCATTTCCTCGAATCCGTATCACCCCACCCACGAACCACCACTCTCGGTCATCACCCGGTTACAAAAAGGTCCGACTTGTACATCGAACCGATCCATGCGTGATCTCCTTGTGTGGTCACACATGGCGGACCGTTCTCGCACCGAATTCCGGGGTGCGCGAGCCCCACGACCGCCTTCACGACCCCGGATCGACCCGAGAACTGACTGAGTGACCGACCATTTTCAGTGAAATTCCCTTGTCAGACAACAAGTTTGAGACCATCCGAAAAGAACTTCTTGCGATAATCGCAAGACAGCACTACGGTCGATCCGCGTGAGTGAGAGCGACGAACTACGCCGACGGGTCCGCGGTCTCATTCACTCGCGGCCGGGCGCACAACGGGAATTCGCCGCCGCGATCGGACTGGATGAGTCCAAACTGTCCAAATCGCTCAACGGGACTCGCCGGTTCTCCCCACACGAACTCGTCCGCATCGCGGAACACTCCGGCGTGACGGTGAACTGGCTGATCAACGGCCGCGACGACGCCAGGACCGTCGCCGCCGTCCCCGCGCCGACGGCGCGTTCCCGTAGCGCGCCGGCCGGAGAGCCCCAGTCGGAAGCCCGAAGGCGGATCCTGGAAACCGCGTGGCGTCTCATCGCCCGCCGTGGTTACCACAACGTCCGCATCCATGACATCGCCAGCGAACTCGGCACCAGCAACGCGACCATCCACTACCACTTCCCCAGCAAGAAGGACATCCTCCTGGAAGCGCTGCGACGCAACGTCAAGCTGGCCTTCGACCGACAGGTCGCCGAACTGCACACCATCGCCGACGCGCGGGAACGGCTGGTGCGGCTGGTCGAACTGCAATTGCCCACTCCCGGGCTGTTGCGCGACGAGTGGTCGGTGTGGCTCCAGGTGTGGACGGAAAGCACGCTCAACCCAAAGATCCGCGATCTGTACAACGACGCCTACGACCGTTGGTACCAGACCATCGCCATGACCATCCGAACCGGACAGAAACAGGGAGTGTTCCGAGACCAGGACGCCGACGAACTCGCCACCAGGCTGAGCGCACTCATCGACGGACTCGGCATCCAGGTGTTGACCGGGAAACGAGGCTGCTCGGTGGACCACATGCGACAACACCTCAACGACTTCATCGAACACAACATCGTCGAAAGGCGGCCATGAACAACGAAGTGATCATCACCTGCGCGTTGACCGGCGCGGGTGACACGGTGGGCAAGAGCGAACACGTCCCCGTGACACCGGAGCAGATAGCCGCTTCCGCGATCGAGGCGGCGAACGCCGGAGCGGCCGTGGTGCACATCCATGTGCGAGACGTCGAGACGGGCCAGGGGTCCCGGGACGTCACACTGTACCGGGAGGTGGTGCGTCGTATCCGCGAGTCCGGAGTGGATGTCGTACTCAATCTCACCGCCGGAATGGGCGGTGACCTCGTGCTCGACGGCGAGGACCCACTCAAACCCGTCGACGGCACCGACCTCGTGAACGCCCTGGACCGGCTCCCGCACGTCGAGGAATTACTCCCCGAGATCTGCACACTCGACTGCGGTTCACTCAACTTCGGCGAGGGAAACCAGCTCTACGTGTCAACCCCGGACATGCTCCGTATCGGGGCACGGCGCATCCAGGAACTCGGTGTGAAACCGGAGCTGGAGATCTTCGACACCGGGAACCTCTGGTTCGCCACCAAGCTCGTCGAGGAGGGGCTGATCGACGCGCCGCCGCTGTTCCAACTGTGCATGGGCATCCCGTACGGCGCCCCTCCGAACCCGAAGCTGCTCCAGGTGATGGTCGACATGTTGCCCGAGGGCGCGCAATGGGCGTCGTTCGCCATCGGCCGGCACCAACTGCCCTGGGTGGCGGAGTCCGTGTCGCGCGGTGGTCACGTCCGTGTGGGACTGGAGGACAACCTCTACCTGTCCAAGGGGGTCAAAGCCACGAACGGCCAACTGGTGGAGCGCGCGGTACGCATCGTGGAGGACCTCGGCGCGACGGTGGCCGG
>SMEH01000079.1_pt1 | contig 32570 bp, 25 predicted proteins | sample 2456361 | NCBI WGS metagenome assembly SMEH01 (sample SAMN10132587, study PRJNA489261) | soil metagenome | isolation source: day1 control-loamy sand soil ammended | place: USA | reverse complement strand
GTCGCGGTGGTGGCCAGCAGTGAACCCGCGAGTGCGCTCGCGGACAGGAACCTGCGTCTGTTCACGGTCATGGTGTGTCTCGTTCCTGACGTCGGTTCGGGGTCACCACGTCAGCCCGTGGCCGAACGGGTACAGGGTCTGGTCCGGGTCGTCGCCGTGCGGGATCGTGACGGGCAGCGTCCCTTCGGGGGAGTGCTCTCCGACGAGCACCTTGGCCAGCGAGGTCATGGTGACGCCACGCCAGTCGTAGGTGGCGATCCAGGTGGGAACCTCCGCGTAGCCGGGGTCGTACGGCTCCTGAACGGCGACCGCGATCACGGAGGTGTCGGTGCTGGTCAGCCGCTCAACCAGCTCACGTTGTCCCTCGCTGCCCCGCAAGCCGTTGGTGAGCACTATCACCAGGTCGGCGTCGTCGGAGGCGGCCACGACCTCGTCGATGGTGGCCGGGTCCGGGTTGGTTCCGGTGGGCATGCTGGTGACGTTCGCGTCGCTGCGCTGCGACAACGCGTCCGCGAGGTCGTCGACGGGTTCGGCGGCGTAACCGGGGTAGTCCGGCCGGTTCCAACCGGTGACGAGCACGTTCTGCACGCCGGAGTCCAGCGGCAGCAGCTTCGCATCATCGCTGAGCACGGTGGTCGTGGCGTCGGTGATGCGCTGCACCGTGTCGCGGTTGCGCTTGGTGCCGACCACGTGTTCGGCCCGGTGCTCGGGGACGAACGGGGAGGACACGATGCCCCGCTCGTACTTCAGCTTCAGGATGCGCAGCACGCTCTCGTCGATGCGTTCCTCGGTGATCCGGCCGCTGGCCACCGCGTCGAGCACACCGTTCACGGCCGCGTCGAGGTCCGGCGGCATGAGCATCTGGTCGACACCCGCCTCCAACGCCCGGACCGGGATCTCGGAGTCGGGGTACATCTGCCGCACGCCGGCCATGCCGAGCGAGTCCGTGACCACCACGCCGTCGTAACCCAGCTCCTCGCGCAGCAGTCCGGTGATGATCGGTTCGGAAAGCGTCGCCGGGTCACCGGAGTCGTCGAGGCTCGGCACCGAGATGTGGGCGGTCATGATGGCGTCGATACCCGCCTCGACGGCCCGTTCGAACGGCGGGAGATCGTTGGCCCGCCAGTCCTCTTCGCTGCGGTCGATCACCGGTAGGTCGATGTGACTGTCGGCGGAGGCGTCACCGTGGCCCGGGAAGTGCTTGGCCGCGGCCGACACCGTCTGCCGCGGCTGTCGCGAGTTCTGGTAGCCGTCCACCTGTGCTTCGACGAACTCACCCGCCAATTCGGGGTCCGCCGAGAACGAGCGGGAACCGATCACCGGATTCAGCGGGTTGGAGTTCACGTCGGCGACCGGCGCGAAGTTCTGGTTGATCCCCATGGCACGCAGCTCCGCCGCGCTGATGGCCGCGGCCGTGCGAGCACCCTCGACATCCCGGGACGCCCCGAGCGCCATGGCACTCGGGTATTCGGTGACGTGCTCGGCGATGCGGGTGACCCGGCCGCCTTCCTGGTCCACGGAGACGATCAGCGGGACACGCGGCTGTGACTGCAGGGCCGCGCGCTGGAGACCGTTGGACAGCCGCGCGACCTGCCGCGGTGTCTCGATGTTGTCGGTGCCGCTGTGGTTGAAGTAGATGACGCCGCCGACGTGGTACTTGCGCACCACTTCGGCGGGGGTGTCGACGCCGTACTTCTCCTGGTTGCCGGGATGCGCTTCGTCGGCCGACTGGCCCCAGACGTCGGCGACGAACAACTGGCCGACCTTCTGTTCCAACGTCATCGCACGCAAGGTGCGCTCGGGCCAGCTCCGCTTCCCCCAGTGGCGTTGGGTCTGCTGGTCACCCGATGGCGAGGGGGAATGCGGTTGGGCGGATGCCGAGCCGGTGGTCACGGCGAGTAAGCCTACGAGCGCGGCGGCCGCGCAGGCTTTCCAAGGACGGGCTTTGGCAGTGGTCACGAAGCCTCCGGTAAGCGGTCACGCGAGATGTGGAAAGTCCACCTATGCGAGTCGGCATGCGAAAGCTACTAACGAATGCGTGACTGGTCAATGACCCAAAGTGGCAACGGGTTCCGGCGAACGGACTACCGAAAGCTCTGCGGAGTCGAGGGGAATCAGGCAAAACCACCTGAAGATCGCACGGGGTGAGCGGAAAGCGTGCGGAGGTCGCACGACTGTGTGGAAGGTTGAGGGACATCGCCCGGGTGTACAGAAGTAGCGCCCGTGGCCGCTGGGGCGACGGGCGCTACGTTCTCACGTGAACCGATCGGGCGAACAAGCGTGCATGCGGTGTCGTCATTCCCGGGTACTCGGCGTCCGGCGTCCCGTTACGCAGTCCCTCGACGATAAGCCTTCCGCGGCGAGCTGCGCGTGGGTACCCGAGGTTCACGTCCGGACGTTCCGTCGGGGTGGACCGAGCTTCTCTTCCGCTGGGTCCCTGGCCGAGGAACCTCCGTACTTCCCTTTGTAGTCAGTGACGAAGGTCACTTCAAGGGATTCGCGAGACGTTTTCCACCGGATTTCCCGCGAGCCCCTGACGCCGAGGAGCCCGGCATCGAGCCGCCTCAGGCCTTCGCCGGCGGATCTTTCCGTTTCTTCCGGGTCAATCCGAACAGAGTCGCGCCCGCGGCCACGGCACTCACCCCGATCCCCACGGCCGCTGCCGTGGCGGGGGTCGGGATCCGGGCGCGCGGGGACACCGGGTTGGTGAACGTGTGTACCGGCCACCCCCGTTCGACGGCGATCCTGCGCAACGCCTTGTCCGGGTTCACCGCGTGGGGATGGCCGACGGTCTCCAACAGGGGGAGATCGGTACTGGAGTCGGTGTAGGCGTGGGAGGCGGCGAGGTCGTAGCCGTGCTCGGCGGCGAGCCGACGCGCTGCGATGGCCTTGTACTCGCCGTAGCAGTAGTACTCCACCGTGCCGGTGTACCGGCCGTCGACGATCTCCATCCGGCTGCCCACGCAATGGGTGATGCCCAGCATGTCGGCGATCGGCCGCACCAACTCCTCACCCGTGGCGGACAGGACGATGACGTCCCTGCCCTCGGCCTTGTGCCGTTCGATCAGCTCGGTGGCCTCGGCGTAGACCAAGGGGGAGACCACGTCGTGCAAGGTCTCGCTCACGATGGCCTTGACCTGGTTGACGTCCCACCCCGCGCACATCCGGGAGATCTCGGCGCGCAGCCGCTCGGTGCGGTTGGCGTCGGCCCCGGACAAGGAGAACATCAGCTGGGCGTAGGCGCTTTTCAGAGCGGCCCTGCGGTTGATGAGGCCCTGGCGGAGGAACGGTTTGCTGAACGCGAGCGCGCTGGACGACGCGATGATCGTCTTGTCGAGGTCGAAGAACGCCGCCGAGGTGGCGGGTCGTGGGGTCGATGCGGTGGAGGTGTTGTCGGCTGCGGACACGACAACACGATATGGGAACCGGCGTGAGCGGTGGGCCATGGGAACCCGCTGACGCGATGGCGGTGCGCCGCTGTCCGGACACCGACCGGACATTGACCGATTGTGGTGGGCCGCTCGTCGTTTGGTGGGACCGCAAACACTGTCCAGCGGGTTACAGTGGAGTTGTCCGGTATGACCGGACGCGTTCAGTCCGCCCCCCGGGACTGAAGTTCGGCGGCCCTCGCTCCTCCCCCTGGCGAGGGCCGCCTCTCTTATCCCCGGGTTGTCCACAGTTGTCCACAGGGTTATCCACAGGGCCCCGGTTATCCACAGCTCGTCCGGGCACGGGTTGGTGTGCCGTACCGATTCGCGTGACCGTGGTGTCGGAACGCGAACGACCGCGGAGGGCCGCGGACGACTGGGGGAGGCTGTGATGAAGCGATGATGCGGCGATGATCGGGACGGAGGCCACAGCGGCGACGGCGGTGGCGGCGGTCTCCGACGTCGACGAGCGACCGCTCGCGCTCATGACCGACGACACCGTCCGCGAACACGTCGTTCGACTCGCCGCGGCCGTGGGGTGCGAACTCCACCACGTCACCGATTCCGCGGCAGCACGTCCGCGTTGGTCGGACGCGCCATTGGTGCTGATCGATCACGTCCCCGACGTGATCGACGTCCCGCGCAGGTCCGGGGTGTTGCTGGTGCGTACGGACACCCCCACTCCGGAGCAGTGGAAGGCGGCCGTCGCGCTGGGGGTGGACGGTGTGGCCGTCCTTCCCGCAGATGAGGACGTCGTCGTCACCGCGCTCGCCGATGTCGCCGAGAAACCGAGTGACCGTGAGGGGCGAGTGCTCGCGGTGATCGGTGGCCGGGGAGGGGCGGGAGCGTCGGTGCTGGCGGCGAGCGTGGGGCTGGCCGCGGCGCGTTCCGGTGGGGCGGCGCTGTTGGTGGACTGCGATCCGCTCGGTGGGGGTTTGGATCTGGTGTTGGGCGCCGAGGCGGACGAGGGGCTGCGCTGGTCCGATGTGCGGGTGTCCTCGGGAAGGGTGTCGATGGCTGAGTTGGACGCCGTCCTTCCGTTCCGGCGACGAGGACGGGGTCGAATGTCGATCCTGTCCTGTGACCGGACGGGGCCGGGTCCGACGGAGGCTGCGTTGGCCGCCGTCGTCGACGCCGGGCGTAGAGCGGGTCGGACGGTGGTGTGCGATGTGCCCCGACATCCGAGTCCGGCTGCCGACGAGGTGCTGCGACGCGCCGATCTCGCCGTGCTGGTGGTGCCCGCCGATGTCCGGGGCTGCGTGTCGGCCGCGCGGGTGCGTCATCGACTGTCCGAGCGCATCGCCCGGATCGCCGTGGTGGTCAGGGCCTCCGCGGCGACCAGCCTCAGCGAGGCCGATGTGGTCGAGGCCGTGGGGGCGCCCGTGCTCGGCTGGCTACGGGACGAGCGGTCCATGGTTCGGGCCATGGACCGCGGGAGGTTCGACCCCGGTAGGCGAATCGGCAAGGTCTCCGGAACCGTTTTGTCGGTACTCGCCGAATCCTAGGAACGTGCCATCGGACCGGTCCTTGTGAGTCCACTGTGGTCTGAACTGGATCGGGTAATCGAACTGATGGTGCACAGAAGGCACCTGTGTGGTTTCCGCTTCGCTGCTACGTCGAGGCGTTCGACGACCTGATTGTCTACAAGGGACTTAATTTTCGAGGTCGTGGAATCGGCGGGCGGAGACGGGGGAGCGGGGCCACGACGAGCGGCCGTTACAGGCCGGGAGAACGAAGAGGGGGAGAGATGAGTGCCGATCTCGTCGATCGGGTCAGGGCCAGACTCGCCGGTACGGACGCCGCCACGGACCCACGGGCGGTGGCCGATGCGGTGCGCGCCGAAGCGGGTGGCGTCGCGGGCCATCTCGACGTGCTCGCCGCGTTGAAGCTGTTGGACGACGAACTGGCCGGGGTGGGGCCGTTGGAGAAGCTCCTGGCGACTCCCGAGATCACCGACATCCTCGTCACGGGGCCGGACGAGGTATGGGTGGACGGGCCCGACGGTCTTCACCGGACCGATGTCCGGTTCGAGGGCGAGGACGCCGTGCGCAGACTCGCCCAGCGGTTGGCGCTCGCCGCGGGACGGCGACTCGATGACGCACAGCCTTTCGTGGACGGATGGTTGCCGGGCAGCGGACCGGGAGGGCGTATTCGGCTGCATGCCGTACTACCGCCGATCTCGGCCGACGGCACATGCCTGTCTCTACGCGTATTGCGTCCCGCCACGCACGACCTGCGTTCCCTGCGTCGGCTCGGCACGGTGGACGACGCCGGTTTGGCACTGCTCGAAGCCCTCGTGAAGGCACGGTTGGCGTTCCTCGTGTCCGGGGCGACGGGGTCCGGTAAGAGCACGCTGCTGGGCGCGCTTTTGGGAGCCGTCGATCCCGCCGAGCGAGTGGTCTGCGTTGAGGACGTCGGTGAGTTGCAGCCCGACCATCCCCAGTTCGTCCGGCTGGTGGCGCGCCCACCCAACGTGGAGGGAGCGGGTGAGGTCACGCTCCGGGAGCTGGTGCGGCAGGCACTCCGGATGCGGCCTGATCGACTCGTGGTCGGAGAGGTGCGGGGACGCGAGGTCGTGGAACTGTTGACTGCGTTGAACACGGGGCATGACGGCGGTGCGGGCACGCTGCACGCCAACGCACCCGCCGAAGTACCCGCACGGCTCGAAGCGCTCGCAGCGCTCGGGGGGCTCTCCCGGGAGGCACTGCACAGTCAGCTCGCCGCTGCGGTCCAGGTCGTGCTGCACATGCGCCGAGAACCGTCGGGGCGCAGGGTGCTCGCCGAGATCGGCCTGGTGCGTCGTCGCGGCGATGTTGTGAGCGTTGAACCCGCATGGCGTCCGGGTGAGCGATTGACCCGCGATTCACCGCTCACCTTGGCGCTGCTTTCACGACGGGACACCCGAACACCAAGCGGCGGGGTGGCGTCGTGCTGATCGCCGCGATGACGGTGTCCGCGATCGGTTTACTGCTGTGGCCATCGCGCGCCGCGGGACAGCGACTCGCCCGACTCCTCCGACCCACCGTGTTTCCCAGCGGGCATCCGGACGACGGGGAAATGGCACGGTCGACGGGACCCCACCGACGTTTCCTGACCGCTTTCGCCGTGTGCGTGACGGTCGGTTGTGTCCTGACCGTCGGTATGGGTGCCACGGTGGGATGCGGACTGCTCGTGGCGGCGGTCGTATTGCACCGAAGGGCCCGGGTACGTGCGCGAACGACGGTCGCCGTCTGCGGTGATCTCGCATCGCTGCTTCGGGGAGTGGTCACGGAACTGCGAGCCGGGGCCCACCCGGTGACCGCCGTCGAGCACGTGGCGAGGGAGGCTCCACGACCGTTGGCGGATCGACTGCGCGGACTCGCCGCATCGGCGCGGTTCAGCGGTGTACCCACGGCGGAACCGGAGGTCCGAGCCGCCTGCGGGCCGGGAATGGAACACGTCGACCGCATATTCGGACGACTCGCCACGTCGTGGGCGTTGTCGGCACGGCACGGCATTCCCTTGGCCGATGTCTTCGACGCCGTGCACCGGGACATGGAAACCACGGCCCGGTCGGCCCGGCAGCTCGACGCGCGGTTGGCCGGTTCGAGAGCGGGCGCGGCGGTGCTGGCCTTCCTCCCCGTGGCGGGTCTCGTCCTCGGCGAGGCCATGGGGGCCGCTCCGATCCCCGTGCTCATGGGGACCTCCGTCGGTTCCGTGCTGTTCGTCGTAGGGGCCGCTCTACTCGTGGCCGGTGTCGCGTGGACCTCGTCGATGACCGGGCGGGTGCTCCAATGAGCAACACGATGAGCATCGCCGTGCTCGTCGCGACGGCGGTACTGCTGCTGCCCTCGAGGGCCTCCGCTCGTCTGCGGGACGTGCTGCGGACAGCTCCGTCGGTTCGGCCCCGGTCCGCTGTCGGGGTCATGCGATTGCGCCTGCCGCGGCGGACGTCGTCACACGGTGATGCGGTCGGTGATTCGCCCGGGTGTTCGGCCGCGGACACGGCATTTCTCGCGGATCTGTTGGGGGCTTGCCTGATCGCCGGTCTGCCGGTGCCGACGGCGGTGTCGACGGTCGCCGACGTGGCTACCGGCCCGGTCGCCGAGGTGCTCCGATCCACGGGTAATGCGCTCGCGCTCGGCGCGAGCGCCGAATCCGCGTGGCAACACGCCCGGAACCATCCCGACACGGCTGAACTCGCTCGTGCGGCGTGCCGGACCGCCTCGTCCGGCAGTGCGTTGGCCGCGCAGGCCTTCGCGCTCGCCGAGCGCATCAGGAATGCCGCGACAGACCGTGTCGAAGCACGGGCGCAGCGGGCGAGCGTGCTGGTCGCCGGCCCACTAGGGCTGTGTTTTCTCCCGGCTTTCTTATGTCTGGGGGTGATTCCGGTCGTCCTCGGTCTCGCCGACCACCTCACCGTCACGCCGTGACAACGGTTTTCGTTTCCGTTTCCACAACCGAGAAAGGACTTCCGCGATGCTCGATCGAATCCTCGACACCGATGGTTCGGACGAAGGCATGTCCACCGCCGAGTACGCCATCGGCACGATCGCGGCAGCGGCGTTCGCCGCTCTGCTGTACGCGATCGTCACGGGGGATTCCGTGTTGACGGCTCTCACCTCGCTCATCGAGCGGGCGATTTCCGTGGATTTCTAGATGTGTACTCGCTACCTGTCGATCGACATGGGCCGAAACGATGACAGAGGCGATGACAGAGGCGATGACAGAGGCAGTGTCACGGTGGAAGCGGCCATCGGCCTCTGTGCCTTGGTGGCGGTCTTCGCCTTCGTGCTCGCCGGCGTGATGGCGGCCGTCGACCAGCTGCGGTGTACGGATGCCGCCGCCCAGGCCGCCCGGGCACTCGCACGCGGAGAACCGGAGGTGGGGGCGAAGCGATTGGTCGACGCTCTCGCACCGGCCGGTTCGACCATGACCGTGAACCTCAGTGGGGACACCGTGCTGGTCCGGGTGAGTGCCCGGTCGGTGTTGCCCGGAGTGACTCCACAAGCCGAGGCGCAAGCGCGGCTGGAACCCGGCGTCGAACGGGGAAGCGGCAGTGCGGCCGCGTGACGGTGACGATACGGGCGCGGCGACGGTGTGGGCGGCGGGGGCGATCGCCGTCCTCCTCGTCATCGTCGGTGTTGTGTGGACACTCGGGGCCGTGGTGGTGGCCCGCCACCGAGCCGCTGGAGGTGCCGATCTGGCGGCGTTGGGCGCTGCGGGCCGCGCGATCGACGGTGAGATGGCGGCGTGTGCCCATGCTGAGGAGTCGGCCCGCAGGATGAGGGTCCGGGTCGCTGAATGCCGACTCGACGGATGGGACGTGTTGGTGACTGTCCAGTCGGAAGTGAGGGGGCCGGCCGGATTGGGTGGAACGGTCACGGCCAAGGCGAGAGCGGGGCCGGTGATCGGCACTCCGACGACGGATGCCGTTGTCGAAAAGGAGGACACGGCCGGTTCGATCGGCGGGCGTTCATCGGTGGACGCTGATCCGTCCGCCAGAGCACCATGACTGCGAGCAACGGTCGATTGGTAGCGGTGAACGGTACGGAAGCGAAGGTTGTCACGGCATCTGGCCGACTCGGGCATCCCGGAGCGTGAGCGGGTGGCGACGACCGGTGCCGCCAGCGGGTTCCCGGGTTCGGCCCGCATGTTGCTCACCGGCTCATTCGTCGTCCACCGGTAGCCGATTGCCGAGTGGGTGCTTCCGGCAGCCTGCAATTTGCCGTTGAGTTGTTCACAGCAGAACGACCAATGGTGGTCACTTCCGAGGAGGCGCGAGTACGACATGTTGGACACCCAATGGCCGAATAGCTGGCGTGCTGCCTTCCGTATCGAGCTGCGGGCCGAGGCGATCGGTCTCGCATGGCGTGGTTGGCCGGTGATTCCGGGAACCTATCCGGACAGCGATGCCGATACCGCCCATGCGGGCGGAGTCACCCAGACGCGTGACTCCGCCGAGTGGACCGGTCCCGTCCCCGTCCACAGTGATTGGGAACGTCGTCTCGGTGCCCACCCGCAACAGGTGGCAGCGTGGTGGACCGGCAAACCGTACAGCCTCCTCGTCGCCACCGGTACCGTCGTAGACGCCGTCGAGGTCGACGACAACCTCGGCCGCCGTGCCGCCATGCTGTTGCGGGCCACGGGTCGACCCGCGCCCATCGTCGCCATGCCGAACGGGCGTTGGCTGTTCCTCACCTCGAGTTCCGAGAGCTTCCCCTCAACTTTGTCCGAAGTGGAAGGGATCAGACGACACGGAAAGGGTGGCTGGATCCCACTTCCGCCGACGCCGTTCGAACACGGCGTCGTGCACTGGAGGGTCAAGCCCGATGTCTGGGGCTGGAAGCTGCCCCAAGCCGACATCGTGCACGACGTTCTCATGCGTGCGTTGCGCAGTGAGTCCCAGGTGGACACTCAACGCGAGTTGTCCACCTGGTCGTCGGCGGCCTGATCGTCGAAGTGGCCGTGCCCGGCCGCAGCCCCGACCGCGGCCAGGACGATGTCCAGCACGGCCACAGCCCCCGCCTTGTCCAGTGGTTCGTTGCCGTTCCCGCACTTGGGCGACTGAACACAGGACGGGCACCCCGCCGGGCACTCGCAGGAGAGCACGGCCTCCCGCGTAGCGGTGAGCCAGGGGACGAACGCGGCAAAACCGCGATCGGCGAATCCCGCACCTCCGGGATGACCGTCGTGCACGAACACCGTCGCCTCCCCGGTGTCAGCGTGCACCGCGGTGGAGACGCCGCCGATGTCCCACCGGTCACACGTCGCGAACAGCGGTAGCAGGCCGATCGCCGCGTGCTCGGCGGCATGCAGGGCGCCGGGGACACGCGCCGGTTCCACACCGGTGATCCCCGGCCTCCTGCGTGGACCACACAACAGTTCCTCGCTGATCGTGTACCAGACGGCGCGCGTGTGCAGCACCTGCTCAGGCAGGTCGAGAGGGATGTGGTCCAACACCTCCCCGGACGGCAGTCGGCGCAGATAGCCCACGACCCGCGAGGTCACCGCCACATGCCCCAGATTCACGGTCACACCGTCGTGGACGTGCCGCTTGACGACGTCCAGGATCTCGATGTCCACCACGTCCCGCGCCGAAGTGTTCCACTCCGGATCCTCGGCGTGCACGAAGGCGACACCGTGCTCCAAGTCCAGTTCGTCCACCACGTACGGTTCGCCACGGTGGAGATACACCGCGCCCGGATGAACCGTGCTGCACGCCGATACGGCATCGACGGTGCCGAGCAACCGGGAAGTGTCGGCCTCCACCACCGCGACCTGCTCCGCCCCGGACCCCCGGATGTCCACTTCGTGGTGCGGTTGTTCCCGCGCCGTCCAGTACCAGCCACTCGGCCGTCGACGCAGAACCTTCTCCGCGACGAGGTCGTCCAGGACGGCGCGCGCCTCGGTTGCGCCGAAGAGGTCCAGATCGGTGGACTTGAGCGCCGACTCCGCGGCCGCGCACGCCAGGTGGGGAGCCAGCACGTAAGGGTTGGTGGGGTCGAGCACAGCGCTCTCGACGGGCCGCTCCAGCAGCGCCTCCGGATGATGTGCGAGATAGGTGTCGAGCGGATCGTCCCGGGCCACGAACACGACGAGTGCGTCGGCACCCGCGCGGCCCGCGCGCCCCGACTGCTGCCAAAACGACGCCAATGTCCCCGGATATCCCGCGAGTACCACCGCGTCCAGACCGGAGATGTCCACACCGAGTTCCAGCGCGTTCGTGGTCGCGACACCCAGCAGTCGACCCTCAAGGAGAGCGGACTCCAGTTCGCGGCGTTCCTCGGGCAGGTAGCCGGCACGATAAGCCGCGACCTTGTCGACGAGTTCGGGGGCCACCTCGGCGAGGATGCGACGCGCACCGAGGGCCGTCAGTTCAGCGCCCCGACGAGAACGCACGAACGCCAACGTGCGAGCGCCCTCGATGACGAGTTCGGCGAGGATGCGGGCCGCCTCCGCTCCCGCGGAACGACGGACGGGCGCGTCGTTCTCACCCGTCAACTCCGGCAACAGCGGGGGTTCCCACAACGCCACGGTCCTGGCACCCCGAGGTGAGGTGTCCTCGGTGACGGCGACGCAGTCCTGTCCGATCAGTCGGGTGGCGAATTCGGCGGGCTCGGCCGTGGTCGCCGAGGTGAGGATGAACGTGGGCTCGGCCCCGTAGTGCCGGGCGATTCGTCGCAGTCTGCGCAACAGCAGCGCGACGTGGGAGCCGAACACGCCGCGGTAGGCGTGGCACTCGTCGACGACGACGTAGGTCAGGCCCCGGAAGAACCGTGCCCAACGCGGGTGGGCGGGCAACACGCCGCGGTGCAGCATGTCGGGGTTCGTGAAGACCCATCGGGCGTGGTCCCGCACCCACGGGCGTTCGCCGCGTGGGGTGTCCCCGTCGTAGGTGGCGGGACGGACACCTTCGATGTCCATATCGGACACAGCACGTAGCTGGTCGGTGGCCAGGGCCTTCGTGGGAGACAGGTAGAGGACGGTCGCCTTGCCGTCCGTCACCAAGGTGGAGAGTGCGGGTAGTTGGTAGGTCAGCGACTTCCCCGAGGCGGTGCCCGTGGCCACGACGACGTTATGCCGATCCCACGCCAGTGATGCCGCTTCGGCCTGGTGGGCCCATGGTCTGTCGATGCCGGAATTCCGCAGTACGTCTCGTACTCGGTCGGGTACCCACTCGGGCCATTCGGTGTGACGTGGCTCCGCCGCGGGCAGATTCGCGACGTGCGTGACGGGGGAGAGGTCTTCAGGGATCCCCGCCGTCGTCCGATGAAGAAGGCGGTGTGCCCGAGTGCCCGCGTCGTCGGTCACGGTCGCCCACCGACAAACGAGTGTCTTTGTCGATTTATCACCCGATCTGCCACCTTTCGAGCTTCGCACACGCGTTCAACGTGGCCACAAGCACGCATGTCAAGTGATCAAATTCACACCGCTATTACCCGTTTGCGACCTGGGTCACTATTGCGCCGGCGGACTCCAATACCAATAGACTCCGCCGAACAACAGAAGATAGTGGCGAAGATCCCACTGTTGTCGTCGGCACACTCGGTCGCGTTTTGGCCAAGACCAACCGGCGTGGGCAACAGGCGATGTTTCAGGAGGACAACGAATGTCCCGGCAACTCCTCGCGGAAGGCTCCCTGGAGCTTTCCGGAGGTGACTACGGCATCGTCGCCGTGGTCGCCGTGGTCGCCCTTGCAGCATTGGTCATCGGTTATCTCCTACTCAAAGAGGTGCTGGCCGCTGGGCAGGGCACCGAGAAGATGCAGGAAATCGCCAAAGCCGTGCAGGAAGGCGCGGCTGCCTACCTCAATCGGCAACGGAACACGCTCGCCGTTTTCGGCGTGGTGGTGTTCCTTTTGCTCCTCGTCCTACCCGCCGAGAACCTGGGTGAGCGCATAGGGCGGTCGGTGTTCTTCCTCGTCGGCGCGGCGTTCTCGTTCTTCATCGGCTATCTCGGGATGTGGTTGGCCACGCGAGCCAACCTCCGGGTCGCGGCGGCGGCGAGGGAGCCGGAGGGGCGGGAGAAGGCCATGCGCATCGCCTTCCGTACCGGCGGTGTCGTCGGCATGTTCACCGTGGGCCTCGGGCTGTTCGGTGCCGCGGTCGTCGTGTTGGTCTACACCGGACAAGCGCCGAAGGTGTTGGAGGGCTTCGGTTTCGGGGCCGCCCTCATCGCGATGTTCATGCGGGTCGGCGGCGGCATCTTCACCAAGGCGGCCGATGTCGGTGCCGACCTGGTCGGCAAGGTGGAGCAGAACATCCCCGAGGACGACCCGCGCAACGCCGCCACCATCGCCGACAACGTGGGCGACAACGTGGGGGACTGCGCCGGAATGGCGGCCGATCTGTTCGAGTCGTATGCGGTCACGCTGGTGGCGGCTTTGATCTTGGGAAGTGCGGCGTTCGCGACCACCGGGCACGGCCTGGTGTTCCCGCTCATCATCCCGGCGATCGGTGTCATCACGGCGATCATCGGGATCTACATCACCCGGGCCCGCGTGGGGGAGAGCGGTCTGACGACCATCAACCGTTCCTTCTACATCTCCGCTGTGATCTCGGCGGTGTTGTCGACTGTTGCGGCCTTCGTGTTCCTGCCGAGTTCGTTCGAGGGCGCGGACGGCAACCCCGCGGTGATCGCGACCCTGTCGGTGATCATCGGGATCGTGCTCGCGGGGGTGATCCTGTGGTTGACCGGCTACTACACCGGCACCGAGCACAAGCCGGTGAAGGAGGTCGGCAAGACTTCGGAGACCGGCCCCGCCACCGTGATCCTGTCCGGTATCTCGGTCGGTTTCGAGTCCGCTGTGTTCACCGCGCTCGTCGTCGGCGCGGCCGTGTTCGGTGCCTACCTGTTGGGTGGTTCGGTGGCGTTGTTCGCCGTGGCGTTGGCGGGCACCGGGCTGCTGACCACCGTCGGTGTCATCGTGGCGATGGACACCTTCGGCCCGGTGTCGGACAACGCGCAGGGCATCGCCGAGATGTCCGGTGATCTCACCGAAGGTGAGGGTGCGCAGATCCTGACCGAGTTGGACGCGGTGGGCAACACCACCAAGGCGATCACCAAGGGCATCGCGATCTCGACGGCGGTGCTGGCCGCCACGGCGCTGTTCGGGTCGTACTCGGACGCGATCGGGCGGGCGCTGACGGAGGCGGGTGCCACGTTGGGTGAGGTGAGCGACGCGTTCCTCAGCGACATCATCGCGCCGAACACGCTCGTCGGTGTGGTGATCGGCGCTGCAGTGGTGTTCCTGTTCTCCGGTCTGGCGGTGAACGCGGTGTCGCGGGCCGCGGGCGCGGTGGTGTACGAGGTGCGCCGCCAGTTCAAGACCATCCCGGGGATCATGGAGGGCACGACGAGGCCCGAGTACGGCAAGGTGGTGGACATCGTCACCCGGGATTCGTTGCGGGAACTCGCCACGCCCGGCCTGTTGGCGGTGTTCGCGCCGATCGCGGTGGGCTTCGGCCTCGGTACCGGCGCGTTGGCCGGTTATCTGGGCGGTGCCATCGCCACGGGCATGTTGATGGCGGTGTTCCTGGCCAACTCCGGTGGTGCGTGGGACAACGCCAAGAAGCTGGTGGAGGACGGCCACCACGGTGGTAAGAACTCCGAGGCACACGCGGCGACGGTCATCGGCGACACGGTCGGCGACCCGTTCAAGGACACGGCGGGCCCGGCCATCAACCCGCTGCTCAAGGTGATGAACCTGGTGTCGTTGTTGATCGCCCCGGCGGTGGTGAGTCTGTCGGTGGGGGAGAGTGCGTCCACCCCTGTCAGGCTGGGTATCGCGATCGTCTCGGTGTTGATCATCGTGGTGGCGATCGTGGTGTCGAAGCGGCGGGAGTCGGCCGTGACCGACACGCCGGCGGTGGAGGGTGCCACGACGAAGGTCTGAGGACCACACTGCGAACCGTTTCGTCGAACCGGCCGGCTCAGTTGATTCGGCCGGTTCGACGGGTATGGGTGGTCCGGTCGGGTTCGGCGGATTTCGGATGACTTCGAGGCCTCCCGGGGCCGGGTCGGGACGGAACTCGTCTGGTCGTCCCGGTCCGGACGCGTCACATCCCCGAAGCCGGTGAGCGGAACGTGGGAAACACGCCCTAGAGTGCAGCCGTTGGCCTCATTCGCTTCGGAGGTGTGTGTGCACCGGCTCAAGCTCAGGGTCGGCCTGTGCGCAGCCGTTGCCGTGTGCGTGATCGCCGCGGGCTGTGGCTCCGCCCCGCCCGAACCGCGTTCGAGTTCGGTGCCGTCGGCCGCGCAGGAGGCACCGGGTCCGAAGCGACGTGCCGGCGACGAGGTGTCCGAGGCCACCGTGGCCTGGGCCGAGGATTACTGCGGCGCGGTTTCCGAGCTGGTCCGTTCGGTGTCGAAGATGCCGACCGTGGATGCGAGCACCGTGCAACGCGCCTCGGAGACGTCGGGCGAGTTGTTGCAGGTGGTGGTGGGTGGCCTCGAACGTACACTCGATCGGCTGGACAACCTCGACCCGCCGCCGGTGGAGGGGGCCGAAGAGGTACGACGTGACGCTGTCGCGACGTACTCTGCCATCCGTGACCGCGCACGTAGCGTGCTGGACGAACTCGAGGCCGCGCAGGGGCCCGAAGCCAGTCGCCAAGCTGTGAGCTCGGTCAAAAAACCACTGGACGAGATCGGGGAGCTCAACCTGCTGGGTGAGTTCGACTCCGTGCCCGCGTTGAGCGAGGCCAGTCGGGAGGCTCCGGCGTGTCGACAGCTCACCGGTTCCGATCCCGTCCCCCGGCTGGACTCGCCGAGACCGTGAACGCGGTCGTTTCTTCGGCCTCGGGCTGGGAATCCGTGTCCGTGGTGCACAGCATCGGCTGACGGTGACACTCCGCGTGCCTCGGGTGCCGGACTCATCACCGTATGCCCTGGACGTGGTGCGTGGTGTGTCACGTGCTAGGAGTGGAAAAGGAGATGTCATCGACCTCTCATCAGCGGGCGGAACGTGCGTGTGCGCTGGTGTGTTGCAACACCTGAGCGGACAGTGACAGCGCGCGGCGTGCACACTGGCTGGTCGAACGAGTGAAATCAAGCGAAAGAGCGGGACAGCGTGGCTGGATCGACACGGACGAAGAAAACGGGCACGAACGGTGACGGTCGCCGGAGATTGGTGATCGTCGAGTCACCGACCAAAGCCCGCAAGATCGCTCCGTATCTCGGGAGCGACTACGTCGTCGAATCTTCCCGCGGCCATGTCCGTGATCTGCCCCGGGGAGCAGCTGACGTGCCCGCGAAGTACAAAGGCCAGGCATGGGCGCGGCTGGGTGTGGACGTCGACAACGACTTCGAGCCGCTCTACATCATCACGCCGGACAAGAAGGCGACGGTCAGTGAGCTGAAGAGCCTGCTGAAGGACGTCGACGAGCTGTACCTGGCCACCGACCCGGACCGGGAGGGCGAGGCCATCGCGTGGCACCTGTTGGAGGCGCTCAAGCCGAAGGTGCCGGTGCGCCGCATGGTGTTCCACGAGGTGACCGAACAAGCCATCCGCGCTGCCGCTGAGAACACTCGTGACCTCGACCTCAACCTGGTGGACGCCCAGGAGACCCGTCGCATCCTGGACCGGCTCTACGGCTACGAGGTCTCGCCCGTGCTGTGGAAGAAGGTCATGCCGAAGTTGTCGGCGGGCCGTGTGCAGTCGGTCGCCACCCGCATCATCGTCGAACGGGAACGCGAGCGGATGCGGTTCACCTCGGCGTCTTACTGGGACATCGCCGCCGTCATGGACGTCGGGGACGCGGACCCGGAGGCCACGCCGAGGTCGTTTCCCGCGCGGCTGACCATGGTGGACGGCGCCCGGCTCGCGACGGGCCGGGACTTCGGCCCGGACGGTCGGCTCAAGGAGCAGTCGCAGGACGTGCGGGTGCTGGACGAGGCCGAGGCGAACAGGTTGGCGGAGGCGCTCGCCGACCGTGAGTTCACGGTCGTCAGCGTCGAGGAGAAGCCCTACACGCGCAGGCCGTACGCGCCGTTCATGACGTCGACGTTGCAGCAGGAGGCCGGGCGCAAACTGCGGTTCTCCTCCGAACGCACGATGCGGGTCGCGCAGCGGCTGTACGAGAACGGCTACATCACCTACATGCGTACCGACTCCACGACGTTGTCCGAGTCGGCGCTCGCGGCGGCGCGCAGTCAGGCCACCGAGCTGTACGGGGCGGAGTACGTCGCGGACAAGCCGCGTCAGTACACCCGCAAGGTGAAAAACGCCCAGGAGGCTCACGAGGCGATCCGCCCGGCCGGTGAGGTGTTCCGCACTCCCGGTGCCGTGGCCGGTGAACTGGAAAGCGACGAGTTCCAGCTGTACGAGCTGATCTGGCAGCGCACCATCGCCTCGCAGATGGCCGACGCCAAGGGCACCACGATGTCGGTGAAGATCGCCGGCACCGCGGCGAGCGGTGAGGAATGTGTGTTCTCGGCTTCCGGCCGCACGATCACGTTCCCCGGCTTCTTGAAGGCCTACGTCGAGTCGGTGGACACCGAGGCGGGTGGAGAGGCCGACGACAAGCAGAGCAGGCTGCCGCGGCTGGTCAAGGACCAGTCGTTGACGGCGACGGAGCTGCGCCCGGACTCCCACGCCACCTCGCCGCCGTCGAGGTACAGCGAGCCGAGTCTGGTGAGCAAGCTGGAGGAGCTCGGTATCGGCAGGCCGTCCACGTACGCGTCGATCATCAAGACCATCCAGGACCGCGGGTACGTGTGGAAGAAGGGCTCCGCGCTCGTGCCGTCGTGGGTGGCGTTCTCGGTGGTCGGGCTCATGGAGCGGCATTTCGAACGGCTGGTGGACTACTACTTCACCGCCGCGATGGAGGACGAGCTGGACCGCATCGCCGCCGGCGAGGAGGAGCGCACCGAGTGGTTGTCGCGGTTCTACTTCGGTAACGGCAAGGACGACGACAGCTCCTCCATCGGCAGTCTCGGCGGGTTGAAGAAACTGGTCGGTTCCGGGGTGGAGGACATCGACGCCCGCGAGATCAACTCGATTCCGATGTTCCGGGACAACGAGGGCCGCCAGGTCTATGTGCGGGTCGGGCGGTACGGGCCGTACCTCGAACGGGAGGTGGACGGCCAGTCGCAGCGTGCGAACCTGCCGGAGGACCTGCCGCCGGACGAGCTCACGGTCGAGGTCGCGGAGAAGTTGTTCGCGACCCCGCAGGAGGGCCGGGTGCTCGGTACCGACCCGGAGACGGGGCACGAGATCGTGGTCAAGGAAGGCCGGTTCGGGCCCTATGTCACGGAGGTGCTGCCCGAACCGGAGGAGTCCGCCGACGGGAAGAAGACGGGCAAGGCGAAGAAACCGAAGCCCCGGACGGCGTCGCTGTTCAAGTCGATGTCGGTGGAGGACGTCACGCTCGACGACGCGCTCAAGCTGTTGTCCCTGCCTCGAGTGGTGGGCACCGATCCGGAGACCGGCGAGGAGATCACCGCGCAGAACGGCCGCTACGGGCCCTATCTGAAGAAAGGTTCGGATTCGCGGTCGCTGTCCAGCGAGGAACAGATCTTCGAGATCACGCTGGAGGAAGCGCTCAAGATCTACGCAGAGCCGAAACGGCGGGGGCGGCAGGCCGCGGCCAAGCCGCCGCTCAAGGAACTGGGTGAGGACCCCGTGTCCGGTAAGCCCATCGTGGTGAAGGACGGGCGATTCGGACCGTATGTCACCGACGGTGAGTACAACGCCTCGTTGCGTAAGTCGGACACCGTGGAAGATCTCACCCCCGAACGTGCCGCCGAGCTGTTGGCCGAGAAACGGGCCAAGGGGCCCGCGAAGAAGGGCACTGCTCGGAAGAAGACCGCTGCCGCGGCGAAGTCGAAGGACTGATCCCGGTCCGGTGGGCCGAACGCGCTGCGTGATCAGTAGATGCGCCCGATGGATGGGTGGCGAGTCGATCGGGCGCCGCTACGCTGATGTACACGCGGCGCTCGATACGGCACGCACAGTGACGCCTCGCGATGGCGTCCCGTGATGCTGTGTCGGGTGGCCATGCCCGGAAGCCGGACAGGGAGGACGTGTGGTGGACGCGGACGGTACGCAGAACCCCGAGCCACCGAAGCCATTCAGTGATCCGCTCAGCGGCGGAACGCGGGAAGAGAAGACCACCGCCGGTGACGCTCCCGGTGCCGATGTCGCGCAACCCTCCGGTATGGACCGCGAGGCGGTGCGACGGCTGGTGGAGGCCGAGATGGCTGTGGAGAGCGGTGCGAAGAATGCGTCCGGGGAGGCGGGCAACGGGGCCGCCGCGGTATCGCCGCGGTCCGGGCTGGTCCGGGCGTCCAGGCCCACGTTGTTGGCGCCGATCCTGCGGTTGCGCAGGCAGCCGGGGGATCGGCCGCGTCCTCGTCGTCCGGCGCCGCACGTGCGCAAGCCGTCGTCCGGGTCGGCGGGGCTGGCGGTGGCACTCGTCCTGATGGTGATCTTCATTTTGGTCGCTATTCAGTTCGTGGTCAGTTTTGTGGAAAGCGTGACCGGTATTTTCGGATGACACCCGATACCCGATACGCGCACAAATAGTGTCGAGTCGCTGACCCTAGGTGATGTTTTGACTCCGCACCGCGCGTTCTGAGTTCGGCGCTACCCTGATCGCACGGCAGCGCCGAGTTTTATGGGGTGGGGTCCATCAGCGAGTCGCGACAAAGGGAACGAGGCGTCGGGGCGCGATCGAACGCGCCCGCTGAGGCGTCGTCGACCGTCGGAAGAATACGCCGGGTACTGGCCATTCGTCCCTTTCGCCGGCTGTGGGCGGTCACGTATTTGTGCAGCGTGGCCGACTGGTTGTCGTTGTTGGCCCTGACCGGTTTGGTCACGAAGTTCACCGACAACTACACGGCTCAGAACTTCGCTTTCGCCGGGGTCGTGTTGACGCAGCTGCTTCCCGGCCTGTTGTTCGCGCCACTCGGTGGGATGCTCGCGGACCGATTCGACCGGCGCAAGATCATGATCGTTGCGGATATCGCGCGTTTCGGTCTGCTCATTTCCATCGCGGTCGTGGGTACGCCGCTGTGGTTGTTCATCGGCAACTTCTTGGTCGGTTCCGCCGCCATGATGTGGATTCCGTCCAAGGACGCCGCCGTGCCGAATCTGCTTCGCCGGCGGGATCAGGTGGAAACGGCGAATCAGCTCGGCATGGTCATGACCTACGGGGTTTCCGTCGTAACCGGTGCCGGCCTGTACGCGGTCCTCACGGGTATCCAGACGACCTTCAACCTGCCGCCGAGCTTGTTGGGGGAATTCGGCACCGCCAAGATCGTCGTCGTTCTCAACGGCCTGTTGTACCTGGCCAGCGCGCTGCTGGTCGCCCGCATCCCCGAGCTCTCGCTGCGCAACGTCCACCCGATGCCCGAGGCGAAGACCGGTCAGGTCAAGCGCGAGGCCGAGGAACAGTCGGGCGGCCTGCGCAGCATGGTGCGGGACGGTGTGCGGTTCGTCCGGAGCACGCCGCTCGTCCGAGGGCTGCTCATCGGCATGATGGGGGCGTTCGCGGCCGGTGGCGCGGTGATCGGCTCGGCCAAGCCGTACTCGTCGAGTCTCGGCGGTGGCGATGCCGCGTTCGGTCTGCTGTTCGTGGCCGTGTTCGTCGGGGCCGCCGTCGGTTTGGCCGGTGCGCCGAAACTGGCTCGCCGACTGCCGCACGAGCGGCTGTTCGGCGTCGGCATCGTGGCCGCGGGACTGACGCTCGTCGTGGTGGCTTTGGCGCCGCACCTCGCGGTGGCGCTCGTCGCCGTCGCGCTCGTGGGCGCGTGCGCGGGCGCGGCGTTCCTCACCGGCATCACGATCATCGGCTCGCAGATCGACGACAGCATCCGGGGCCGGATCAACGCCATCTACCAGTCGTTGATGAAGATCATCATCTTCGGCACGACGTCAGCGGTGCCCGGTCTCATCGGACTGGTGAAGCCCCGGAGAGTCACCGTGTGGGGCAACCAGATCATCATCGACGGCACCCGTCCCGTGCTGTTGGCCGGTGGGCTGCTCGCCGCGTTGGTCGGGGTGATCGCCTACCGGCAGATGGACTCGCGACGCGCCGAACCGATCTTCGCCGACCTTCGCAACGTCATCCGCCGGCCGCGCAGGGAGAACGGCCTGCTCATCGTGTTGGAGGGCACCACGGCGGCCGACACCGCCGCTCAAGCCGCGCACCTGGCACAGTGGCTCGGCAGCGGCAGCCAGCGGGTGGTGCTGGCCGCGGACCCCGCGCTCGACGACGAACGATTGACCTCCCTGATGTCCGGCGCGGCGCTCACCGGGGCGAGAGCGAAGGCGCTGGCCGCCGCGGCCGTCCGTGCCGACATCGTCGAACGCAACGTGCGACCGGCCCTCGACGAGGGCGCGATCGTGGTGATGGAGAGGTTCGTGGACACCCCGCTGGCGCATCTGTCGGCCATGGCGGGGCTCGACGCCACGGAACTGGAGGGGCTCACCGACTGGGCGACCGGTGCGTTGCGCCCCGACCTCACGGTGCTGCTCGACGCCGACCCCGGTGAGGCCTCCGAACAGTCCACGAGCACCGCCGAGCACCATTGGAGGGTGCAGGAGATATTGGCGGAAATGGCGGCTTCGGCCCCCGACCGGTACGTCGTCGTCGATGCCGAGGGCACCGAGGCCGAGGTCGCCGAACGGGTACGGGTGTCGGTTTCGGAGGCGTTGTCCGGAAAAGTCGCGTTGCCGCCCACCACACAGGAGGTGGCGTAGTCGTGACGGATCCCGCCGCGTCCGGTGCAACGGTCGGCCGGGTGTGGTCGCAACTCGTCGGGCAGGAGCCCGCCGTGGAGACCCTCTCGGCGGCGGCCGAATCGGCGGCCGCGTTGGTGTCGGGCCGCACCACCGATCCGGGTTCCATGACCCATGCGTGGCTGTTCACCGGCCCGCCCGGTTCGGGACGGTCGGTGGCGGCCCGGACGTTCGCGGCGGCACTGCAGTGCACCGTCGACGCCGGCTGCGGTCGGTGCCAGGGATGTCACACGACACTCGCGGGCACTCACGCCGACGTGAAGTTGGTCGTCCCCGAGGGACTTTCCATCTCGGTCTCGGAGATGCGGGCTCTGGTGCAGGCCGCCGCGCGTAGGCCCACTACCGGGCGATGGCAGATCGTGATCATCGAGGATGCCGACCGGTTGACCGAGGGCGCGTCGAACGCGCTGCTCAAGGCCGTGGAGGAGCCGCCCGAGCGTACGGTGTTCCTCTTGTGCGCGCCGTCGGATCACCCCGACGACATCAGCATCACCATTCGGTCGCGGTGCCGGACGGTGAACCTGCGGACCCCCTCGCCGGAGGCGATCGCCACCGTCCTCGTCGAACGTGACGGCATCGACCCGGAGCGGGCGCGGTGGGCGGCGTCGGTGTGTGGCGGTCATGTGGGTCGGGCTCGCAGACTGGCCACGGACGAGAACGCGCGTGCCCGGCGGGCCGCGGTGCTCCGTATTCCGCTCGGGTTGCGTCGGGCCGAGGACGTGTTCCGTTGCGCCGACGAGCTGATCTCGACGGCGGAGGCCGACGCCACCGAGGTGAGCAAGGCCCGGGACGAGGCCGAACAGGACGCTTTGCGCACCGCGATGGGATCCGGTGGCACGGGCAAGGGCGTCGCCGCGGCGAAACGTGCCGCCGACGCGGCCGTCCGCGCATTGGAGAAGAAGCAGAAATCCCGGGCGACCCGGACCCAGCGGGACACTCTCGACCTCGCCCTCATGGACCTCGCGGGCTTCTATCGCGACGTGCTCGTGTTGTCGAGCGGTTCGGACGCGGCACTGAACCATCCCGACGTCGCCGAGCAGGCGGCCGAGGCGGCCAGGGAGTGGACCCCCGTGTCGACGTTGCGACGTCTCGAGGCGGTCCTGGCTTGTCGCGATGCCATCGCCTGGAACGTCAAACCCCGCGTCGCCGTGGAGGCCATGCTCACAACCCTCCGCGAAGGCTGAGTCCGCCCGGCGTGTCCGCAGCTCACGCAGCCGTGTCCGCAGGTTGTGTAGCCGTGTCCGCAGTCTACGCGGTCGTGTCCGCGGTCTGCGTGCCCGTAGGGCCTCAGCTGGGAAACCGGGTCACCCCGACGGAAGCCGGGGTGACCCGGGTCCGTCATTCCCCTCGGGGGCGGGGTGACGGTTTCACCGGGGCGGGTTCGCGGTTCTTCCGGTTGGGCAGTGCCGCCACCAGGACCACGCCGACCAGCAGCATCACCGTCCCACTCCAAAACAGCGGGACAGCCGAGTAGGCGGCGTTGGTCTGGGCCAACCTGCCGGGCACATCGGACCGCTCGTCGGGCTGAGGTGTCTCGGTCGGGGGCTGGGCCAAGCCGAGGGGTTCGGAACAGTCCACCCCGCCCTTGGGGGCGTACGCGCTCGCGCTCTGTTCCCCCACCGAGATCTGGGCCAACGCCGACGGCAGCTTCGAACCGAGGCTGCCGGGCAGCAGATCCCGCAGGCGATCGGTGGGCAGCACCCGCACGTCGAGCAGCCGGGCGACGGCCGACACCTGATGTCCGTCGAACGGTTCCCGCACCGTCTGTGCCTTCTCATCGAGTTCGGCGATGCTCAGCCGGAGCACACCGATGTCGAGCACGTGGTTGGCGGCCCGATCGGAGAGTGCGGTGACGGTGCCGTCGATCTTCTCGGCCATGTCGCCCACCACAGGGGCGTTCTTGACGTCCTCGTAGCCGGGGACGTCCTTCAGACTGGGCTTCGGGATACCCAGCGGAATGTCGGCGGTGGGATTGGCCGCGTCGAGTTCGAACAGAGTCTTGCCGTTGCGCTCGACCGTCAGCACGGGCGCTGTGTAGTCGACGGTGGATGTCTCGGCGTCGCCTGTGGACACGACTCGCAGTGTGGGCTGGCTCGCGATCTTGACGGTGAGTCCGAGGGGGGTGCCCTTGAGGATGTCGATGCGTCCGCCCTGGAGGGTGGACACGGCCTCGACTCCCTTGTGGTCCTCACCGTCGGTGCCCTCGACGTCCACCAGTCGCACCACCGAACGGGTCGCCAGCGCTTTGTCGATGCTGACGAGCGATCCGGTGCCGTCGGCGTTCGGTTTGCCCTGTCCGGAGAGCAGACCGCCGAGGTTGGCCAGCGATCCGGGCAGTTCTCGCAGCGCGACGCCGAGTTCACCTCCGGCCTGCGCTGCCCGGTTGGTGTCCGGCATCGTCGGGATGATGTTGACCAGGGACAGGCTCGCCGCCGTCGTTCCCGCGTCCGCGATCGTGCCGCCGTCGACGCACGGCCCCATGGTCTCGCTCCAACGGGCGTGAGCCCTTCCTTCGAGAGCCCTCACGTTGACCAAGGGGTTGTCGGGGGCTTCCAACCCTGTGGAGAGGGCCTTGTCGTTGTCGGGCAAGGCGGTCTGAACCGCCGACCCGGGTGTCTGAGGGGTGTGTCCCGCCACGGACAACCCCAGCGGCGAGGCTTCGGCGACGGAACGTTCGTGCGCCAGGTACGACTCGGAGTCGGCACCCGCGTAGGACAGGCCCACGCCCCCTTCCAAAGCGGACTGCTTCGGTAAGGGCTGTTCCCCGGGCAGGACGGAGTCGGCCTCGATGGATTCGGGCAGCAGGCGGAGTACGCCGAGCGCGGTGCTCGCTTCGGCGATGACACGGCCGTTCGGTTTTTTCTCGTCCGAGATCGGGGGCTGACCGTCCTCGGCCGGTTTGGGGTCCGGGGTCGTCGGCACGGTCTGGCCGGCGGCCGGCCCGGCGGACAACACCAGCATCGCGGCCATCACGGGCACAGTGAGGACGCGGAGACGGCGTCGGCGCATGCGAGAAGTCCTCCCAATAGCCATGAGCCGGCGCGGAGGCGCCGGTGTCACTGCCCGATCAACGAACCGGGCCCCCTCCCGGTGACGCTTGAAATCGAATCGCTATACTCGTGGGCAAGCCGGGTCCGCCCGTGCGCCGCCTTAGCTCAGTCGGCCAGAGCGGCTCACTCGTAATGAGCAGGTCGGGGGTTCGAGTCCCCCAGGCGGCTCTTCTCGAAGGAGGTCCCCTCCCGCTGTGGAGGGGACCTCTTCCTTCTGGGCCGTGGATCCCGCGCTCGTTAAGGTGTCCCCCATGCCGATGTTCGCCTTCGAGGGCGTGAGCCCCACTGTGCACCCGGAAGCCTGGATCGCCCCGACCGCGACGTTGATCGGGGACGTCGTCGTGGAGAAGAACGCCTCGGTGTGGTACGGGGCGGTGCTTCGAGGCGACTTCGGGCGCATCATCGTGCGGGAGGGCGCCAACATCCAGGACAACACGGTCGTGCACGTCAACGACGGGGTGTGTGAGATCGGTCGGAATGCCACGATCGGGCACTCCTGCATCGTCCACGACTGCACGATCGGGGAGCAGGCGTTGGTGGGCAACGGCTCCATCGTGCTGGACAAGGCCGTCGTGGGCGCCCGGAGTCTGATCGCGGCCGGGGCGACCGTCACCCCCAACACCCGGGTACCGGACGAGACGATCGCCAAGGGCAGCCCGGCGAAGGACTTCACCCCTCTCACCGCCACGGCGAAGGGATGGGTGGATCACAACGCCGAGGTGTACCGCGCGTTGGCGCGCAGGCACGCCGAGGGCATCGAACGGCTGTGAAGCGTCGTCGCGAAAAGTAGCCGAAACACCGAAGGGAGGGCCACGTCGCTGCCGACGTGGCCCTCCCTCTCACGTTTTCCACGTTTCGGTGTGCGGGACCTGACCGGGGCTCACACCTCGGTGGTCTGCTCCTGCTCCTTCTTCACCTGAGCGGCGTAACGCTCGTAGGACCGCTGGATCTCGGCCTCGGCTTCCGCGCGACTGACCCACGTGGAGCCCTCGACGCTCTTGGCGGGCTCCAGGTCCTTGTAGACCTGGAAGAAGTGCTCGACCTCGAGCTTGTGGAACTCGTTCAGGTGGTGGATGTCCCGCAGGTGCTCCATGCGCGGGTCGTCGGACGGAACGGCCAGCACCTTGTCGTCCGGACCCTTCTCGTCGGTCATGCGGTACATGCCGATGGCCCTGCACCGGATCAAGCAGCCGGGGAACGTCGGTTCCTGAACAATGACGAGAACGTCGAGCGGGTCGCCGTCCTGGCCCAGCGTGTCGTCGATGAACCCGTAGTCGGCCGGATACTGGGTGGCCGTGAACAGGGTGCGATCGAGCCTGATTCGCCCTGTTTCGTGGTCCATCTCGTACTTGTTACGTTCCCCCTTGGGGATTTCGATCGTGACGTCGAACTCCACGCCGTCCTCGCTGACTCGTCTCTCGTGCCGCTGCCTAATCCGGGCGGCTCACATGTGATCAATTTCGGTCGTCATTAGTGTGGACCACGTAGCGGGTACGTGGGGCACTGATGGTGTCAAATGTGACGTCTGCCCCCTTGACTGTGAGGAGGGGCTTTGCCAGGCACTGGAGGCGGTTCGGGACCGAGATGGCCATCGGCCGACCATGATTCCGACGCCACACCCGACAATTCCACCTCCTCGACACAGCAGACGACCGACCAACTGAGGATTCCCGCGAACGCTTCGGGCAATCCTCAACAGCATCCCACGGTACGGGTACCCGTACCGTCCACGCAGCCGGTCGAGGGGCGTGAGGAGGGGTGGCCTCCTTCACAGGCGGAGGATCGGGAGTGTTCTTCCTCACAGGTGGAGGCGCACGCGTGGCCGTCCGCGGAAGTGGCTGAAGCGGGGGATGCCGGTTCTCCACCGCGGTTCTCCGCGTCGGCACAGTCCTCACCGGAACGGAGTCCGGCGCAGAGCACACAGTCGCCACCGCCTTCGCAACAGGCGACCCAACGAATAGCCCACCAGGTGCAGCCTCAGCCTGTGCATTCCCAGCCGCGGTTCCGTCCTGAACCGCAGGCCGGTCCGGTACCTCCGACCGTTCCGAGGCCGCCGGCGCCCCAGCCCGAAGGGGGCATCCCCGCGGCGGGAAGGCAGGCCTGGCCCGTGCGTATCGAGCCGCGGTCCGGGGGCACCGGGGAACAGCAGGCCGTCGTGGCGCAGGCGGAGACCGAGACACCGGAGCAGCCGAGCCCGCCCGTCGAGGGGCCGCCGCCCGGGGAATCCCCGCCCGGCGCGACGCCTCCGCCGGAGGAAGGGGAGGCCGCGCCGCGTCCCCGTCGTCGTCCGGTGGTCGTCGCGGCGGTGTTCGTGGTGGTGCTGTTGGTCGCGGGTGGGGTGTTGGCGGTGCCCTATGTGTCCAATCGGCTCGGTCTGCCGTGGGCACCCAACGCGCCGAAGGCTGATCCGCCCGCGCCGAGGGAGATCACGTTGGCTCTCCAGGTGCCGCCGGAATCGGCTCCCACGCCCACGCCCGCGGGGGTCGGTGCCGCCATCGACGACCTGGTGACCGATCCCGCGCTCGGGACGCTCCTAGGCAGCGTCGTCGATCCGGCCACCGGCACGACGCTGTGGGAACGCAACGCCGACCAGGCCTTGGCCCCCGCGTCGACGACGAAATTGCTGACATCCGCCGCCGCTCTGCTCGTGCTCGACCACGACATGCGTTTCCCCACGAAGGTCGTGGCGGGGGCGGAGCCGGGCACGGTGGTGTTGGTCGGCGGTGGTGACGTCACCTTGTCGTCCCTGCCGGAAGGGGAGGAGTCGATCTTTCCCGGCGCGGCGCACCTCGACGATCTCGTCGAGCAGGTCCGCGAGGCCACGGGGGGCCAAGTCTCCCGGGTGGAGCTGGATCTGTCGGCGTTCACCGGTCCGACGGAAGGCCGGGACTGGGCGCCCGAGGACGTCCCGTCGACCTACATGGTCCAGACCCAACCCGTGATGCTCGACGGGGGCCGCACGGACCCCACGGACGAGGGTTCGATGGGCCGGTCCGATCCGGCGGGCCATCTCGTCGAGACGTTCGCGGAGCGGCTCGGAGCGGAAGCCGGGGGGACGACCACCGCTCCGGAGGGTGCGAAGGTCCTGGGGGAGGTGTGGTCCCCGCCGGTGGACGAACTGGTGCGGGTCGCGCTGGTGGAGTCCGACAACCTGGTGTCCGAGGTGTTGGCCCGCCAGGTCGCCATCGCCGAGGGCAAGCAGCCTTCCTTCGAGGGGGCGGCCGAGGCGACGTTGGAGGTGCTGTCGCGGCACGGAGTCGATGTCACCGGGGTCGAGCTCAACGACGGCAGCGGGCTCTCACCTTCGAACAGGATCCCGCCGGCCACGCTCACCCAGCTGTTGGCGATGGCGGCGTCGCCGGACACCGACAACGAGGTGACGGTGAAACTGCGGCCGTTGCTCGACGGACTGCCGGTGGCCGGTGGCAGCGGCACGTTGTCCACGCGTTACGACCAGGGTCCGGCCACGCAGGGCCGCGGTTGGGTGCGGGCCAAAACGGGGACCATCCCGGTGGAACGGGTGCACACGCTCGCCGGGGTGGTACTGACGGAGGACGACAGGGTTCTGGTGTTCGCCCTCATGTCCAACGGTGGCGATTCGGGTGCGCCGGCGGCGCTGGACCGGATCTCGGCGCGATTGCGTGGCTGTGGTTGCCGCTGAGGAGGGGTAGCGTCGAGATCGAGCCGCAAAGCGGCGATCGGCGACAGAAGACGAGCGTGGCGAAAGGACGACACGTGAGGACCCCCATCGGCAACGCGATGTCGACCGACCCGAAGCGGCCGTTGTGAGTGCGCAGGGGAGCACCCGGCCGGGTGCGCTGATCGACTGGTCGGTGGCCGCCGCGACCGGTGTACGCCTCGTGCGGGGTGGCCCGGTGGTGAAGCGAGCCGAGGCCGAACGGGCGGTGGCGGAACTGCGCAGTCTGACCGTGGACGCCGAGCGGCACGTCAGGGAACTCACCGGGCTCGGTGTCGACCTGCCGTTGCTGTCCGCCGACGTCGTGGACCGGCCGGGCTGGATCCGTGCGGCCGCGGCGGGACTCGACAAGCTGACCAGCAGGGCGCTCGGGGTCGGGGGTCCGGGCGGTTCGTTCGCCCCGGTGCTCGCGGGGAGCGCGGGTGTGCAGACCGGGGTGGTGCTGGCGTTCCTCGGTTCTCGGGTGCTGGGGCAGTACGACCCGTTCGGCGGCCCGGATCATGAGGGAGCGCTGTTACTCGTCGCGCCCAACGTGGTGGCCGCCCAACGGGCCATGCGAGTGCCGGGCCGGGACTTCCGTATGTGGGTCTGCCTGCACGAGTGCACCCATCGGCTGCAATTCACCGCCGTGCCTTGGTTGCGGGACTACTTCGCCGACGAGGTGGGCAGGCTGCTGAGCGGTTTCACCGAGTCGGACGGGCTGCTCACGGCGTTGTCGCGGCTGCCGGAGAACCTGCGCCGCATCAAGCTGGACGGTTCGTTGGGGTTGGCCGAGCTGATGCAGTCGCCGCGGCAGCGCGAGGTGTTCGACCGGATCCTGGCGCTGTCCACCCTGTTGGAGGGGCACGCCGACTATGTCATGGACGCCGTGGGGCCCGCGGTGGTGCCGAGCGTGGCGACGATCAGACGTCGGTTCACCGCCCGGCGCAAAGGAGGGGGCCCGTTGGACCGGTTGCTGCGTAGTCTGCTCGGTGTGGACGCCAAGGTGCGGCAGTACGCGCTGGGCTCCAAGTTCACTCGCGAGGTGGTCGGCGCCGTGGGCATGGAAGGGTTCAACGCGGTGTGGACGTCTCCGGACACGCTCCCGAGCCGGGCCGAGATCAGGGAGCCGAGGGCATGGCTGCGCAGAGTCCACTAACGGGACGCCCCCGACGTCCACCGCTGGACGCGGTGCTGACGGTACGTCGGGCGGTGCGGCTGTTCCTCTCCGAACCGGAGGTGTCCGCGTGGCTGGGTTCGGGGCAGGTGTTCGTGGCCGTGTCGGGCGGGGCCGATTCGCTCGCGCTCGCGGAGGCCGCCGCGCACGTTGGGCGGCGACGAGGCCTGACTGTGGGTGCGCTGGTGGTCGACCACGGCCTGCAGGCCGGATCGGCCGAGGTGGCCGAATGGGCCGCGCAGACGGCGTTGCGGCTGGGGGTGGACACGGCCAAGGTGCTTCCGGTGACGGTGAGCGGAGGCGGTGGTCCCGAGGCCGCGGCCCGCAGGGCGCGTTACGCCGCGTTGCGGGAACATGCGGGTGACGACGCGCTCGTGCTGTTCGGACACACCCGCGACGACCAGGCCGAGACCGTGCTGCTCGGACTCGGCAGGGGGTCCGGGCCACGGTCGTTGGCCGGTATGCGTCCGCTCGACCCGCCGTGGGGGAGGCCGTTGCTGGACGTGCCCAGGTCCGTCACCGCGGCGGCGTGCGAGGAACTCGGGGTGAGCCCGTGGCACGACCCGCACAACACCGATCCCCGGTTCCGGCGGGTGCGGGTGCGCCACGAGGTGCTGCCGTTGTTGGAGGACGTGCTCGCCGGTGGTGTCGCCGAGGCGCTCGCTCGTACGGCGCGGCAGCTTCGGGAGGACTGTGACGCGCTCGACGCGATGGCGGCCGAGGTGGCCGAACAGGCTCGGGACGGCTCCGAACTGCGCGTCGACGTGCTCGTCCGTGTGCCGCCCTCCGTGCGGAGGAGGGTGTTGCGCACCTGGTTGCTCGAGGGCGGGGTCCGGGAACTCACGGACGCGCACCTGCGGTCGGTGGACGATCTCGTGGGGCGTTGGCGTGGGCAAGGCGGCGTTTTCCTACCCGGCGATGTCGAGGCCCGCAGGGGGCATGAAAAGCTCGTTTTGAACCGATGCCAACCCACTGTTCGAGGGAGCTGACCGTGTACGAGGGCGACATCGCCTCCGTGCTCATCACCGAGGAGCAGATCAAGGACAAGGTCGCCGAGCTGGCCGAGAAGGTCGCGGCGGACTACCCGGCCGACAAGACGGCGTCCGATCTCGTTCTCGTCGGTGTACTCAAAGGTGCGGTCATGTTCATGACCGACTTCGCTCGCGCTTTGCCGATCCCGGCGCAGTTGGAGTTCATGGCGGTGTCGTCGTACGGTTCGTCGACTTCGTCGTCCGGGGTCGTGCGTATCCTGAAGGACCTCGACCGCGACATCGCCGGCCGGGACGTGCTCATCGTCGAGGACATCGTCGACTCCGGATTGACCCTGTCGTGGTTGTTGAAGAACCTCGCCAGCCGTAATCCCGCCTCTTTGGCCGTGTGTTCGCTGCTGCGTAAGCGCGAGGCGGTGAAGGTCGACGTGCCCGTCCGTTACATCGGGTTCGACATCCCGAACGAGTTCGTGGTGGGCTACGGGCTCGACTACGCGGAGCGATACCGCGATCTGCCGTTCATCGGGACGCTCCATCCGCGGGTTTATTCCTCGTAACGGTCCGGCATCGCGAACGGATACTTTTCGCGAATACGGAACCCGAACCGGCGAGAAGCCGTCGTAGAGGTAGCTCGGTTGCGTTAGCCTTAGCGAAGATCACAGGCGCTTATCCGATGTCGGGCTGTGCTGGGGACAGGAGAGCGAACACATGCCGAACAGCAGCTATGCGGATGCCGCCGCGTTCCGCGAAGCCGCCGCGAAAGGTCAGGTCGGGATCGACCCGGACGCCGCGCAGGCCGTCCTGACCAAGATTCGTACCGGCAAGGACGCGATCGCGACCCTGCTGGAGGATACCGGTTTTCTCGCGGTGTCGCCGAAACTGGGGGCCAACCCCGTGGGAGAGGCCATCGCGAGCAAGTTCGCCAACCGCGCCGCCGGGATGGGGGACTCGTACGCCCAGGCGCTGCGGAATCTGTACACCCAGTACGACCAGGCCGAACACGCGATTCTCGAAGCGATGAGCCGTTACGAGGACTTCGACAGTTCCAGCGCCCAGTCGTTCACCGGGCAGCTCTGAAGGTAGGGGGAAACGGGAGACATGTACTCGGAGAGAAACGGGGAGCCCGAGCCCACCACCGGGCCTGAAGGCGGGCACCGAACGAACGACGGACACGGCTGGAACGGTGGGTACGGCTGGAACCGGCCCCGCGCCAACGTCGAGGACGTGATGCGGCGCGAGGGTGAGGAAGTCGCCGATCTCGTGCAACGGGCACGTAGCCGCTCCGACTCCTTCCTCTACGGCGACGACCGTGCGATCGGGTCGCGGCCGAACTGGGCGGCGAAGGACAGCAAGCAGCTGTATGCCTACGCCACCGTCAACAACGAGCCGGGCACGGCCGAGGAGCTCGGACAGATCTGGGGCAGGCACAGCGGTGAGCTCAGCCGGATCGCCGACGACCTCTACAACGCGATCATGGAGCTGGGGTCGGCCTGGATCGGCCAGGGTTCCGGCGCCGCCCAGGGTGCCCTGGTCGGTATCGCGAACTCCGGGGCGCAGGCTTCCGAGGCGGCCAAGGCCATGCAGGACAGGCTGGCCCAGCAGGCCGCGGCGGCGTCGAAGTTGAAGACGATGCCGCAGCCGAAGGACTTCGACCCGGGTGCCGAGACGGCGGCCATGCTCGCGGGTGGTCCCGCCGCGATGGTCACCGACCTGAAGAAGCAGTACGACGAGGCCCAGGCTGTGAAGGCGCAGCAGTTGGCCTTCCTGGAGGCGTACACCGAAGAGCTGTCGCAGATCGACAGCACCACCCCGAGCTTCGGCCCGGAGTCGCTGGGGCTGAAGCCGTTGGCGGACGGTGTCGCCGGGGAAGTGAGGACGCTCGGCGCCGTCGGCACCGTCTCCGTCTCCGGTGTCGACACGAGCGCGCTCTCGACCGGTGGTCCCGGCACCCCGTCCGGTGTGCCGGCCGGTGGGGTCAACACCCTCGCGGGTGGCGGCGCCGACGGTTCCCGGGCCCCCGGCAT
>SMEH01000077.1_pt1 | contig 32755 bp, 29 predicted proteins | sample 2456361 | NCBI WGS metagenome assembly SMEH01 (sample SAMN10132587, study PRJNA489261) | soil metagenome | isolation source: day1 control-loamy sand soil ammended | place: USA | reverse complement strand
GATGTCCCTCCGCAACGGACTCAGGGTGGGGTTCACGCACCTCACGTTGCCGTTCCCGCTGTCGCGCTGCGGTGACACCCGGCGTGACTCGCCGTGTTCGAGCACCCTCCTGCGCGGTAGGGAGGGACCGCCGGGGACGCGGATGTCATGACGGGGGACAGCGCCGGACTCGGCGCCGTCGATTCCCCATCGCCGATCCTCTGTGGCCGCAAAGCCGTATCCGCTCGCTCGAATGAGCGGGGGACGGCGAGAGCTTCCTACGGCGCCTCGGGCGGACACCGCCCAGGTGGGTGATTCATTTCACAAAGTGATGGTATGGGTGCGTGTTACTGTCGCGTTTTCAGCCGAGTGATTCCGGGACGTCATGGGGGAGTGCTCGATGCCGGACGAGTCACGGCTTCCTGTGCTGATCGGTGTCGGACAACTGCGCAACAATCCGGAACGGACACATGATGCCGCCCGGGAACCGCTGGAGCTGGCCGAAGAGGCCGCTCGCCGCGCGGTGAAGGACGCCGGTGTCGACGCGTTGCTGAACAGTGTCGACACGATCACGGCGGTCAAGACCAGTAGCTGGGCCTACGACGATCTCCCGTCGTTGCTCGCCGGACGATTGGGCATCTCCCCGACGCGCACGTCGACCACCACGGTGGGAGGACACTGGCCCGCGGCGATCCTCGACGCCGCCGCGGCGGAGATCGCCGCGGGCGCCTCACGCGCCGCTCTCCTGGTGGGGGCCGAAGCGCAGGCATCGGTGTCGGCGTTGCTGAAGGCGGGCGTGGACCCGGGGCGGGACCACGGATGGACCACGGCTCCCGGTGGCCCCCCGGCCTTCGACCCCGACGATTTGGGAAGCCCGGCCATGCAGGCGGCGGGACTGATCATGCCGACCAGGGTCTACCCGCTGTTCGAGAACCGATTGCGCCATGCGCTGGGACAACGACCGGAGGAGGCGACCGCGTGGTCGGCCCGCCTCTACGCGGCGTTCTCCGAGGTGGCCTCCGGCAATCCCGCCGCGTGGACACCGACACCGCGTACCGCCGAGGAGATCGCCACCGTCGGCCCGGGGAACCGGATGGTGTGCGAGCCCTATCCCCTGGCGATGAACGCGATGCCGCATGTGGACCAGGCCGCGGCGGTGCTCGTGACCTCCGTGGCACTCGCCCGGGAACACGGCGTCGACGAGGATCGCCTCGTGTACGTGTGGGGCGGGGCGGGCGCGAGCGATTCCCCCGACGTCCTCAGCCGCCCCGACTTCGCGCGGTCCGCCGCGTTGGAATCGGTCCTGCGCCGGTGCCTGGACCGAGGCGGCCTCGACGCGACGGAACTGGATGTCCTCGACGTCTACAGCTGTTTTCCCGTCGTGCCCAAACTGGTGATCCGACAGTTGGGCTTGGCCGACGACGTGGTCCCGACCGTCACGGGAGGACATTCCTCGTTCGGTGGCCCGTTGAGCAGCTACTCCCTGCACGCGGTGGTGTCGGTGGTGGAGCGACTGCGGGAGGGGGCCACGGTGGGACTGGTCCACGCCAACGGCGGCTATCTGACCGACCAGCACGCCGTCCTCCTCGGCAGGGGACCACACGCGGACGGCTACGTGGGAGAGCCCGAGCCGGTGTCGACCGCGACGCGGGAGGACGTACCGGCGTTGCGGGAACCGAGCGACGATGCCGCCGAACCGGCGGTGGTCGAGACCGCGACGGTCGAGTACGGCCGTGACGGCACCCCGTCCCAGGCGTTCCTCGTCGCCCGAGCACAGGACGGGGCGCGACTGTGCGGTCAGACCAGACCCGGGGACACGGCGAGTGCCCGCGTGCTGTCGCTCGCCTCGGGGTCCGAGGTGGTCGGACGCAGGGTCCGGATCTCCCGAGCCGGGCCGGATCAGGGGTTCCTGAGCGTTGATACCGCTGACTGACCCACGAGGACCGGCGGTGACTCCTACCGGTTTCATTGCGATGACGGACGCGGTGTACCCGCACGATCCACGACAGGGCAGACTGACTGCCGTAACAAAACGATCTTGGCAAGGGAGCGTGTTCCATGTCGGCGAGCAACGCCGACCGGCTCGCGGAGTCGGTGAACAAGGTATCGGTGGGCCGGGTGTACGACTACCTGCTCGGTGGCGTGCACAACTACGCGGTGGACCAGGCGTTCGCCGAGGAGCAACTGCGCCTGCTTCCCGACATCCGTGACTTCGCCCGTTCGAACAGGGCTTTCCTGGCGCGCGCGGTCCGGTTCGCCGTCGAACAGGGGATTCGACAGTTCGTGGACATCGGCTCGGGCCTGCCGACCCAGGGCAACGTGCACGAGGTCGCCGACGAGGTGGCGCCGGGGGAATGCAGCGTGGTCTACATCGACAACGAGCCCATCGCCCAGGCCCACGCCGAGATCCTGCTGGAGAAGACCGCCGACCCCACCCGACACAAGGCTTTGGACGCGGACTTCTTCGACGGCGCGTTGCTGTGGGAGCGGGTGCTCGAAACCGGGGTGATCGACGAACGCAAGCCGATCGCCCTGTTGGTGGTGGCGCTGCTGCACTTCATGCCGCCCGAGACGAACCCGGGACGAGTGCTGGCCTACTACCGGGAACGCCTGCCCAAGGGCAGCCTGCTGGCCCTGTCGCACATCCACGTCGACCCCTCGGACGTCGAGACGTTGGAGGTGTCGAAGAAGCTCACCGAGTCCTACGCGAAGAAGACCAACAGCCCGGCCATGCCGCGGTCGCGGGAGGAGATCGCGTCGTTCTTCGAAGGACTGGAGATGGTGGAGCCGGGTCTGGTGTGGTTGCCGGAGTGGCGTCCCGGCGGTGAGGACCCGTACAGCGGTGATCCCGCCCGTTCCCGCGGCCTGGCGGGAGTCGGTCGCAAGGTCTGACCACGGGTCGGCGCCTTGCCGCCCCGGTGGGCCGGTTCGGTCGGTTCCGGGCACCCGGTGGCAGGCGTCCGGAGTCGGAACGGAGCAAGCCTCAAACCGGCAGTGTGACCTCGGCCGGCTCGCGATCGGTGCGTAAGCCTTGCCAGGAGGGACGCCAGAGCGTGCGGTCGTTCGTCCACCGCCGGTGCTCCACCTCGCCCACGAGTTCGGGCTCCACCCATCGGGCATGGCGTGCCCGACGGCGGGGGACGGGGGTGGCGAACGGACTCGACGGCCTGGTGAGCGCTTCAAGCTTGCCCAACAGGGCCTCCGAACTCGGGTCGGGACGTCCTGTCTCGACATGTCCGATGTAGCTCAACGCGCCGGAGGGGTCGTAGGCGCCGAGGAGCAGGGTGCCCAGCGTGCCGGCGTGCCGGCTTCCTCCGGGCACCCAGCCTCCGATCACCACTTCCTGCCGGATGCGCAGTGGCGTGTTGATCCAGTCCGTCGATCGAACACCGGGCCGATAAGGGGAGTCGAGACGCCTCGCCATGATGCCTTCGAACCCGTGCTCGGCCGCGATGTCCAACAGTCCGCTACCGGAGATCCGTGCGTGGGGATCGGGCGGGCGGATGGTGGGAGGGGCGGGCAGCCCGAGCTCGGCGAGTCGGTCCCGGCGGTGGCGGTAGGAAGATCCACAGAGGTTCTCGCCGTCCGCGACGAGTAGGTCGAGGACGTAGTAGTACAGCGGGCTCTCGCGCAGCATGCGTGGGGTGGGTAGACCGACCTGCATGCGGGATTGGAGTCGGTCGAAGTCGGGCCTGCCCTGTTCGTCGAGTGCGACGATCTCCCCGTCGAGCAACAGCCTGGCACGGGTGGCCGCGGCGAGTTCCTGCAATTCGGGATAGCGACTGGTGATGTCTCGCAGAGCGCGGGAATGCACGCGCACCTCGCCACCCTCGATCCCCACGATCGCCCGCACGCCGTCCCATTTCCAGTCATAGACCCACTGATCGCCTTCGGGTACGTCACCGGAGACGGCGAGCATCGGTGGCAGCGGCGTGGGTGGGGCCATGTTCTCATATTCGGCGTGGATCGTCTCCAGCGCAGCTGAGTCACCCAGATAGAGGAGTCCTTCGAGGACGACGGCCGGGCTCTCCAGGGCGACGGTGCCGACAGCGACGACGGTGCCGATGCCGAGGCGACGGCACAGTATGCCCCGAAAGAGACCACGCGAGATCATCACGGAAAGTTTTTGATCGATTACAGTACGTCTTCACTGTGGTGCGAAGGTCTCGAGGGGGACACGGTTCGATGAGACGTCGTTCACGAGGACGTGCACGGAGATTCGGGATCACCGCGCTGGTCGCAGTCCCGTTGTCGACGTTGATCGTGGCGCTGTCGTCCGTGGAGAGCGCGGCCGTGCGCGGCGAATTGACGATACGGGTGCTGTCGGGACGTCCTGACATGGTCACCGCGGGGGACGCGTTGCTGCGGGTCGACGTGTCGAAGGGGGTACCGCTTCCCTCGGTCACCGTGTGGCTGAACGGCAAGGACGTCACCGACGCGTTCGCCGTGGACGATTCGACGCGCACGCTCACCGGCTACGTCACCGGTTTCCGCAACGGCCGCAACCGCGTCGTGGCCACCACGTCGAAGCAGGAGGATGTGCAAGCCACGCTTTCCGTCGTGAACTATCCCGTCGAGGGGCCGGTGTTCTCCGGCCCGCACCAGAAACCCTTTCTGTGCGAGACCACGAAATTCCGTCTCCCCGTCCTCGGCGAGACGCTGGGGAAGCCGCTCGATGAGAACTGCTCCGTCAAAACCAGGGTGGACTATTTCTATCGGACCACCGGTGACACGTTCGTCCCCTGGCCGAACAACGCCACGGACTACCCGAAGGACCTGGCCGAGACCACCACGTCGCTGGGCCGTCGGGTGCCGTACATCGTGCGCATGGAGACGGGGACGATCAACCGGGGCATCTACCAGATGACGGTTCTGCACGACCCGTTGCAAGAACCCGAGCCGAGCCCGGCCACACCGCCGTCGGCCTGGAACGGCCGGACCTTCTACACACTCGGCGGTGGCTGCGTGAACGGCTGGTACCGCCAGGGCAGTTCCACCGGCGGGGTCACGGACACCTTCCTCCTCGGCCGCGGCTACGGCGTGATGTCCTCGTCGTTGAACGTGTACGGTGCCAACTGCGCCGACGTCACGGCGGCGGAAACCGCGATGATGGTGAAGGAGCGATTCATCGAACGGTACGGCCCGATCAAGCACACCATCGGCTTCGGGTGCTCCGGCGGCGCGTACCAGGCGCACCAGATCGTCGACAACTACCCGGGCATCTTCGACGGCATCATCGTGGGCTGCTCGTTCCCCGAGATGACGTTCGGCACCGTCAACTTCATCACCGACGCGTGGTTGCTGCACGAATACTTCACCGAAACCGAGATCCCCTGGACCAAGGAACAGAAGCGCGCCGTCACGGGATTCCTGCGTTACGAGACCGCGTCCAACGTCGCGGTGGGAGCGCGTCGGATCGACCCGACGGCCTACTGCGACATGGTGCCGGCCTCACAGCGGTACCACCCCGACACCAATCCCGAAGGGGTGCGCTGCGGTGTGTACGACCATGCCGTCAACGTCTTCGGCCGAGACCCGGACACGGGTTTCGCCCGCAGACCGCTCGACAACGTCGGCGTCCAGTACGGCCTTGCGGCACTCAACGACGGCACCATCACGGTCGAGCAGTTCCTCGACCTCAACGCCCGGATCGGTGGGTTCGACCACGATGCCAATATCGTGGCCGAACGCACCGTGGGGGACCCCGTGGCGATCCGGCTCGGCTATCGCACGGGCAGGCTCACCCACGGCGGTGGTGGACTCGCGACCGTGCCCATCATCGACTATCGGGCCTATCAGGACGACAGCCCGAACGGCGACATCCACGTGCGCTACCACACCCTCTCGATGCGGGAGCGGCTGCGGGAGGCGAACGGGTCGGCCGCCAACCATGTGAGCCTGTTGGAGGATGATCGCTACGGTGGGTTCAGTACACGCAGTCCTTTGCTGCGCAACGCGATCGTCCAGATGGACCGCTGGTTGACCACTGTGGCTGCAAGGGGTTCGGCTCCTTTCACCGTCGGCGACATCGCCAAGGCGAAGCCCGCGGAACTACAGGAGGGCTGCAACTCACGCGATGAGAATCCGGTTTTCGTGGCGCAGCCGTTGGACCGTGATCCAAGAAGTGAATGCGAGAAGTGGTATCCGTCGGCGTCCTTCCCCCGCGAGGTGGCGGGTGAAGGCATCGCAGCCGACATCGTGAAGTGTCGACTCAAGCCGGTGGATCCGGCCGACTACGACGTGCCGTTGAACAAGAAGCAGTGGCAGCGATTGCTGACCGTCTTCCCCGACGGCGTGTGTGACTACTCTCGACCCGGAGTCGAGCAGCAACCCCCGATGGGGACCTGGTTGCGGTATCCCGTGGCGGGAGCACCGGCGTTCTGACGTCCTCCCTACAGCACCGACCGATAGACGCGTGCATAACGGTCGGCCATCATGCCGACGTCGAACCGCAATTCGGCCTCCCTACGACAGTCGTGGGGAGACAGTTCGTCCGTCTTGCGGATGGCCTGGGCCAACGTCTCGACGTCGTCACACACGTATCCGGTGCGACCGTGGGTGACGACCTCGGGAACGGACCCTCGGCGGAATCCCACGACCGGGGTACCACACGCCATGGCCTCGACCATCACGATGCCGAAGGGCTCCTCCCAGCACACGGGGAAGACGAGGCAGCGCGCGGATTGCAGCAGCTCCGCCTTCATCGCCCGATCGGCTTCGCCGAGCCATTCGACATCGGGTCCCAACAGCGGGGTGATGACGCGTTCGAAGTAGGCCTTCTCCTCGGGCTCGCGGCATTTGGCGGCGATCTTGAGGGGGATACCGGCACGGCGGGCGGCCTCGATGGCCTGCGGGATCCCCTTCTCGACACACGCTCTGCCGAGGAACAACGCGTAGTCGTCCTTCCGCTCCCGGAACGGGAACCGTTCCACCCGCACTGCGTTGTGGACGGTGCCGATCCAGTTGAGATCGGGGGACAGCCGCCGTTGAGCGTCGGACACGGCCACCAGCTGGATGCTGTCGCCGAGACCCCGGTAGTACCGCCCCATCTCACCGTTGACGGGACCGTGCGCGGTGACGACGGTGGGCATGGTGCGTCCGCGCGCCATCAGCGGTCCCGCGAGACTGTGGTCGTGCACGAGGTCCGGATCGATCTTCTCGATGATGTCGGTCAGTTCCGCGGCGTGGGTGACCTCGGGAAGCACCTGACCGAGCCTGCTCTCGTTCGGCTGGTCGTAGGTCGGCACGAAATCGGCCGGTGTCCCGTTACGCCCGACGCCGACGAGGGTGATGTCGAGACCTTGAAGGCAGAGCTGTTCGATGAGATCGCTGCACATGGCTTCGATGCCGCCGTACGCGGTGGGAGGCAGCTCGAACCACGGGGGAGCGACCATGGCTATTCTCAATGGACTCATGACCGCCCCATTCCCCCGGTGTGATGCGGTAAACAGCGGCGCGTGGAACGTCCTACGACCTAATGAATCAATTCGATGTCCGTCGGCAGGTGTCCGACCCGCACCTTGGTTTCCTTTGCCTGGATGGAAATCCGGCTCCCTCCGAGCGGAACGTCGTCGATCTGTAACGCTCCGAAGGACTTCGGTAACGCTGGGGATATGCGGAGGCGCCGATGGGGCAGTGACGGTTGGAAACGCAGCAGGCTCCGCAACAGGTGGATCGGTGCCGCGGAAGCCCATGCCTGCGGGGAGCAGGAGGTGGGATAGGGGACGGGGGTGCTGTATTCCGACCGGTCGAAACCGCACATCAATTCGGGAAGCCTGCCGTCGAACGCGGCGGCGGCGTCGAGTACGGCGACGGCGACACGCTGCGCGTGCTTCACGAAGCCGTAACGCATGAGTCCTGCGACGATGATCGCGTTGTCGTGCGGCCACACGGAGCCGTTGTGGTAGCTCATGGGGTTGTAGGCACCCATGGCCGTCGAGAGGGTGCGGATCCCCCAGCCGGTGAACATCTCGGGGGACAGCAGGGAGTCCGCGACAAGGGCGGCGCGTTCGTCGTCGATGATCCCCGTCCACAGGCAGTGCCCGATATTGGACGTCACGGAGTCGATCGGTCGTTTCTCGCCGTCGAATCCGAGGGCGTAGCGGCCGAGCTCGGGCAACCAGAACCGTTCGTTGAACCGTCGCTTCAAGTCCGCGGCACGGGATCGCCAGTACCTGTTGCCTTCATGATCGCCGAAACTTTCGGCGAGTTCGGCTCGGGCCACGAACGCCGCGTAGACATAGCCCTGCACCTCGCACAACGCGATGGGGGAGTGGGCGATGGTCCCGTCGGCGAAGTTGATGCCGTCCCACGAATCCTTCCAGCCTTGGTTGGCCAGGCCCCTGTCGGTGGCGCGGTGGTATTCCACGAAGCCGTCGCCGTCCCGGTCACCGTAGCGGTCGATCCACTCCAGCGCGCGGTCGGCGTGTCCGAGCAACGCCTCGACCCGGTCTTTGCCGATGCCCCAACGGCTGAGTTCGCCGAGCAACATGACGAACAACGGTGTGGCGTCGATACTGCCGTAGTAGATGTGGCTACCGCCCAGGGCGAGGGAGACATCGGCGCCGAACCGCACCTCGTGGAGGATGCGTCCGGGTTCCTCCTCGCTGTTGGGTTCGACGGTGGTGCCCTGGTGCCGGGCGAGTGTCTGCACGGTGCCGAGCGCGAGTGTGGGGTCCACGGCCAGCGACATCAGGGAGGCGATCAGCGAGTCACGGCCGAACAGCGCCATGAACCACGGTGCGCCCGCCGCGATACCGACGTCGTCGGGATGTTCGGGGTCGAACATGCGCAGCGCCCCCAGGTCTTCCCTGCTGCGTTGCAGGGTGGTGGCGAGTGTGCGGTTTTCGGAATAGCTCAGCACCGGGCTCTCCTCACGCCAACGGCGGGTGAGGATGGCGGGGCCGGACAACTCGACGGGACGTTCCCTGGGAAACAGCGGGGTGATGGGGGTGCCGTCGATGAGGGGGAGGGCGGTCACGGAGGCGTACCACTCCTCGCCGGGTGGGACGACGACGCGGAAACTGACGCGGTCGCGGGAGTACTTGGCGTGTTTGCCGTCGAGGGTCACTCCGGTGATGCGTACGCCTCTACTGGTGGAGTCGAGGTAACGGGCGAGGTAGAGACCGCTGCTGGTGACCTCGACGGCGTGGTGGCCCTTGTCGCGGATACGGCCGGCTTTGACCTCGAAGACGTCGGCGAAGTCGGCCGCGACCCGGAAACTGACCGTGCAGGCGACCCGGGTGCGGCCGTAGTTGCGCAGGATGAGGTCCTCGCGCATACCACCGCCGACGTAGCGCTCCCGGCGTACCAGCAGTGAGCTTTCGCCTTCCCCCTCGCTGGAGTGGGCTCGGCCGACGAAACGTGCTTGGAAGGGTTCGGGGATCTGCACCGTGATGGGTTCGACGGGTTTGCCGTCGATCCGGAGGTTCCATCCGGAGAGAATGCGGGTGTCCTGGTAGAAGGTGCCCTCCGCGAGGGCTCCGCCGAACTCGCCGTCGTCATCACATACGCAGAACGACGTTCCGTGGACGAGAGTCACCGCCATGCCGGACCTCCTCGGCGTGGTCGCTGTGAACGACGACGGGTGTGCCCGCCGCAGGGCTGGCCGTGCGGCGGGCACACCCAAGACGGCTCAGGGTTGCGGTCCTTCCTGCCATTCGTGCACGCCTGCGCCCAAGGCGTAGGACAGATGACCGCCGAGTGCGCCTCCCGCCGCGACCGCGGCCAGACCGGCCAGCCCCCACAGTGTTCCGGCGCCGTTGGCGTTGCGAGTCCGGCAGCGGTGGGAGATAAGGTAACACGCTTGTGCCACGACATTGGACGACAAATGCAGCGCACCGACGCGTCGTTGCACGGTGGACAGTCGGGAGAACTCCGCCAATCCGGTGATGGCCGCGAGGGGTGCTGTGAGGGCGCCGATGGCGATGAGGTGGCGCGCGGCGTCGCGTTGGCGGAGTGCGTCGAACACCGCCGAGCACACCCAGGCACCGATGGGGACGGTGACGATGAGGGGGTGTGCGGGGTGGCCGATCCAGGAACCTCGCAGCATACGGTCCACGGGACTGTTCTTCAGTACTCGGCGCACTCGATGTGCCAGTTTCTCGCTGGGGCCGTCGACGCGGTCGACGGATTCGGAGGCACGCAACAATCGGTTGAGCATCATTCCGGGTGTGGTACCCGTTTCTCCGGCGAGGAACCTAGGCCGGTCCGGTGAGACGCCGCCGCGATGGTGACGGAGCGAAAACAACCTGATCGGGTGAAGGCCGACAGTCCACTGTATAACGACCTATACACGTGGGTTCTGGTGTTCTCCCCGCTAACCACGCATGCACTGATCTTCACCCGGGTACCCCCAACCGCATGGGGCTAGAGAGCATCTGGGTCACCACGCTCAACGACGGATTGATCAGGGCCGACCACATCGTGGGGATCGAAAGTCATCAGACGCCGGAACTGCCCGGGAAGCGACCACGGTGGTTGCTCGACGTCACCCTCGCCGTGTCCGTGGGAAGCGGCATGAAAGAGGGGTGGGAGGTCATGCAGCTGCACCGCACGCTCGCACAGACCGACACCTACCCGGAAAGGGCGGCGGAGGAACTCGCCCGCACCTTCGACAGGCTGCGTCGGCAAAACGCCTCGGGAGTGGTGCGTGTGGTCACTCGGCACAGCTTCCTCCGGTTCGAGTTCTCCTCGTTCGACTCCCCCGGAGAGCCCTGAGCCCGCGACGACACGGTCGGAAGAAGCCGCGAGGTCACCTCCGCCGTGCGGACCGCCGCTGTGTCTTCCGCGTCGGACGCTTGGCCCAGTAGCTCGCCAATATCGAACCCGACACGTTGTGCCACACGGAGAACAAGGCGGCGGGCAGCGCCGCCAACGGGGTGAAGTGTGCGGTGGCCAGACTGGCGGACAGTCCGGAGTTCTGCATGCCGACCTCCACACTCACCGCGCGGCAGGCCGACTCGTCGAGTCGTGCGAGCTTCGCCGCGAAGTAGCCCAGCAGCAGACCCAGCCCGTTGTGCACGATGACCGCCGCCACCAGCAGGATTCCACTGGAGACCACGGCGTCGGCGTTGGCGCCGACGATGGCGGCGACCACGACGACGATGCCGGTGACCGAGACCAGCGGTAGATACGGAAGCACCTTCTTCACGTAGCGCCCCGCCACGACCCGCAGCACCAGACCCGCCGTCACCGGGAGCAGGACCACCTGCACGATCGAGGAGAACAGGTCCGTGAAGCCCACGGGCAACTCCGAATCGGCCAGCCAGAGCACCAACAGCGGGGTCAACACCGGCGAGAGCATCGTGGCCACCGAGGTCAGCGTCACCGACAACGCGACATCGCCCCGCGAGAGGTAGACGATCACATTGGAGGCCGTGCCCCCGGGAGCGCAGCCGACGAGCACCATGCCGGTCAACAGCAGACCGGACAGCCCGAAGAGCCAACCGACCGCCACCGCCGTCAACGGCATGATGACAAACTGCGCGCTCAGGCCGCACAACACGGCCCAGGGGCGGCGCAACACGAGTGCGAAATCGACGGGCCGCAGGGTCAGCCCCATCCCGAACATGATCACCCCGAGGAGCAGGGGCACGTGCTCTGACAGTCTCGCCGTCTGGTCGGGGAGCACCAGCCCCACCAGCCCACCGGCCAGGACGAGTCCCGCGAACCAGCGGCTGGCGAAATCGACGATCGTCGTGAGCGGTCCACGTCGCGCACCCATGTCGCCCCCTCAACAACCCGTCGGCGTGAAAGGAACACTGTACGGCGGGCGCCGACGAGGTTGAACGACTCGACGTCGAAGATCACGTCGAGGCCTCGTCGATCAGAGGCACCGTGTTCGTGGCCCCGGTGTCGGGGACATCGAGTGGTGGGTGATGTGAGTCAACGGGTACCGCCGTGGGTATCAGCGCCCATGGAGGTGGGCGTGATGATCGAGGTGGACCGTGTGATGCCGGTGGACCCGGACCGGGTGTACGCGGTTTTGTCCGACGGCTGGTCCTACGCGGGGTGGGTGGTCGGCAACGCGCATATCCGCGACGTGGACGACTCCTGGCCCGCCGAGGGCAGCCGCATCCACCACAAGGCGGGGATGTGGCCGGTGCAGGTACCGGACATCTCCACGGTGACGGCGGTGTCACCGGGACGCATGGTCGAGTTGGAAGCGCGGCTGTGGATTCTCGGCCGAGCGCGTGTCCGGGTCACCTTGGCCCCGGAGGACGGACGAGGTACGCGCGTCCGCCTGTCCGAGGAGATCGTGAGCGGGCCGATGGGACTGTTGCCGGAGTCGGTGCAGGCGTTGTTGTTGCGGCCCCGCAACACCGAGGCGCTGTCCAGGTTGGAGGACATCGTGGTCGGCAAGACGTCGTGACGGCACGGCACCGCCGCTGATCCTCGGCCAGGACGGACGGGGGTCAGTCCTGGGATTGGTGGCTCGGCCTGCCCCACGTCGCGGTCTTCCACCGCTGATACAGCGACCCGAAGGCGTGCGGTGCCAGGACAGCGCTCGTGGTGCCGGCGTCCTCACGCAGGCCCACCGCCAGGGACCTCAACGTCTCCACGGCGCCGTGGGCGGGCTCCCACCCCAGTTCGGTCCTGGCCCGGGTGGTGTCGGCGAGTGCGGCCTTGTCGGCAAGTTCCAACCAGCCCGGATGAAGTGGGTGCAAGCCGGTGCGCCAGGCGAGTCGACTGGCCGCCGACACCACCGGTTTCGGGAGGGGGAGGCGGACCCCGCCGAGCGCGTCGGCGATGTCGTGGGGACGCAGTACGGGTTCGCCGGCGACGTTGAACGCCCCCTCGGCACGTCGGGCGAGGACAGCGACGATCGCGGTGGCCACGTCGTCGGCGTGGATGAGCTGAAGCCGCAGGTTCGGCCACAGGGGGAGGGGCAGCCAGGGCCGTCCGACCCAACTGCTGGGCACGAGTGTGCCGAGCAGCCATCGGGCGAACTCACCCGCGGCGTCGCGTTGCACGATCGCGCACGGCCGGATCCTGCTCAACGCGATACCGGGATGGTCGTGGGCGAACGCATCGAGCTCCCGTTCCAGCCACACCTTGCTCCGGCTGTAGGCGCTGGTGCCGATCCCGTCGGTGGCCCAGTTCTCGCTGACCCGCGACCAGTGTGGCGCGGGCGTGTAGGCGGCCACCGAGGACCCCGCGATCACGTGGTCCGCCCCGGTCCGTGCGATGGCCTGGAGCAGGTGGCGGGTGCCCGTGACGTTGGTACGCCACAAAGAGGGTTCGTCCTGTCGCGGGTGGATCGCCCATGCCAGGTGGACGACGACGTCGGCGCCGTCGAGGGCCGTGGTGAGTGTGTCCACGGCATCGGGTTCGCCGAGATCACACGGTACCCAGTGGACGTTCCGGTACGGTTCGGCGTCCGGTTCCGGGACACGGCGGGCCACGCCGATGACACGCACCTCGTCCGTGGTCGTAAGTTGTCGCAGCAACGCCGTCCCGACGTTGCCGGTCGCTCCGGTCACGACCACTGTTTTGGCGACTGTCACGTTGTTGAGGTCCCCGGTCCACGTCGGCTGAAACACCCGGGAAGCCGTGCCGTGACGTGTAGGATCCGGCCCAATGGGTACGCCGAAGGCCGTGGGTGACCCGGGCTCGGACATGGCGGCGGACGACACAGTGGACGCCGTCGTCATCGGGGCGGGCCACAACGGTCTGGTCGCCGCGAATCTGCTGGCGGACGCCGGATGGGACGTCCTGGTGCTGGAGGCCACCCCCTACGTGGGGGGAGCCGTGCGCACGGCCGAACTCACCGAGCCGGGATTCCGACACGACGTCTTCAGCGCCTTCTATCCACTGTCGGCCGTCTCACCGGTCATCCGCGGTCTGACCTTGGAGCGGTACGGACTGCGGTGGCGGCACGCCCCCGCCGTGCTCGCCCACGTACTGCCGGACGATCGGGCCGCCCTGCTCCACCGGGACCTGGAGGCCACCATCGCCTCGGTGTCGGCGTTCGACGCGCGTGACGGTGAGGTGTGGCGCAACCAGTTCGACCAGTGGCAACGGGTGAAGGAACCGTTGTTGGACGCGCTGCTCTCCCCGTTCCCGCCGGTGCGCGCCGCGGCGCGGTTGCTGCGCACCCTCACAGTGGCGGAGGCGTTGCGGCTGGCGCGGATGTTGGCGATGCCCGTACGGGCGTTGGGCACGGAGCTCTACCACGGTGACGGTGCGCGGTTGTTGTTGGCCGGCAATGCCCTGCACAGCGACCTCGGTCCGGATGCCACGGGGAGTTCGGTGTTCGGCTGGCTGCTCACCATGTTGGGACAGGATGTCGGTTTCCCGGTCCCCGAAGGGGGAGCCGGCGGCCTGGCCGACGCCCTGGCCACCCGCCTGAAGACCAGGGGGGCACGCGTCGAGTGCTCCCGTGCCGTGACGCGCGTGCTGGTGGCCGGGGGACGGGCCCTGGGGGTGTGCGACGAACACGGAAGCCTCATCCGTGCGCGCCGAGCGGTGCTGGCGGACGTGCCCGCACCCACGCTCTACCGGGAATTGATCACTCCGGAGCGGTTGCCGTCGCGACTGCTGTCCGACCTGGAGGGCTTCCAGTGGGACGACGCGACCGTCAAGGTGGACTGGGCGTTGTCCGGACCCATTCCGTGGAGCAATCCGGAGGTCGGCCGGGCGGGCACGGTGCATCTGGACAGTGATCTCGAAGGCCTCGCGCGCTACAGCGCCGAATTGAGCTCGGGACAGGTTCCGGTGGAGCCGATGCTCATACTCGGGCAGATGACCACCACCGACACCACCCGGTCGCCTGAGGGGACCGAGGTCGCGTGGGCGTACACGCACGTGCCGCAGGGTGTGGAGTGGGACCGGGACAGGCTGCGTCGCTTCGTGGACCGGATGGAACACATCGTCGAACGGCACGCCCCCGGGTTCACCGGCCGCATCCGGCGTCGGCACGTGTTGGGACCCGCCGATATGCACCGTTGGCAGCCGAGTCTCGTCGGCGGCGCGATCAACGGCGGGACCGCGGCCCTGCACCAACAACTGATCTTTCGGCCCGTACCGGGGCTGGGTCGGGCGGACACACCGATCGACCGGTTGTACTTGGCCAGCGCCTCGGCGCATCCCGGTGGTGCGGTCCACGGCGCCCCGGGAGCCAATGCGGCCAAGGCCGCGTTGGCGAGAACGGGGTTGGCGGGAGCCGCATACGGTCGTCTCATGCGGTCCGCACACGCCGCTTTGTATCCCGAGTGACCGAGCCGGTCACAGTTGGTCGAGTGTCGAAACAGCCGTGCCGGGTATTCGGCGACCATGCTCGGCACCGACACCGTCGATCGCGTCTTCGCGACCTACCTCAACGACCACCACGCCCTCGCCGTCGGCGGCGCGGAGCTGACCCGGCGCCTGGCTTCCCACCAACGTGATTCCGAGCACGCGACGGAGCTGGCCGCCTTACGCGACGACGTGAGAGAGGACCTGCACAGGCTGCGCCAGATCATGGCCACAGTGGGCGTACCTGTGCGTGCCTACAAGAGCGTCGCGGCCTGGGTGGCGGAGAAGTTCGGCCGGTGGAAGCTCAACGGCAGACTCCTGAAACCGTCCCCGTCGAGCCCGGTGTTGGAGCTGGAAGGCGTCACCATGCTGCTGACGGCGAAAGCCGGGCTGTGGCGGAGTCTGCGTGCCCGGGCCCGCGGTGACGGCCGTATGGACCACGACGCGCTGGACGAGTTGGCCCGGCGTGCCGACCAGCAGCTGGAGACCGCGCGCCGACTGCACACCCGCTACGCCGAGGAAGCGTTCGGCTGATCTCAGCCGCCGACCACTGCGCTCGCTCGAATGGCCTAGTCCTGTCAGAGATGATCGGAGCAGTCTCGGCGTGACCGGCTGGTCCGATTGAGATTTCTCTCCTCTCGTATTGGCGTCCGGACCGGTCGATTAGGCATGATCGTCGCCGGAGTTCGAGCGGGAGGCTGAGATTGAGCATCGTCGGCACCAAGGTGGTCCGCGTCGAGGATGAGAAACTACTCACCACGGGCGGCACCTACATCGACGACCTTCGCGAGGATGCGCTCACCGGAGCCGTCCACGCGATGTTCGTGAGAAGTCCGATCGCACACGCGACCATCACCTCGATCGACACCTCGGAGGCGTTGTCCGCCCCCGGTGTCGTCGCGGTCTACACAGCCGCTGACCTGGACATAGAGCCGGCGAAGGCGGGCCCGGTGACACAGCCGTGGTTGGCCAGCGACGTCGTGCGCTACGTCGGGGAACCGGTGGCCCTCGTGCTCGCCGAACACCGGTACCAGCTTGCCGACGCGGCCGAACTCGTCGATGTGGACTACGAACCACTCGACGTGGTGGCCGATGTCGAGACGGCGTTGGCCGGAGAGACGGTGCTGCACCCGGAGCTGGACACCAACGTGGTGCAGACCAAGGGCGGTGACTTCGCCGAGGACACCTTCGCCGACTGCGAGGTGGTGGTCACAAAGACCATCACCAACCAGCGGGTGGCGGCCGTGCCGCTGGAAGCGCGGGGAGCGGCTTGCGCCTGGGGCGAGGACGGTCGGCTGACCATGTGGCTGTCGACGCAGAACGCGCACTACGCCCAGAAGAGTCTGGCCAAGGGGCTCGGTCTCGACATCGGACAGATCCGCGTGATCACCCCGGATGTCGGCGGTGGCTTCGGCGCGAAGATCGGTATCGACCCCGAACCGGTGGTACTGGCCTGGGCCGCGCGACGGGCGGGGCGTCCGGTGCGGTGGTCGGAGACCCGCAGCGAGAACATGGTCTCGATGACCCACGGCCGGGCGCAGCGCAACACGATCACCATCGGCGGCAAGAAGGACGGCACGGTCCTCGCCTTCCGGTTGGAGGTGGTGCAGGACGTGGGCGCCTACCCGCGCACGCTGTACCTGCCGACCTTGACCGAGATGATGGCCCCCGGGGTGTACCGGTTCCCGAGGGTGGAGACCGCCAGTCGTGCGGTGGTCACCAACACGACCCCCATCGGCGCCTACCGCGGCGCGGGGCGACCGGAGGCGACCGCGGCGGTGGAACGGGCCATCGACCTGTTCGCCGCCGAGATCGGCGTCGACCCCGCCGAGGTGCGGAGGAAGAATTTCATCCCGCCCGACGCCTTCCCCCACACCACGCCCACCGGCGCCTCCTACGACAGCGGTGACTACGCCGCCGCGCTGGACAAGGTGTTGGAAGCCGCGGGCTATGCCGAACTGCGGGCGGAGCAGGCGCGTCGACGCGCCGAGAAGGACCCGATCGCCTTGGGGATCGGGATGTCGGCCTACGTCGAGATCACCGGTGCCGACAGCAGCGGTGACAGCGGACGGGTGGACATCAACCCGGACGGCAGCGTCACCGCCTACACCGGTGTCTCACCACACGGCCAAGGTATCCACACGACACTGGCGATGCTGCTGTCCGACCGGCTCGGCGTGCCGATGGAACGGATCACGGTGCGGCACGGGGACACCGACGAGGTGCCCAAGGGAGTGGGCACGATGGGGTCGCGGTCCTTGCAGTTCGGTGGTTCGGCGATACGCAAGGCCGCCGACGAGGTGATCGAGAAGGCCCGTCGGCTGGCGGCCGATGCGTTGGAGGCGTCGGTCGACGACCTCGAACTGGACGTCGAGACGGGCACGTGGCGCGTCCGCGGGGCCGCAGCCGCCGGTTCGGTCAGTTGGGCGGAGCTGGCGGCCGAGGCCGAGCCCGGGGAGCTGTCGGCGGACGTGTGGTTCAACGAGCTCGCACCGACGTTCCCCTTCGGCGCCCACCTGGCGGTGGTCGAGGTGGACACTCTCACCGGGAAAGTCGTGCTGCGGCGCATCGTCGCGGTGGACGACGCCGGACCCATCCTCAACCCCGTGACCTTCCGGGGACAGCGGCACGGCGGGCTGGCGCAAGGTGTGGCGCAGGCTCTGCTGGAGGTGATGGACTACGACGCCGACGGCAACCCGACCACGGCCACGTTGGCGGACTACTCGTTCATCACCGCCACCGAACTGCCCGACTTCGAGTTGGTGGACATGGTCACCCCCACCGACCGCAACCCGTTGGGGGTCAAGGGCATCGGGGAGGCCGCCACCATCGGCTCGACCCCCGCGGTACAGAACGCCGTCGTGGACGCACTGGCACACCTCGGCGTGACACACATCGACATGCCCACGACGCCGATGCGGGTGTGGGAGGCATTGGCGCAAGGACGAGAGGCGGATTGACAGCGTTGCGCGTCACGATCGACATCAACGGACAGACGATCTCCGAAGAGGTCGAGGACCGGACCCTACTCGTGCACTTCGTGCGCGATGTCGCCGGATTGACGGCCACCAACATCGGCTGCGACACCACGTCCTGCGGCGCATGCACCGTGCTGGTGGACGGCGAGTCGGTGAAGTCCTGCACGATGCTGGCGGCACAGGCCGACGGACGCCAGGTCACGACGCTGGAGGGACTGAGCGACCAGGACGGACAGGAACATCCGCTGCGTGCGGCGTTCAAGAGACGACACGGCCTGCAGTGCGGCTTCTGCACCCCCGGCATGATCATGGCGGCGGCGTCGCTGTTGCGGGAGAACCCCAAGCCCACGCGGGAGCAGGTGCGGGAAGGCATCGAAGGTAACTTCTGCCGCTGCACCGGCTACCAGAACATCGTCGATGCCGTGATCGACGCATCCGGTCAGGAGGTCGACCAGTGATCCCCGCCGCGTTGCAGTACCGACGGGCGTCCTCGGTGGAGGACGCGCTGGCCATCCTGGCCGAACACGGTGACGAGGCGAAGCTGCTGGCAGGTGGGCATTCGCTGTTACCGCTGATGAAACTGCGCCTGGCCGCGCCCGAGATCGTCGTGGACATCGCGGGACTGCCCGAACTGTCCTATGTGCGCGACGAAGGGGAGCACATCGCGATCGGCGCGATGACCCGCTACCACGACCTGGTGGCCGACCCGGTGCTGGTGGAGCACGCGCCACTGGTGGCGCACGTCGCGGGCACGATCGGTGATCCACAGGTGCGGCACCGGGGCACCATCGGAGGGTCGGTGGCGCACGGGGACCCCGCGGCCGACCTGCCCGCCGCGTTGTTGGCCTGTTCCGCCGAGTTCGTGGTGCGCACCCGGCAAGGACAGCGCACCGTCGCGGCGGAGGAGTTCTTCCTCGGCCCCTTCACCACCGCCCTCGACCCGGACGAGGTGCTGGTCGAGGTGCGCGTGCCGAAACGGACCGGGGTGGGGTGGGGCTTCGAGAAGTTCACGCGCCGTTCCATCGACTGGGCCATCGTGGGTGTGGCCGTGTGCGGCCACGCGGTCGCGCTGATCAACATGGCGGGAACGCCGATGCGGGCCGAGGCCACCGAGCGGGCGTTGGCCGAGGGTGCGTCGATCAGCGAGGCAGCCCGGCTGGCGGCCGAGGGAACCAGCCCCGCCGATGAACCGCACGCCTCCGGCGAGTACCGCCGCCACCTGGCGAGGGTGCTCACCGAACGTGCGCTGTTGCAAGCGGCTCGACGCGGATGAGCGTGCCGCCCGTCCCCGGGCCCGGTCAGCTCCCTATGAGCTCCACTGTGGACCGGGCCGGGGACGGGCAACGCGGGTGTCGTCCCCGCCGCGTTCGGTCGTCCGCAAGACGGCACAGCCCATCCCGTGCCGCGCCCTGGGTGGATCCAGGGTGAGCCGCTATCGGCCGGCGTTGCGGCGTTTGTGGAGGTAGATGCCGTAGGTGGTCCAGAACGCGAGCGCGCTCAGCAGCATGAGGATGCCGAAGAACCACATCATCCAGTTCGGTTCGGTGGTGAGGAGCGCAACCACGAACAGGGTGATCCCCACGATCGTCAAAAGCGCGACCGACACCAGTCGTCGGCGGGACAGATCGACTGTGGGGCGCTGTGGTCGTTCGGTCATGCGTCCGATTGTGCCAGCCACCCTCCACGGCCCGGCGGACCTCGGCGATCCCGAGGTCGACAACGGAATCACCCGCGAACGCCGTGGTGGTCTTTGTGGCGCACATCACCTAGCCTGTGGGCGTGGCGAGATATGTGGATGTGCACCCGCAGAACCCTCAGCCGCGCGCCATCGCGCAGACGGTGAAGGCGTTGCGATCGGACGGTGTCGTGGTGTATCCGACCGACTCCTGCTTCGCGTTGGGGTGCGCGCTGGGTAACAAGCAGGGCATGGACCGTATCCGGGCGATTCGGAGACTGGACCAACGGCACCACTTCACGCTCGTGTGCCGGGACTTCGCGCAGCTGGCGCAGTTCGTCCACATGAACAACGCGGTGTTCCGCGCCATCAAGGCCGCGGTTCCCGGCGGTTACACGTTCATCCTGCCCGCGACGAAAGAGGTGCCACGCCAACTGTGGCATCCCAAGAAGAAGACCGTCGGCGCGCGGATCCCCGATCATACGGTCGCACAGGCCCTCCTGACCGAACTGGGCGAACCGATCGTGTCGAGCACGCTGTTGCTGCCCGGCGAGGAGGACCCGATGACCCAAGGATGGGACATCAAGGAACGCCTGGACGCGTCGGTGGACCTGGTGCTGGATTCCGGTGACTGCGGTGTCGACTCGACGACCGTGGTGGACTTCTCCGACGGCGTTCCGGAGATCGTGCGCGAGGGAACGGGAGACCCCGACCGGTTCCGCTGACGTCCGTCGCGGTCGTGCGGGCAGGCTAGACGATGAACCCGGGCATCAGTCCCGCCGTGTCCGAGGAACGTCGTCTGCGCACCCATATCTTGCGGGTGCCGTCGGAATACAACCGGACGTTGGACAACTCCCAGCCCGAGAACTCGGCCTGCAGCGACAGGTGCACGGCCGCGGTCAGTCGGGACACCCCCGGGGGCAGCTGCACCCGGCGGTACTCCCAATCCTCGTCGGTCACGACTTCCGTGTTCGTCATGGAGCGATCACCTGGATCCCTTCACCGGCTGCTGAGCCGATCACGACTCGGGACGTCCGCTCCTCGACGGTAATCGAATTCGGCTGGCGAAGGGTCGGGTAGCGATGCTTCTCCACCGGCTCGCCGCCCCGCACATCGAAGCCGCCCACCTCGTTCCGGGCGGGCAACGTGACCCACAACAGGTGACGCTGTGCGTCGTAGGCGAGCGCGTACGCGCCACCGGGCACCGGGTAGAGCTGCCGCAGCAGCAACGGGTCGGTGGAGAACGCCAGGACGGCGCTGCGCCGGGTGTCGGTGGTGAACACGCGGCCGAAGGCGTCGGCCACGATGTTGGCGGCACCCTGGCCCGCGCGAAGTCCCTCCCCGATGTCCTGACCGTCGACATCGACGGTGAAAACAGCGCTCCGCAAACGGTCGAGCACGATGGTGCGGCCGTCGACCACGACCACGTCGTCGGCGCTGTTCAACCCACCCTTGATGGTGGACACCACGTGGTCGTCCTCGACGACACCGATGCCTTTGCCCTCCCGCAGGCTGACCAGCAGCCGGTCACCGAACGACGCCACGCCGGTGGGTCGGCCCGGTACCGACGTCGTGTGCAGCTCGCCGTCGGGAAGGGAGATACGGGCGAGGACGTTGGCGGACGGCACGGTGGCGACCAGTGTGTTCTGCAACACCGCCAGCTGTTCGGCGGGGCCGGGCAGTTCCACCACCGTCGTCGGCTCCCGCCCCGGTGCGTCGAGTGTCTCCAGGTCGTAGAGCAACACCTGGTCCGGGTCCCGCGCGGCGACGGCCAACACGCCGGTGTCCGGGTCCGTGGTCAGCGCGGTGACGTCCCCGACCGGAACACCGGCGTCCGTGCCGAGCACCACTCCCTCGGGGGCGGTGGTGGTCTCCGGTGACGGGGGCGCGGTGGCGGCGGTCGGGTTCTCGACCACCTGGAGTTCGTCGTGGACCTCGTCGCTTCCGGAACAGGCCACCAGCGGCCACACCAGCACGGAGGCCAGGGCCAGCGAGGCGGCACGCAGGGTGCGGGACATGCGGACACTCATGACGGCCACCGTTCCGGGTAGCCGAACTCGATGGCACTGACGTCATCGAGTGCCGCCCTGATCGCAGCGGGCAACGTGAGGGATTCGGAGGCCAGGGAACCGGCGAGCTGGCTTTTGTCCCGAGCCCCGACGATCGGGGCCACGACGCCGGGACGATCCCGCACCCACGCCAGCGCCACCGACAGCGGCGACGTACCCAGCCCCTCGGCCGCGGTGACGACCGCCTCCACGATGCGTGACGCCCGTTCGGTGCGGTGCTGTTCGACATAGTTCGCGTAGACGCTGGAGGCGCCGCGCGAGTCGGCGGGCGTGCCGGTGCGGTACTTGCCGGTCAACACACCCCGGCCCAGCGGAGCCCACGGCAACACCCCGATGCCGTGATGCGCCGCCGCGGGCATGACCTCGCGTTCGATGCCCCGTTCCAGCAGTGAATACTCCGACTGGATCGACACGATCCGGTGATCACGCATGCTCGCGGCGGCCGTCGCCAGCTGCCAGCCCGTGTAGTTGCACACACCGACGTAGCGGACCTTGCCGCTGCGCAACGCGTAGTCGAGAGCGGACAGCGTCTCCTCGATGGGCACCGCGTTGTCCCAGGCGTGCAGCTGCCACAGGTCGATGTGGTCGACCCCCAGCCTGCGTAGTGAGCCGTCCAGCGCGGACAGTAGGGCTCCCCGAGAGGCACCACCGTCGAACGGGCCATCGCCCCGGCGAGCGACGGACTTGGTGGCGAGTACCACACTCTCTCGTGGCACCAGGTTGCCCAGCAGGGACCCGAGCAGTCGTTCGACCTCACCGTCGCCGTAGATGTCGGCGGTGTCGACGAGAGTCCCACCGGCGTCGACGAACGCCACAAGCTGGTTGGCGGCGTCCTCGGCGTCGGTACTGGTCGACCACGACAAGGTGCCAAGCCCTAACCGGGACACCCGAAGGCCGGAGGTGCCGAGCTGACGGCTTTCCATGCGCCAGAGCCTAACCGTCGCCCGAACGGGTCCGCGACGAAGGCGTGTCAGCTCGCCGGAGGCCGCCCGCTAGTGTCGACGTTCGTGCGACTAGGACTGAATCTGGGCTACTGGGGCGCTGGCAACGACGCGTCCAATCTGGCGCTGGCCAAGGAGGCCGACACACTCGGTTACTCGGTGGTGTGGGTCGCGGAGGCGTACGGTTCCGACGCGCCGACGGTGTTGGCGTGGATCGCGGCCCAGACGTCGTCGATCGACATCGGCAGTGCGGTCCTGCAGATCCCGGCGCGCACTCCCGCGGCGACGGCGATGACCGCCGCCACCTTGGACACGCTCTCCGGGGGACGGTTCCGGCTCGGACTCGGCGTCTCGGGGCCGCAGGTGTCGGAGGGGTGGCACGGCGTCCGGTTCACCGCACCACTGGGTCGCACCCGCGAGTACGTGGACATCGTGCGGACCGCGTTGCGTCGGGAGAAGGTGCGCTACGAGGGCAAACATTTCCAACTGCCGCTGCCGGACGGGCCCGGCAAGGCGTTGACGTTGACCGTGCACCCCGTGCGGGAGCGGATCCCCATCTACTTGGCCGCGATCGGACCGAAGAACCTGGAACTCACCGGGGAGATCGCCGACGGGTGGCTGCCGGTGTTCTTCTCCCCCGAGTACGCGAGCACCCAGCTGGAACATGTGCAGGCGGGGGCGGCCAGGGCCGGTCGGGATCTGGCCGGGTTCGACATCGCTCCGACCGTGCCGTTCGTGCCCGGGGACGACTGGACCGTGTGCGCTGACTCCGTGCGCGCCTACGCGGCGCTGTACCTGGGCGGTATGGGCAGCCGGGAGAAGAACTTCTACAACCAACTGGCGGTGCGCATGGGCTTCGCCGACGCCGCCGCGGAAGTGCAGGAACGCTACCTCGCCAAAGACTACGTGGGGGCGATGGCGGCGGTACCCCTGGAATTCCTCGACGCGACGTCACTGCTCGGCCCGATGGAGCGGATCGCCGAGCGGATGGCCGCGTTCGCCGAGGCGGGGGTGACCACGTTGAGTCTGGCCCCGTTCGTCGAGCCGGCGAAGGGCACCGACGTGCTGCGCACGGCGGTGGAGGCACTGGAAAGGTCGGGAGCGGCCTGATGGGCTGGTTCGAAGCACTCGTTCTCGGGTTGGTGCAGGGGCTGACCGAGTTCCTCCCGATCTCGTCGAGCGCGCACATCCGACTGACGGCGGCGTTCGCGGGGTGGGACGACCCCGGCGCCGCGTTCACCGCCGTCACCCAGATCGGTACCGAACTCGCGGTGCTGCTGTACTTCAGTCGGAAGATCGGTCGGATCCTGCGTCACTGGTTCCTGTCCCTGACCAAGCGCGAATACCGGTCCGATCCCGACGCCCGCATGGGCTGGCTGATCATCGTCGGTTCCCTCCCCATCGGCGTGCTCGGCCTGCTGTTCGAGGAACGCATCGAAAGCGTGTTCCGGGACCTGCGCCTGACCGCCACCACACTCATCGTGTTCGGCCTGTTGCTGTTGGTCGCCGACCGGGTGGGGAGCAAACGGCGGGAACTGGACCAATTGACCGTGCCGCACGGGCTGGGCTACGGATTCGCGCAAGCACTGGCACTCATCCCCGGCGTCTCCCGTTCGGGTGGCACCATCACGGGTGGGTTGTTGCTCGGCTACAAGCGCGCTGACGCCGCGGAGTACGCCTTCCTGCTCGCGGTGCCCGCCGTGCTCGCCTCAGGGGTGTACAAGCTGACCGACATCGGGGAAGGCGACGCACCGGGTGTGGGACCGACCCTGCTGGCCACCATCGTGTCCTTCGGTGTGGGCTACGCGGTGATCGCGTGGCTGATGTCCTACATCAAGAACAACAGCTTCCTGCCGTTCGTGGTCTACCGCGTCGCCCTGGGACTTGTGGTGCTGGCGCTGGTGTTCACCGGTGTGCTCGACCCGGACGCGGGGCCCGCCACCGTGGGGGAGACGTCGGCGAACCCGTAGGGTGGCCTCGTGGGTACTGTGATCCTGCTGCGGCACGGCCGGTCGAGCGCCAACAGTTCAGGCGTGCTGGCGGGCCGGGCACCGAAGGTCGGTCTCGACGAGACCGGCCGCGCGCAGGCCGAGGCGTTGGTGCAGCGCTTGGCCGGCATCCCCGTGGCGGCCGTGGTGTCGTCACCGTTGCTGCGATGCAGGCAGACGGTGGCGCCGCTGCTGGCCGACCGAGGGCTGAGCCGGATCACCGATTCCCGGTTGTCCGAGGTCGACTACGGCGAATGGACCGGCCGCGAACTGAAATCGCTGGCCAAGGAACCGCTGTGGAAGGTGGTGCAGTTGCACCCGTCGGCAGCGGTGTTCCCCGGCGGCGAAGGACTGGCGGCCATGCAGGCCAGGGCGGTGTCCGCGGTACGGGATCATGACGCCCGCATCACCGGCGAGCACGGTGAGCACGCGGTCTGGGTGGCGTGCACCCACGGAGACGTGATCAAAGCGGTGTTGGCCGACGCGCTCGGGCAACACCTCGACGCCTTCCAGCGCATCGTCATCGACCCGGGCTCGGTGTCCGTCGTCCGCTACACGGAGACGCGGCCGTTCGTGCTGCGGGTCAACGACAACGGCGGTGATCTGGCCGGGATCGTGCCGCCGAAACCGAAACGACGTCGGCGGGGCACGTTGTCCTCCGATGCCGACGTCGGAGGAACGACGGGACGAAAGGATCGACCGTGACGAACGCGGACAACCCGCTGTTGACACCGAGTGAGCTGCCCTACGAGCTGCCACCGTTCGACCGGATCTCCGACGAGCACTTCCTGCCCGCGTTCGAGGCCGGCATGGCCGAGCACGCGGCCGAGGCGGAGGCCATCGCCGCCAATCCGGAGCCGCCGACGTTCGACAACACGATCGTGGCGTTGGAACGTTCGGGACAGCTGTTGAACCGGGTGTCGTCGGTGTTTTTCAACCTCGCCGCGTCACACACCAACGACACGTTGCGGGCTGTGCACGCGGAGATCGCGCCGAAACTGGCCGAACACTTCGATGCCATCCACCTGAACCCGGTGTTGTTCGCCCGGATCGAGAAGCTCTACGAAAACCGGGATTCGTTGGGCCTGGACGCGGAGTCGGCGTGGTTGCTGCGTCGCTACCACCTCGATTTCGTGCGCGCCGGTGCCGCGCTTCCCGAGGCCGACCGGCAACGGTTGCGGGAACTGAACGCCGAGCTGTCGTCGCTGTCCACACGGTTTTCGAACAACCTGCTGGCCGACACCAACGAGCTGGCGGTGTGGGTGTCGGATCGGGAACAGTTGGCCGGACTGTCCGATGCGGAGATCGCGGCAGCGGCCGAGGCGGCCAGGGAGCGGGGTCACGAAAGCGGGTACCTGCTGACGTTGTCGCTGCCGACGGCCCAGCCACTGCTGGCCTCACTGGAGAACAGGCAGCTGCGGGAACGGGTGTTCCGGGCCTCGATCGCACGGGGCAACCGGGGGAACGACAACGACAACACCGAGGTCCTGACCCGGATCGTGCGGCTGCGAGCCGAGCGCGCCGCGCTGTTGGGGTATCCGCACCACGCGGCCTACGTGATCGAGGACCAGACGGCCAAGACCGCCGACGCGGCGTTGGACATGCTGCACCGGTTGGCACCGGCCGCGGTGGCCAACGCGAAGGCCGAGGCCCAGGAGCTGGTCGAGGAGATCACAAGGTCGGGTGAGGACCACCCGCTGGAACCGTGGGACTGGGCGTTCTACGCCGAGCGGGTGCGCAAGCGTCGGTTCGAGGTCGACGACGCGGAGCTGCGGCCGTACTTCGAGCTGGACACGGTGCTGCGGGACGGCGTGTTCTACGCGGCCACCCAGCTGTACGGGATCACTTTCCAGGAGCGGCACGACCTGCCCACCTATCACCCGGACGTGCGGGTGTTCGAGGTGTTCGACGCCGACGGCAGTCCGTTGGGCCTGTTCCTGGGGGACTACTACGCACGTGAGTCCAAGCGGGGCGGCGCGTGGATGAACTTCTACTGTGAACCGTCGGGGTTGTTGGGCAAGCGCCCGGTGGTGGTGAACAACCTCAACATCACCAAGCCGCCGCAGGGTGAGCCGACGCTGTTGACCTACGACGAGGTGGTGACCCTGTTCCACGAATTCGGGCACGCCCTGCACGGTTTGTTCTCGGACACGCGGTACCCGACGTGCGCGGGGACGAACGTGCCGCGGGATTTCGTGGAGTTCCCCTCGCAGGTCAACGAGATGTGGGTGTTGTGGCCGGAGGTGCTGGCCAATTACGCCAAGCATCACCGCACGGGGGAACCGTTGCCACAGCGGCTGGTGGAGCGGCTGAAGGAGTCCCGATCCTACGGTGAGGGCTTCGCCACGACGGAGTACTTGGCGGCGTCGCTGCTGGATTTGGCGTGGCACACGGTGGACGCCGAGACGGCGGTGGACGATGTGGCCGAGTTCGAGGCCGAGGCGCTGCGGAAGGCGGGTGTGGCCGTGGACGCGGTGCCGCCGCGGTATCGCAGCACGTACTTCGCGCACGTGTTCACCAACGGCTATTCGGCCGGCTACTACTCCTACATCTGGAGTGAGGTGCTCGATGCCGACACGGTGGAGTGGTTCCGGGAGAACGGTGGGCTGACCCGGGCCAACGGTGACCGCTTCCGCCGCGAGTTGTTGGCGAAGGGCGGGAGTATGGACCCGATGGAGGCGTTCGTGAACTTCCGGGGCCGGGAGCCGAAGATCGAGCCGCTTTTGGAGCGGCGTGGTCTGACGGGGGCCTGATCAGGCGTTCCGAGCGGGACGAAGCGTCGTGAGCGGCAACTGAACCCTCTGTCTGGGTGGTCGCCGCTCACGACGTACGGGAACGTCGCGTCCACGGCCAGGTCAACAATGCCCAGGCCGTGAGGATGAGCGCGGCTTCCAACAGCAGGTACCACGGCCAGGGGCCCAGTGGGTCGAGGATGGAGCCGGTGTCGGGCTTGCGGTTGAGGTAGCCGTAGTTGGTGCCGGTGAGGCTGTTGAACAGCATTGTCGCGGCGGCCCAGGCGGCGGTGATCGCTACGGCGATGCGGTAGTCGCGCCAGGTGGGATGCAGTCCAAGGCCCCAGGTGAGGTACACGGCGGCCCAGATGACCAGCAGGTGCAGTGCCCAAAACGCCAGGAACTCGTGGTGGGGGAAGTCCGGGCCGACGAAGACGGGGGAGACGAGCGCCTGTGTGGACAGTGACAGGCACCAGTAGTAGGTGAGGGCATAGGCCCAGCGGGCGTGGCTCCACAGCGCGTATGCGGCGGCGAAGGGAGCGAGGTCGGACAGGTGTAGGGGCACGCTGTCGGCGAGTGTCCATTCGGTGGACAGCAGGGTGTAGGTGAGCGCGCCGAGCTGGAGTGCGAGCAGGGCGGCGGCGAAGCCGCGGCTGACGTGGCGGGCTGCGGGGGTGCGGCGGTGCCGACGTCCCACGACGACGAGGAGGGCCGCGCCGAACAGGAACACGGCCAATACGGCCCAGTGGGAAGGGCCGTAGGCGGTGAACCGTTGTGTCGCGGTGACGTGCATGGGCGTGTCCGAAGTGGTCGCCTTTCATTCGCGGGGCGGAAGCGAACCCGGGTGTATAACGACCTATACGACGGGGCTTGGTCGAGCCACTCAGCTCACTCTCACTGAAATCCTCGATCACCAAAACCGCATCGGAAGGAGCGGTCCGCTGTGTTGAAAGGTCTGTACGACTTCCTGTGATTCGGGCCGCAGCAAGGATGGTGCCGGTGGTGATTCCAGCTGGTGGCGGGGGTGTGACGTACATTGCGTTGGGAACTTGAGGGTCTCCTGTTACATCCAATCGGTGTAATCGTTTCTAGTCCGGTTGGAGGAGTGGTGATTCATGCGTAAGCGTGGCGTCGCTTTTGCTGCCGCGCTGGCGACGGTCGCGGTGGGGCTGTCGGCATGCGGTGACAGTGAGGAGGGCAAGCCTGTCGCTGGGGCAGCGAGCGAGTCGACGACTGCGCCTGCGCCGACCAGTACGTCCACCGGGGCGGCCGACACGAGCGCCACGCCCGGTGGGGACACCGGTGCGGCGTCGCAGGAGATCACTCCGCCGGGCACCGAGCTGAAGATCGGCGAGACGGCCACGGTTCCGCACACCTTCGGTGGTTCGGAAGGAACGATCGCCATCACCGTGACCGGGATCGAAAAGGGTGAAGAGGCCGATCTTGCGGACTTCGGTGAGGACGCCAAGGGGCTTGTTCCGTACTTCATCCGGTTCAAGGTCGAGAACGTGGACGGTTCGGACCTGTCCTTCAGCCTGGTGACCTTGAGCGCGGTGGCCTCCGACGGTAGGCACACCGGGGTTTTGGTCACCGGTGACGTCGAGGGCAAGTGTGAGAACACGTCCGCGGGCGATGATTTCAAGACCGTGGGGGCGTCTTACGAGTCGTGTTCGTTGCAGGCGTCGCGGCCGGGGCTGGAAGTGACGGGTGCCGCGTACGACCGGGATGAGTACGCCGACGATCCAGTCGTGTGGACTGAGTGATCACCGCCGGTTGGGTGGAGGGCCGGTGTTTCGGTTTTCCACCCACTGTCCCACCTCGGTGTCCGAAGTGACGTCGGGCACATTCCTGTTTGGTGGGGAACGTTCGCGCGTGCCTGTCTCCCCAACGGAGGACAACGGTGTCCGAAAAGGGAGAAAGGTGCGAGATGCGAAAGCGACGTGTCGTCTCTGTCGCCGTGGTGTCCGCCATGGTCGCGGGGTTGTCCGCATGTGGTGGTGAGGACGGGACTTCGTCCGCTCAGTCGAGTGAGCCACCTGCTTCGACGTCTTCGGCAGCGGAGTCTCCGTCTCCGGCTGACGCCTCCGGGACGGCCGAGTCGGATCCGGCGGAGAGTGGGGGGTCGGACGGGCTCACTCCTCCGGGGACCGAGCTCACGGTCGGGGAGACCGCGACGGTGTCGTTCAAGTCCGGGGACACAACCGCCACGCTCGCGATCACCGTGACCGAGATCGAGCGGGGCGAGAAGGCAGATCTGGCGGAGTACGGGGATCAGGCCGAGGGAATGGTGCCGTACTTCATCAGGTACACGGTCGAGAACCTGGACGGTGCGGATCTGTCCTATGCCAACGTGATGCTCGGAGCGGTCACGGGTGAAGGCCGGCACACGGGGGTCATCATCACCGGTGACGCCGGTGGCAAGTGTGAGACCGTCTATCCGGATGAGGATTTCGCCGAGGTCGGCGCCACATACGACACGTGCCGGTTGCAGGCAGCGCGTGAGGATGTCGAGGTGGTCGGCGCCGAGTACGCGTCGGGGGACGGTTATGTCAGTGATCCGGTGGTCTGGACGAAGTGATTGTCGTGGGCCAGGGACGAGGACGGTGCCGAGTCCGGTGTCGCGGATGTTCGCGGTGTCCTCGCCCCTGGCATCACGGTGTGTCTTTTAGATGAGGCCGAGTTTGCGTACGGCTTCGCGTTCTTCGGACAGCTCGGCGACGGAGGCGTCGATGCGGGCGCGGGAGAAGTCGTTGATCTGCAGGCCCTGGACGATCTCGTAGGAGCCGTTCTTGCAGACCACGGGGAACGACGAGATCAGGCCTTCGGGCACGCCGTAGGAGCCGTCGGAGGGCACGGCCATGGAGACCCAGTCACCGTCGGGGGTGCCGTTGACCCAGTCGTAGATGTGGTCGATGGCTGCGCTCGCGGCCGAGGCGGCCGAGGAGGCGCCGCGCACCTCGATGATCTCGGCGCCGCGCTTGGCGACGCGGGGGATGAATTCGTTTTCCAGCCACTGCTGGTCGTTGACGGCCTGGGCGGCGTTTTCTCCCTTGACCTCGGCGTTGAAGATGTCCGGGTACTGGGTGGCGGAGTGGTTGCCCCAGATGGTCATCTTCTTGACGTCCGAGACGGGGACTTGGAGCTTCTTGGCGAGTTGGGCGATGGCGCGGTTGTGGTCGAGCCGGGTCATCGCGGTGAAGCGCTCGGCGGGGATGTCGGGCGCGTTGGCCTGGGCGATGAGGGCGTTGGTGTTGGCGGGGTTGCCGACCACGAGCACCTTGATGTCGTCTGCGGCGCCCGCGTTGAGGGCTTCGCCCTGGGGTTTGAAGATGCCGCCGTTGGCTTCGAGCAGGTCGCCGCGTTCCATGCCCTTGGTGCGTGGGCGGGCGCCCACGAGGAGGGCGATGTTGGCGCCGTCGAAGGCGTCCTTGGGGTTGTCGTAGATGTCGATGCCCGCCAACAGCGGGAAGGCGCCGTCTTCCAGTTCGAGTGCGGTGCCTTCTGCCGCCTTCACCGCCTGGGGGATTTCCAGCAGGCGCAGCCGGACCGGTTTGTCCTGGCCCAGGAGTTGGCCGGAGGCGATGCGGAACAGCAGTGCGTATCCGATCTGGCCGGCTGCGCCGGTGACGGTGACGTTGACAGGGGGCTGCGTCATGACGTTTTTCTCCTGCTGACGGTTTCAGTGCTTGTATCGGGGATGTTATCGGCCGTGGTGGTGGTCGGTTGGGTGCGTCGCCTCACCTGAAACGATTGAGCGGTGTTGGCATGATCACCTGTTCGTGCTGTGTGTGGCGTGGGTGGGGCCGGTGTGGCCGGGGGTGGGTATTCGCAGCGGCATGATGAAACGCGCGCTGTGGCAGGGTGTGGTGTCCGGTGCCGCTGGGATGGCGGTGATGACGCTGAGTGAGAAGGCCGAGCAGCGGTGGACTGCCCGGCCGGATTCGTATGTTCCGGGGCGGGTGTTGCGGCGGCTGCTCGGGTTGGGTGAGTGTCCGGGGCCGCGGTCGTTGTTGTGGTCGAATTGGGCGATGCACTTCGGTCAGGGTGTGGCGTTGGGGGTGCTGCGCTCGATCATGGCGCATGTGGGGTTGCGTGGTGTGTGGTCGTCGGCGAAGTTCGCGGTGGTCCGGGTGACGAATGATCAGATCCTGGAGAACGCCACGGGGGTTGGTGCTCCGCCTTCCACGTGGCCTCGTCGGGAGCTGGTCGTGGATCTGTTGCACAAGGCGGTCTACGCCTTTACTACGGGTGTTGTGGCCGATGTGTTGGCGGCTCGGTCCGGTTTGGGGCCTGGGCAGCGGCATGCTGCGGCCAGGCCCGGTCGGCGTGGTGATGTGGGGCCGGTGTCTTGGCAGGCCGTGTCCGGCCGCTGAGGTGGGTTGGTGTGGGTCAGGCGTGCAGGAGCAGGTGTTCTAGTACGCGGGTGCCGAAGCGGAGGCCTTCGACGGGGACGCGTTCGTCGATGCCGTGGGCCATGGCGCGGTAGTTGAACCCTTCGGGGAGCCACAGTGGGGCGAAGCCGTAGCAGTCGATGCCGAGTTCGCTGAAGGCTTTGGCGTCGGTTCCGCCGCCGAGGCAGTAGGGCACGACGACGGCGTCGGGGTCTTGTGAGCGGAGTGCGTTGCTCAGCGCGTCGAACCAGGGTGAGTCCACGGGGGCTTGGACGGGTTTGCTGCGGGAGAGGAATTCGTATTCGACGTGGGGGCCGATGAGTTCGTCTACTTGGGACAGTAGGGCTGCTTCGGTTCCGGGTAGTACGCGGCCGTCGACGTGGGCTTCGGCGAGGCCGGGGATGACGTTGACCTTGTATCCGGCGGACAGGACGGTGGGGGTGACGCTGTTGCGGACGACTGATTCGGCCAGTGGGGCGGCGTCGCCGAGTCGGTCGAGGGTGGTGTCGATGTCGTGGAGGTCGACGGTGACGCCGAGTGCTTGGCCGGTGCGTTCGAGGAATGCTTCGACGGTGGGGGTGAGGACGACGGGCCAGTCGTGGGTGGCCAGGGCGTGTAGTGCGGTGATGAGGCGGGTGACGGCGTTGGCGTCGTTGCGGCGGGAGCCGTGTCCGGCGCGGCCTCGGGCGGTGAGTTTGAGGTGGGCGGTGCCGCGTTCGGCGGTGCCGATGGGGTAGAGGCGGACGGGGCGGCCGTCGGCGGCGC
>SMEH01000076.1_pt1 | contig 32877 bp, 32 predicted proteins | sample 2456361 | NCBI WGS metagenome assembly SMEH01 (sample SAMN10132587, study PRJNA489261) | soil metagenome | isolation source: day1 control-loamy sand soil ammended | place: USA | reverse complement strand
CGGCGCCGGCCTCCCCGGCCCTCGCGGCGGTGATCCGGGACAGGAGCGAGTCGAGGATCTCCTGCGCCCGCACCGCGTTGTTCGACAGCAGCGACGACGTGATGCCGTGGGTGTGCTCGGTGACACCGCCCTGGACGTACACGGCCGCCCCCGAGTCCGGAGTGGTGAGCAGTCGGTAGTCCCGGGCCACGAGCGGTCTGCCCGCGTCGTCCCGGCGACAGATCGACGCGGCGTCGCCGAGCAACGTCGTCACATCGCCGGGGCGGTACCCGGTGGCGCAGACGACGGCGTCGGCTTCGAGCACCGTGCGCTCCGACGTGGTCAGTGATTCCACTGTGACCCGCACGCCGTCCTCGGTCTCGGCCAGCTGCGCGATCCGCGAGGCCTGGAAGATGCGCAACCGTTCGACTCCCAGCACCTTCTCGCGATAGTGCCTGCGGTACAGCTCCTCGATCAGGTCGAGGTCGACCACCGAGTAGTTGGTGTTGGCGTGGTAGTCCAGGATCTGCTTCCGCACCTCGGGCGGCGCGCCGTGGAACTCGTCGACGACGGCCGGGTCGAAGACGCGGTTGGCGAAGGGACTGTCGTCGGAGGGGCTGTAGCCGAATCGGGAGAAGACCGCGCACACCTCGGCGTCGGGGAAGCGGCTGTGCAACAGCGCCGTGGTCTCGGCGGCACTCTGTCCCGCCCCGAGCACGACGAACCGGGACGCCGCCGACATTTCGTCTACTTTGTACAGCAGGTCACTGTTGTGCCACACGCGTTTCGACTCGACGATCCCGTCGGGCAACGAGGGGATCAGGCCGGTGGCCACGGCCAGATTGCGAGCGGAGTACACCTCGCCGGTGTTCGTGTGCACCTCGAAACGCACAATCTCAGCACCGTCCACCACCGGACGCACGGCCGTCACCTCGGTGCCGTACCGCACCAGGTCGCCGACCCGTTCGGCCGCCCAGCAGAAGTAGTCGTGGAACTCCACCCGTAAGGGGAACAGCGTCTTGTGGTTGATGAAGTCGACCAGTCTGCCCCGCTCGTGCAGATAGCACAGGAAACTGAAATCGCTGGCCGGATTACGCATGGTGACCAGGTCTTTCAGGAACGAGACCTGCATGGTGGCGTCGTCGATCAACATCCCGCGATGCCAGCCGAACGTCTTCTGGCGTTCGAGGAACCGGACATTCAGGTGTGGACCTCGCGAAGCGGCGTTGTGCTCGGACACGGCGATGGCGAGAGCCAGATTGGACGGTCCGAATCCCACACCGAGGAGGTCGTAGCTCGGCCCCTCGTCTCGCAGCACTGTCGACATACGTGTCCCATCACGGTCGGCGAACTCCGAACTCAGGGAACCCTAACCTAAGTTAGCCAAACCTTAGTTAGCCTCATCCGGTGATCTTTCCCCCAGCCGCTCCGCCTTGAAAAGTTAGGCAAGGCTTGCTTAACTAAGCCCGCTCGCCGTCGACAGCCTGGGAGGGACGATGCGAATCGCGATGTTCGGCTACCAGACGTGGGGCCATCGCACCCTGCGTGCACTGTTGGAATCCGAACACGACGTGGCGCTCGTCGTCACCCATCCCCACTCCGACCACGCCTACGAACGCATCTGGGCGGACTCCGTGGCCGATCTGGCGACGGAACACGGCGTCGAAGTCATCCTCCGCAACCGTCCCGATCAGGCACTCGCCGACCGACTCGCCGAACTGGAACCCGACCTCATCGTCGCCAACAACTGGCGCACCTGGATCCCACCGGAGATCTTCCGCCTGCCCAAACACGGCACGCTCAACGTGCACGACTCCCTGCTTCCGGCCTACGCGGGTTTCTCCCCCATCATCTGGGCGCTGCTCAACGGCGAGAAGGAGGTCGGGGTCACCGCCCACATGATGGACGAGGAACTCGACGCAGGCCCCATCCTGCTGCAACGGGCCGTCGAGGTCGGCCCGAAGGACACCGCCACCGACCTGTTCCACAAGACGGTGGACCTCATCGGACCCCTGGTGTCGGAGTCACTCGAACTCATCGCCTCCGGCCGCGCCAACCCCGTACCGCAGGACCGGAGCAAGGCCAGCTTCTTCCACAAACGCTCCATCGAGGACAGCCGCATCGACTGGACCTGGCCGGCCGAGGACATCGAACGACTGGTCCGGGCACAGTCGGACCCCTACCCGAACGCCTTCACCTACTACCGCGGCCAACGCATCAGGATCACCAAGGCGTTCGTGACCGAACGCCCGTACGGCGGTACCCCGGGTCGTGTCTTCATCCGGGAAGGCGACGGTGTGGTCATCGTCGCCGGAGCGGACGCACGGCACGGACGCAACCCCGGCCTGGCGATCGAGCGGCTGCGCACCGACGACGGCGTCGAACACGCCGCCACCGATTTCTTCCGCTCCATGGGCGGCTACCTCACCCGATACCCGGAGGACTGAAGACGGAAAAACCGCAGGCGTCACAGGCGGACGAGCATCTTGCCCGTGTTGCCACCCGTGAGCAGGTCGAGGAACGCCTGCGGCGCCTGCCGGATGCCGTCCACCACGGTCTCCCGGTAGACGATCTTGCCGTCCCGCACCAGCGGGGAGACCTCGGCGAGGAACGTCGGACGCAGGTGCTCGTGGTCACCGACCAGAAAACCACGCATGGTGAACCGCTTGGCGATGATCTGGGCCAGATTGCGCGGCGCCGGCGTCGGTTCGGTGGCGTTGTACTGGGAGATCATGCCGCACACCGCGATCCGACCGTGCACGTTCAACGCGCCGATGGCCGCTTCGAGGTGCTCCCCACCGACGTTGTCGAAGTACACGTCCACACCGTCGGGAGCGGCCTGGCGCAGTTGTTCCCGCACCGGACCGTCCTTGTAGTTGAACGCGGCGTCGAAGCCCAGTTCGTCGAGCAGCCAACGCACCTTCTCCGCGGAACCGGCGCTGCCGATGACCCGCTTCGCGCCACGCAGCTTGGCGAGCTGCCCGACCAGCGAACCCACGGCCCCGGCCGCACCGGACACGAACACCGTGTCGCCCTCACGCATGTTCGCCACGTCGAACAACCCGGCGTACGCGGTCAGCCCCGGCATCCCCAGCACGCTCAGGTGCGCCTGCACCGGCGCGGCGGAGGGATCGAGCTTGCGCGCCCGAGCCGGGTCGAGCACGGCGTGGGTACGCCAACCGAGGCCGTGCAGCACCACATCACCGACGGCCAACTCGTCGGTGTTCGACTCGACGACCTCGCCGATCGCGCCGCCGTCCATGACCTCGCCCACCTCGAACGGCGCGACGTACGACTTCGCCGAACTCATCCGACCCCGCATGTAGGGGTCCACCGACAGCCACGTGTTCCGCACGAGGACCTGCCCGGGCCCCGGCTTCGGCACCTCGACATCGACGACCTCGAAGTGATCGAGGGTCGGCATCCCCTCCGGACGAGACGCGAGCCGGACCTCCGTCGCCTCCATCAACGGCCTCGCACCTCCTCGGCGAGGTTGTCCAACACGCCGTCGTAGATCCGTTTCAACCCCTTGGGGGCGAAGACCCTCTCGAAGAAGCCGCCGATGCCGCTGGCGCCCTGCCACGTGGTCTCCACCCGCACCACGCTGCGGTCGTCGCCCTCGGGCCGCACCGTCCAGGTGGTGACCATGCTGGAATTCGCGTCGGTCTCCACGAGCGTGTCCGGCTGTGGTTCGCTCACCGTGGCCCGCACGTCACGCACGCGTTTCGACGTGGCCTGCAACTTCCACCGCGCCACGGTGCCCGCACCGGTACCGCCCTCGACGAGGGTGTAGTCCCGGTATTCCTCCGTGAGGATGCGGGGCCGGACCTCACGGTAATCGGCGAGCTTGCTCTTCACTTCCTCCGCGGGCGCGTCGATGCTCCGCTCGGCCGTGGCCGTGACCCTTCCCATCCAGCCCATCCCTTTCTGCGGCGGGGTCGGTTCCCGCTACTTGGCGAGTCCGTCGATCACCTCGGCGCCGGGCAGTTTCGCCAGCGTCGCCCCGGTGACCAACAACTTGCTACCCCGGATACCGCTACCGACAACCACCTCCGGCGCGGAGGCCACGGCCTGGTCGATCAGGATCGGCCAGCCGGAGGGCAACCCTATCGGCGTGATACCGCCGTAGGCCATGCCGGTGAGCTCCACCGCCTCCTCCATGGGAGCGAACGACGCCTTACGCACGTCCAACCTGCGGCGGATCACGTTGTTGACATCGGCGCGGGTGGTGGCGAGCACGAGCGCGGCGGCGTACCGCACCTCACCGGCGCGTTTACCCGAGACGACCACGCAGTTGGCCGACGCCGACAACGGAGACGAGTACGCCTCGCAGAACTTGGCGGTGTCGGCCAGGTCGGGATCGATCTCCACGACACCCACCGGGTCGTCGATCGACTCCAGAGCCTTGGCGACGGGCTCGGCCACCAGATCGAGACGTTCGGAGACCGGAACGGGCATCAACGTCCCGGCGATGCTCCAGTTACCCACATTCACCCCTGTCGCTTCCGAGTCACCACCAGTTCGAGCCGCCTCGTTGGACCTCGATGAGTTTCGGCCGCACATCCACGATGTAGACGAGGCTGGCGACGAGCGCGGCGAGCCAGAAGATCATGCCGGCACCGTAGAACTGGAACAACAGCATCGCGACGGTCGCACCACCCGTGATGGCCATCCACGCCGGCTTGCTCAACCGGTCGGCCGCCGTGAAGGCATCGGCTCTCTGCGTCACGGCGTGCACGAAAGCGAAAAGGCCGACAAGCACGCCGGCCCAGTCGATGACCAAGACGATCCAGTATGCGAAAAGCGGCACGATTCCAGCCTACGTCAGGACGCCGGCAGGGCCGAGAACCGGCGAAACACATCACCGCGCCCGCTGTTCTCGGCTGTCGTGTTCTCGGTTGCCATCAGCCGGTGGCGGTCGGTGTCGACCGTCGTCGGAGGCCTCGGCTGTCCCGCCTCAGTTCCCCTTACCGCGACTTCCGTTGTCGCTCTGCCCGGTGGGGGTCATCCCGGTGGCGGTGGTGCCGGGCTTCATCGCCTTCTCGCGAGCGGAGCGGGCCGTGGCGGTCGTCGTGGTGGTGCTGGTGCCGGGCTTCATCGCCTTCTCACGAGCGGAGCGGGCGGCCTCGATGCTGCCGGTCGGCCCGGTCTTGGCGGAAGCGGACTCGTCGCCGTCCGATTCACCCTCCTGGCCCTTGCGCATGAGCATCCGAACCATCTCGTCCACCCGTTCCCGAGCGTCCGCGGTGACGTCGTCCACCCGCTGCTGCGCCGCACGCAGCGCCTCCTCGACCTGTTCGATACCGCGCTTGACCTGCGGCTCCACCACTTCGTCCCAGGTCTGCTCGCCCGAGGCGGCCAGCCGGTGGTACAGCTTCACCATCGCGTCGGTGTACTCGTCCCACGTCTTGCGCAGCTCGGCGGGATCGAGCCGCTCGCGGAGCTCTCCCAGCTCGGACGGCAGGTCCTCGACGTTCCTCTTCGCGGCGTCACTGCTGGAGCTGACACGCGTCTTCGCCTTGGACACGGTCTCCACCACGGCCCGGCCGGCCAGGCTGCCCGCACCGAGCGCCGCCAACAGCGATGTCCTGACCTGCTCCTTCGCCGTATTCACCACCTTGCGGACGTCCTCGGTTCGTGTGGTCTCCATCGTGGCTCACTCCTTGTGTTTCCGGTCGGGGCGCTGCTCACCCGCGGCCTCCATCCCTTGGTTCTCCCGAAGGAACGACTCGTACACGTCGAGCAGCACCTGCTTCTGCCGTTCGGTGAGTGAGGCATCGGCGCGAACCGCGTCGACCACGGGGCCGCCGACGGGGCGGTCGAGGATTCCCGCCTGTACGTACAGGGCCTCGGCGGAGATGCGCAGCCCCTTGGCGATCTGTTGCAGGATCTCGGCGCTGGGTTTGCGCAGTCCCCGTTCGATCTGGCTGAGATACGGGTTGGAAACCCCGGCGAGCTTCGACAGCTGCCGCAACGAGATCTTGGCGTGGTTGCGTTGCTGCCTGATGTAGGCGCCGATGTCCTTACCCAGGCTGGCGACCCGGTCCATCGGGCCGTCCGACTCGGCGCTTCCGGCGGCCGACGAGGTCTCGTCGTGGCCGCCGTCACGCGTCGATGTCCGTGCCATGACGCGGACACCTCCTCGATTCCGACCGTACGCCTGCCTGCTAACTTCTGCAAGCACCCTGCAAGCACTCAGTCGGCGCCCACTCGAACGGCTTCGGAGGCCCGGTGAGCGGCGAGTCCCCGCCGCACCCAGCGCTCGACGTGATCGACCGATTCAGTCAACGACGCCTCGGTCGTGTCGAACAACTCCACGGGAGGGGACATCCCCGCCGCTTCCCGCCGCAACCACTCGGTGAACTCCAACATCTCCGCGATCCGCGGTTCGTCCCACCCCCGCCACGCGGGACGGGCCCGCAATCGCCGAGTCAACACCTCGGGCTCGGCCACGAGGGCCAGATAGTGGATGTCGGCGAAGAACACCCGCTCCGGCAGCGGCTCGAACTCGGGTGGGACCACCGTTCCGCACAGCACCACCGGCCGCCCGCTCTGGTGGATCATCGCCGCCATCCGCAACCAGGTCGACCGGAATCGCGGATGCCCGTCGACGTCGTCGCGCAGCCCGCCCGTCCACAGGACGTCCTGCTCCAACACCACCACCTCGCCCGAGAGTCTGCGGGCGAGCTCGGGCCCCACCGTGGACTTGCCACCACCGCTGGGACCGGTCAGCGCGAACAGGGGCAGCCGGTGGAACGCGGCGCGATGACCACACGCCGCGCACACCAGCCGCTCCTCCTCCACGGCCGGCCGCTGCGCCCGATCACCGCAGGCCGGGCAGATCTTGAGATCGAGCACGTCCGAGGTCAGTCGAACAGACTCTCCAGGAAACTGCGCCTGCGTCGGTACCCGCCGTACGGCCTCGGCGAGTCCCCGTAATAACCGCCCTGGTAGGGCCTGGGCGAATCGCCGTAGTAGCCGCCGCCCCGGTAGGGCTTCGGCGAGTCCCCGTAGTAGGGGGGCTGGCCGTAGTGCTGGGTGGGTGCGGGCGCGGCGTGCGGCGCGGGAGGCGGCGGTGGCGGCGGCGGTTGGGTGGTCGGACTGTAGGGCGGCGGAGGCGCGGAACCGTAGTAGGAGTTCTCCGCGCGCACGATCTGTTCGAGTTCGCCCCGGTCCAAGAAGATGCCCCGGCAACCACCGCACTGCTCGATGTGGATGCCGTTCTTGTCCACCGTCGTCATCACGTTCTGGCACTTGGGACAGATCACGAGCGACAGGCTACGCAGTTTCCCTCCATCCGTGGAACACGCCCTGACCGAGCGGGCCTGTTCGTGCCCATTCCACCGCACCTATCCACCCACCCCCACCCATCGCGCACCCAGCCACCGACCTATTCACCCCTACTCACCGCGTAGGCCCGTTTCCCTCACCACGGCTCTGAGAACCGGCAGGGACGCCCCGGTCACCGCGACGACCAGCAGCACGACCATCGCCGAGTACCCGGCCAGGGTGAACCAGTCGGGACGGAACCTTTGGTCGAACAGTCTCGCGATCAACCCGGCCACACCGAGCCCCACCGCCGTGGCGAGCAGCACGCCGATCAGCATGGGCACACAGTTCTGCCACAGCAGCGAACGGCCGAGCACACCGCCGGGCACGCCGGTCGCCCGCAGCGCCGCGAACGCCCGACGTCGTTGCAACACCTGTGCGCTGGTCAGCACCAACAGGTTCCCGCCGGCCAACAGCAGCGTGAACGTACTCGCGGTCCCCAACACCGCACCGAGGGTCCCCTCGGTGTTCGCCAGCTCCGCACCGTCGGCCTCCCGGGAGATCTCGACCTTCCACCCCAACGGAGCGAGCGCGTTGCGCAGGTGTTCGACCGCGTCCGGCACAGCGGGGTCGAGCGTGACCCTGCCGGGGCCGGTCACGGTCACCCCGGGCACCCCGTCCGACAGGGCGATCGCCGTCCGCTCGACCTCCTCGTCGATCGCGAACACATGGACCTCGTTCGATTCCTCGACCGCAACACCGCCGGCCCCGCCGAACAGGGTGTGTACCGTGATGGCCCCTGCGAACACCACGGTGATCCCGGCGACGACCCTGGCGGGCGTGCCACTGTCCAGCTGCAGCCGCCGCACGCCCAACTGCCAGGACGGAGGTCCGCCGCGCAGTCGCCGGACGACCCACTCGACAAGCCACGGCATCAACACCGACACCCCCACGAGCAGCACGAATGAACCCACGCCGGCGAACAGTGCGCTGAGGGTTCCCCCGGGCTCGACTCCCAGCCACACGTCCGGCAGGAAAAGCAGCACCCCGACGCCCACCAGCGTCACTCGCCACCAACCGCGTCGCCGGGTCGGCTCACTCTCCCGCACGATTCCGTACGGCTCCACGACGACGTTCCGCAGCCCGAACAGCGCACTGCCCACGGTGATGACCGGGGTCGCGAGGACCACGACGACCACCAGTGGCCACGGTGGCACCAGATCCTGCGGGTACATACCCAGTCCCCCGAGGTCGGCCCCCGCGACCAACGGACGGCCCACGAAGAAGAATCCGACCGCCAACACCAATCCGACGAACGCGCCGATCAGCGATTCGGCCGCGGCGATGCGTCGGATCTGTCCGATGTCGGCACCCACCAGACGTAGCGCGGACAGTCGGCGTTCGGTGTCGGCACCCGCGAGGCGGCTACCGGTCGCGATGAACACCAACAGCGGGCTCACCAGGATCGAGCCCGCGATCAGGAGCACGACCGTGAAGAACGGACCGATCTCGAACGGACCGACAGGCGCTCCGAACCCACCGACCAGCTCGGCCCCGTGGTCCTCGTCCAGCCCCTCGGCACCGAGGTAATACCAGAGCTCACCGGGCTCGGCGACGCCTTCGGCACCGATCGTGCCGACGATCTCCACGTCGGCGAAGCGGGGCCGCAGCAGAGCACCCTCGTCGGAGACGAGCAGCCCGGCCAGCCCCGGGGACACCACGGCCTGTCCAACAGCGGGTACGGCGTCCACCCCCGGCGGCACGGGAGCGTCCTCGCGGCGGGGCTCCAGGTACACGGCGGTGAGTTCCTCGCCCCGGTAGTACGAGGTCTGGGCCAGGTAGCCGAGTGCGGGTTCCCCCGCCTTCGCCTCGATCGGTGTCCGGGCGCCGATGCGTTCGAGTCGCTCGGAAAGGCCGTGGAAGGAGGCGAAGACCAGCAACAGCCCGGCGACCGCGAGCCCGACCCCGAACGCGGTCAACCCCGTCCGCAGCAGGCCGACCCCGCGGGCGCGTCCCGTACCGAACGACAGCCGCACGCCGAGGAGGAGGTCACGCACGGCGTTCATGCCGGAACCCCGAGGGGATCCGTACAGCCGTCACGGACGACGACCTCCCGGTGGGAGTACGCCGCCACACGTGCTTCGTGGGTCACGAGCACGACGGCGGTGTCGCTGGCCCGGGACGTCTCGACGAGCAGCCGCAGGACCCGCTCACCGTTCAGGGAGTCCAGCGCACCGGTCGGTTCGTCGGCGAAGACCACGCGTGGCCCGGTGACCAGTGCACGGGCCACGGCGACCCGCTGTCCCTGCCCGCCGGAGACGTCCCCGGGACGCGAGTCGGCCACGTCGTCCACCTGAAGCCGCGTCATCATCTCGAGCGCCCGGGCCTCGGCCGTTCTCCTGCGGACACCACTCAACCGCAGGGGCATGGCGACGTTCTCCACGCAGGTGAGCTCGGGTACCAACTGGCCGAACTGGAAGACGAAGCCGAACTCCGTGCGACGCAGGGCACTGCGGTGTTTGTCCGACAGGGAGTCCAGGTCCCTGCCTCGGTAACGCACCGTCCCCGAATCGGGGTCGAGGATCCCCGCAAGACAGTGCAGCAACGTGGACTTGCCCGACCCCGAGGGACCGACCACGGCCACGATCTCCCCCGCGTGGACCTCGATGCTCGCGCCCCGCAGTGCCTGCGTGGCACCGAAGGACTTGTACAGGGCGGTGGCCTGCAACAGCGGCTCGTCGCTCACGACGTCACCGTCCCCGCCAACTCCCCCAACCGGGCCGCGGTGAGTTCCAGCCACCGCAGGTCGGCCTCCAGGTGGAACAGCGCGTGGTCGCAGATCAGCGCATCGGCGAGGTCACCCTCGGTCTTGCGTCGGGTCAGCTCGCGCATGGCCGCCAGATGCGCCCGACGTTGCGTGTCCAGGATCAGTTCGGCGTCCCGGCCGGACAGCAGCGCGAGCACCACCTTCGTGTAGAGGGTGCTGTGCAGGTACGGCTCGGGTTTCTCCGGTGTGGACAACCACTGGTCGACGTCGCTGACGCCCGCGTCCGTGATCGCGTAGCTCTTGCGCTCGGGTCCCTGTCCGGGTTCGGCGCCGACTTCGGTGATCAGTCCGTTGCGCAGCAGGCGCGCGAGCGTGGAGTACACCTGGCCGTAGTGCAGGGGCCGGTCCTTGCCGAAGCGCTCGTCGTAGACCCGTTTGAGGTCGTATCCATGTCGGGGGCCGGTTTCGAGCAACCCCAACAACGTGTGTCCGATCGACATGCCGGCAAACTATACACAGAGTGTATATTCAACTTGTATACACCTTTTGTATAGCTGATCGCCCACGCCTCACGTCACGAGCGGACAGCGCACCTGCCGCGCAACGCAGACCACGAGCCGGACGACATGAACGCCGCGACCGCGAATACGCGGACAGCGCGAGCGGCCACGGAAGCCACGGGGCCACGGGCGAACACAAGCCCGAAAAAGGGCGAACACGATCCCGAAAAAGATCGATCCCGGGGTTGGTGATACATGGATCGACCCACACCGTCCACATCACCCACACGGAGCAAACCTGTGGATAACTCCGTGGATAACTCCCCAAACTGTGGATAACTTCACCCGCGGGAGTGGATACCGGCGAGTAGGAACGCTTAGAACAACGCTTGCGCGACCGAATAGATCGCCAGCCCCGCCAGCGCACCGACCACCGTGCCGTTGATACGGATGAACTGCAGATCGCGCCCCACCTGAAGCTCGATCTTGCGCGAGGTCTCCTCGGCGTCCCAGCGCTCGACCGTATCGGTGATGATCGTGGTGATCTCCCGCGAGTAACGCGTCACCACGTACGTCGCCGCCCCCTCGACCCAGCCGTCGACCTTCTGCGCCAACGCCGGGTCGTCCTGCAGCCGCCGCCCGAACGAGGCCAACCCCGCGCAGACACGCCTTCGCAACTCACTCGACGGGTCCTCGGCCGCGGCCAACAGCATCTCCTTCGCCGTGGACCACGCCGAGTCGATGACCTTGCGGACCTCGGGGTGTTCCACCAGTTGCCGCTTGACCGTCTCGGCCCGCGCCATCGTCTCGGGGTCGGCCTGCAGATCCTGCGCGAACTCGGCGAGGAACCGATCCACCGCCAACCGCATGGGATGGTTGACATCCGTCTTCACCGCCCACGCGAACGACAACACCTCGCCGTAGACCTTGTCCGCGAGCATCGTGTCGACGAACCGCGGCGACCACGACGGAGCCCGATCCGACACCACCCGCAGCACCGTGTCGTGGTTCTCGCGAACCCATTCGTACGCCCTGTCCACCACGAGATCCACCAGGCGGTAGTGCGCACCGTCGGTCAGGACCTGCTGCAACAACCTGCCCAGCGGAGGCCCCCACTCCTTGTCGACGACCTGCCGCACGACCGCCTGTTCCATGACGGCCTGCACGTCCTCGTCGCGCAACACGGTCACGGCACCCCGCACGACGGTCGCCACCTCCGCGGTGACGCGCTCGGCGTTCTCGGGCCGAGCGAGCCATTCCCCGACCCGCCTCGACGTCTCCACCCGACGCAATTTGTCGCGCACGACGGGTTCCGACAGGAAGTTCGCGCCCACGAAATCGCCGAGGCTGTTGCCGAGGACGTCCTTTTTGTTCGGGATGATCGCCGTGTGCGGGATCTTCAGCCCCAAGGGGTGCCGGAACAACGCCGTGACCGCGAACCAGTCGGCGAGCGCGCCCACCATGCCCGCCTCGGCCGCGGCGCGCACGTAACCGACCCATGCCGGCGCCCCCTTCGACTGGGCCCAGCTGGTCCCCAGGAAGATCAGGGTCGCTCCGATCAGGAAGGACAGCGCGACGAGTTTCATCCTGCGCAGGTCCCGCCGCTTGGCCTCCTCACGCTGCTGCGCGTCCGGTCGGGTCGAGCGCCCTACGGGTGCCACGGCGGACCTCGTTTGCTCCATGGCGCAATTGTCCGTGAGGATGGTTCCTCGTGCGTGAACCTGTACTCGTCGAACGGATGCGACCGTTCACTTCCACGATCTTCGCCGAGATGACGGCGCTGGCGGACCGAACCTCGGCCGTGAACCTGGGGCAGGGTTTCCCGGACACCGACGGCCCCGCCGGCATGCTGGACGCGGCGCGGGACGCCCTGTTCGGGGGCGCGAACCAATACCCGCCGGGACCGGGCCTTCCCGAACTGCGTGAAGCGATCGCTAAGCATCGGGCGCGCTACGGCACCGAATACGACCCGGAGCGGGAGATCCTCGTCACGGCCGGCGCCACGGAGGCCATCGCGGCGAGTCTGCTCGCGCTGACGGGGCCCGGCGACGAGGTGATCGTCATCGAGCCCTACTACGATTCCTACGCCGCCGCGGTGGCGATGGCCGGGGCCACGCGCCGCGTGGTGTCCCTCGTTCCCGACGGCGACCGCTTCGCCCTCGATCTCGACGCCGTACGCGCCGCCGTCGGCCCGAAAACGAGAGCCGTTCTCGTCAACTCCCCGCACAATCCGACAGGAACCGTGTTCACGCGTGCCGAACTGGCCGAACTCGCGCAAGTGTGTGTCGAACACGACCTGATCGCCATCACCGACGAGGTGTACGAGCATTTGACCTTCGACGGTGCCGAACATCTGCCGCTGGCCGGCTTCCCGGGGATGTCTTCTCGCACTGTGACGATCTCCAGCGCGGGTAAGACGTTCAACTGCACGGGCTGGAAGATCGGATGGGTATGCGCGGCGCCGGAACTCGTCTCGGCCGTACGAGCCGTGAAACAGTTCCTCACTTTCGTCTCGGGCGGCCCCTTCCAACCTGCGGTGGCGCACGCGCTTCGACATGAGCTGTCGTGGGTCGAATCGCTGCGGGAGTCCTTGCAGGCCAAACGCGACCGGCTGTGCGCCGGTCTGGCCGAGGCGGGGTTCGCCGTGCGGCCGAGCGCGGGGACTTATTTCGTCTGCGCGGACGTCAGGCCCCTGGGATTCACCGATGCGGAGGAACTCGCCTGGCGCCTACCAGAATCAATTGGAGTCGCGACAGTACCCGTTAGCGTGTTCACGGATCACCCGAAAGCGTGGAACCACCTGCTTCGTTTCGCTTTCTGTAAACGCGAGGAGGTGCTTGACGAAGCAATTCAGCGGTTGCGTACCTTGTCTTAGGTTGCGCCGTACGGGGTGGATCGCACACCAACGGGGTGAAACGCTCGGCCGGAGTGCTAAAAATAGCAGTCTCAGGCAGCCGGAACGCGTCGCGATTCCGCTGCCGACGACGAACCGGAAATAACAACACTCATACGAGGACACGACAGGTGGTGGTAGCGGTGAGGCCTGCGGCCTTCGCGGCCTTTCCGGCCGACGCGCGCCGCCACAGCCTGCTGTCCTCCGTCCTGCGTCGACTGATCGTGGTGCTCGGTCTCGCCGTCGGCGGATGGATCGTCTCCATGCTGGTGGCCGGAGCGGCCGCCGCCGAGGAGACGTCCGGTACCGACCTCGCATCCACTCCCGCCTGCTCCGACGAAGTCGGGTCCGGCGACGGGGCCGACACCGTTCCCCCGGCCACGGACGCCGACATCCAGCCGGATCGTCCCGAGCTCGACGACCTCGACGAGTCCACCACCGGTCACACCGGCACCGCCGACCACTACGGCGCCACCGAGTACACCACCTCGGACGAGTCCGCCGCCGGTGACGTCGCCCTGACGATCCCCGCGGAGACGACCCAACCGACGCCGCAAACCGAGCAGTCGACGGAAACGGCGGAAAAGCCGGTGCCGTCGACGTCGGCGGGCACGCCTTCGCACACCCCGGACACGCTGAGACCGCTGAAGGCGACGGAGGGGCCGGAGCCGGTGGAGCCGGTGGAGTCGACAGAGGCGGCGGAGTCGATGAACCAGGCCCCGCTCGTCCCCCAGCTGCTTCAGGCGACCGCCGACACCCTGCTGGCCACCACGTCGAAGCTGGTGCACACCACCGGCAACCTCACCGGGGAGCTGATCGGGGTGCTGCCCAAGGTCACCGACTCACTCGGTGACGCGGCCAGAAGGATCATCGACATACCCTCGCGGCTGCCCGACGTCGGCACCGCACCGGGGAGAACCCTCCCCGGGATCACACTGCCCCCCGGGGCAGCGCTGCCGCCCGGGGCCACGCTGCCACCCGGAATCACACTGCCTCACCTGCCACTCCCGATCGGGCTCGACGACCTCCTCGGCACGGACCCACCCGACAGCGACCAACCCGCCGACACATCCCCCGGCGAACCGCGCACCGAACCCGTCGCACCGGCCGAGCGGGCCCCGAAAGCCCCGGTCGCTCCGGTTCCGACCCCCCCTCAGTCCGATCAGTGGACGGACACTTCACAGTGGTCGCCTTCTCGGGAGGGCGATGACCCGAAGGTGGGCGAGAAACCGATGCGTCCGCTCGGTCCCGTGTCTCCTGCCCCCACCACACCCGCGTCCACCGCGAGCACGTCGACAAGCGTGGCCTCGTCCCAGGACAACACCCACATCCACCGTGGCGAGCACGGTGTCCTGAGCAAGACCCCCACGATCACACAGCTCCGCCTGCTCGGCGTCAGCCGAGACCACGACGCCGTCGGCATCGGCAAGGAAGCGGCGCTTCCGACGACCTCACCTGACTGATCGCGAACGGAGAACCGGGGGCGCTGTCTCCGCGCCACGTCACCGGTGCCGGTCACATCCCTCGACCGCCGTTTAGCAAGAGGTTGTTCTGTGTATTCGATTCTTCCCGCTCGGCCGACCGCGCCCGGCCGTGACGGGCCATGGCCTCGGCTCCACGTTGCCCCCGTGGTGACACCGAGGTCCACGAGTGCGCGTCGGCGGTCCCCAGCCACCGCGCCGGCTGGGGACCCCGCACCGATGCGTACTTGAGCCGACGGGCCTTTCCGGCATGGCGAGGGGCAATGCTGGGAACGCCCGCGGCACCCGTGCCCTCCCCCGGGCACGGTCACGAGCCGGTGCGCTGGATGCCACACCGTCCTTTTCCCTGGAGTGACGGCTTCGACCCGCATCCGGCGCACCGGCTTCCTCATGCCGGACTGTGCTCGACGACACCCGGGGAAACCGTCGGCCGCGCGACCGGCCCTGGTCACACGTTCGGGCCACTGGTCATAGTGGTCTCGTGGCTTCGGTGAGAACTCCCGTCGAACTCAGCCCCGTCCCCTTAAGCACAGCACCCGCGACACGGCTGACCCGACTGTTTTTGGGCTTGATCTGCTACGGCACGAGCATGGCGATGATGACCCGCTCCGGGCTGGGTCTGAACCCGTGGGATGTGCTGCACGAGGGCGTGGCCGACCGCACACCCCTCACCTTCGGCACGGTGACCGCCTTGACCGCCGCACTCGTGTTGTTGCTGTGGATCCCGCTGCGACAGCGGCCCGGCTTCGGCACCGTGGCCAACGTCGTGGTCATCGCCGTGGTCGTGGATGTGGTGCGCTTGCTGCTGCCCGATGCACATCAGCTGGTGTGGCAGGTCGTGTTGCTGCTGGGCGGGGTCGTGTTGAACGGCGTCGCCACGGCCGTCTACGTCGGAGCGCGACTCGGCCCGGGGCCGAGGGATGGCCTCATGACGGGTCTGTCCGCCCGCACGGGCCGATCGGTCCGATCCGTGCGCACGGCCATCGAACTGACCGTACTGGCCACGGGGTGGTTGCTCGGCGGCACGGTCGGGGTGGGCACGGTGCTCTACGCACTGGCGATCGGTCCGCTCACGCAACTGTTCCTGCCGTACGTCACCTGGGCTCCGCGGAACCGGTGACCGCGCCCAGGAAGCCTCGATCCGTTCCTTCGGCCGAGTAGCCGTTACGGTCGGACCGTGCCCCGCATCGACATCGCTGAACGTGCAGGCGTGGGCCTCGACGGCCTCCCCCGCCCCACCGAGGACCGCGTCGTGATCACCGCCGATACCGTCGTGGTCCTCGACGGTGCGACCGAGCAGCGTGAGGGTCTGCCCAGCGGAGGCTGGTACTCCCGCCGACTCGCCGAGCAGCTCGAAACGCGGCTGCGGACCGACTCGGACACGGATCTCACGACTCTGCTGTCCGCCTCGATCCGGGCCGTGGCCGAGGAACAGGACCTCGTGCCGCGTCACTCGCCGTCGAGCACGGTGGCGATGGTGCGGTGGGGTTCCGAACACGTGGAGGCGCTGGTACTGGCCGACAGCCCCGTGGTCGCGTTCACCGCACACGGCCCGGACGTACTGCTCGACGACCGGCTCGACCGGCTCCGAAAGCGAGGGGCTCTTCGCACTCGGGCCGATGTCGATCGGCTACGTAACAGCGAGGGTGGTTTCTGGGTGGCTGAGGCGATGCCGGAGGCCGCGACCCGCGCATTGCGTCGTCGTTGGTCGCTTGCCGAAACCGAGGCGGTCGTGCTCGCCACGGACGGTGTTTCGGTCGGGATCGACACCTACCGTGTCCTCGACTGGCCCGACGTGCTGCGGCTGTCCCGGGAGCACGGCGCGGACGCCGTGCTCGACGTCGTCAGGCAGGCCGAGGTCGACGACGCCGATTGCCGCCGCTGGCCCCGTTCGAAGCGGCACGACGATCAGGCCCTCGTCGTGGTCGACTTCACCGAGGACCGGGGAGTAATCAGGGCCAAACCCTGAAGACACCTCTCGGTTACTGAGAGACACTGACCAGTATGGGGCAACTGGGGACAAAAGCGGCATCCACTGAGGCTGCCCCAGCCCGGGTGCACACATGGACTTTCGCGGCCTCCGCAGCACTGGGTTGGGCACTGTTTCTGCTGGTGATCTTGCATCTGGTGAGCTCGTTCGACCCGATCTTCGATCCGGTGAGCCGTTACGCCTTCACCGACGCCGGCCGGGGGATGCTGGAAGTCAGCCTGTTGTCCTTCGCCGTCGGTGTCATCTCCGTGCGGGGCGCGCTGCTCGCCTCCGGTCTGCCGGTCAGCCGTACGGCCACCATCCTCATCATCACCACGGCGACGGGTCTGGTGGCCGCCGCGCTGTTCCCGGCGACGTACACCCCGGAGGTCAATCCGGTGAGCGGATTGATCCACCAGTACGCGAGCCTGCTCGCCTTCCTGTCGTTACCGGGCGTGGCCGTGAGCATGCTGGACCAGATTCGAGACGTCGAGGAACTTCAACGCGTCCGCCGCATGCTCACGCGTTTGGTGTGGGTCTCGTTGGCGAGTCTGGCCCTGTTCGGGCTCGGTTACCTCTCCGACAAGGTCACGTTCGGCTTCACACCCCTGGAGATGCTGGTGTCACTGCCGGTCGGACTGCTGCAACGCGTGGTGTTCGTGCTGGACTTCCTGACGTTGACGGGTCTGCTGGCGCTGGCGAACCGAGCCGTGTGGGTACGGACCGCCCAATGACATCGGCCCCACGACGGGGAATCACCCGTCCGCCTGTATTCGAATAGCGATCAGCAGCTCACTGTGTGCAACATCGTGTCGTGGGCTTGACCGACCACGTGACCTACGCTCTCTCGGCTGTCCCCGGTGAACGCCGGTGGCGGCCGAGAGGACGAGGGCGCCCACCTCGATCAGTTCGTCTGGTCCTCGACCGGCGGACCGATACGCGGCTCGGGACCGGCCTGACCGGATACGGGGGCCACCACGGAACCACGCTGCAATTGGATGTTCGTGCTGATACCCGTCCGAGGAGGCTGCCGCATGTACTGGTCGTCGGTGATGCGGGAGTCGTGCATCTGGGACATGACCGCCATCGTCACCGCGTGCACGAGTGCGAGCAGCAACAGCAGGATGCCGAGGTTACCGATGACGGCGCGCACCGTGTGACCGCCGAACTCGAAGCTCAACACCGACAACAGCGCCAGGAAGCCGAACATGACGAGGTGGAACAGAACGGTGACGAGTTTGGCCATTGAGTAGATCGCGTCACCTTCATCCACATCAGACAGATAGCGCTTTCCGCTGTGATAGAGAAGTTGACCGTCCGCCACGATCATGATCAGACCCAGGGCGATGAACGCGAGGTAAGCGTCGGTACCCACGTCAGCCTCCTTTCCGTGGCCTGGAAACCACTTGACCGCTCGTACCCAGTCGCCTGCTGTGGGAAACCGGGCGTGTAAGGCAGACACCCACCGGGTATGTCAGCGGCGATGGGTAATACGGACGCATTACGAAACCGATCGGGAACAACCGTGAACGCACACAACTCGACCGCTCCGAGCCAGAACCCCAGGCCGGTGTTGCCGTACACCGAGGAACCGGACCCGGAGCAGCGTCGTAGGGCCGTCCGCGCCGTCGCGTCGGCCGCCCTTGACGCGAAGGACTGCGCCGAGCTGCTGGAGGCATTGGGGCTGTCACCCGAAGAGGGCAGGACCATCCCCGCTCAGCGCATTCGATGACGCGCAGAGCCGGTGTCCGAGACACGGTCAGAGTCGTCGGCGGGGTGATCACACCCACGATCGCGGGTGGCGTGATCCGGCGGCGACCGCACATGCTGGCGTGGCTCGACCGGCTGCAGCTCGACCGCACCGCCGTGCGGGTGTGCGAGGACCTCCGCGCCCGGTACGGTCCGGGGCCGGTCTGGCTGCGCGTCCCCGGACGCTCCATCGCGCTGCTGCTCGACCCGGACGACGTCGATCGCGTGCTGACCTCCACCCCTTCACCGTTCTCACCCGCGGCCCGGGAGAAGCGAGCGGCGCTGAACCACTTCGAGCCACACGGGGCGTTGGTGACTCCCGCGTCGGAACGGGCACCGCGCCGCCGGTACAACGAGCGAGTGCTGGAAAGCGACCGTCCGGTGCACTGCCTGGCCGGACGCGTCCGCGGGATCGTCGGCGAGGAGACCCGCCTCCTGCTCACGACCACCACCGAGCTGGACTGGCGCCACCACGCCCGAACGTGGTGGCGCATCGTCCGCCGCCTGGTCCTCGGTGACCACACCCGTGACGATGCGGGGATCACCGACGAACTCGCCGCGCTGCGGATGCGCGCCAACTGGGCTTTCCTCCTCCCGAAGGCCGGACGACGTCGCGACGCGTTCCGGAGACGGCTCGACGAGCACCTCAGCCGGGCGGAACCGGGCAGCCTCGCGGCCGTCATCGCGGAGCGCGAACCCGAGGACGACACCGTGGACCCCTTCGGGCAGGTGCCGCAGTGGTTGTTCGCCTTCGACGCCGCCGGCATGGTCGTCCTGCGTGCATTGGCGCTGCTCGCGATCCATCCGAAGCGGGCCACGGTCGCGCGGGAGGAAGCCGCCGTGGACGATCCCGGTGCCTGGCCGTACCTTCGGGCCTGCGTGCTGGACACCGTGCGACTGTGGCCCACCACGCCACTGGTGCTGCGGGAGAGCACCGCCGCCACCTCGTGGCGTGGCACGCGACTCCCACCGGCGACGCTGTTCCTCGCGTTCGCCCCGTACTTCCACCGGGCCGCCGAACTCGTGCCGTTCGCCGACACGTTCACGCCGGAGGCGTGGTTGGACGGAAGGGCGCAGGATCTTCCCGGACTGATCCCGTTCAGCGCGGGACCGGCCCGCTGTCCCGGCGAGAACGTCGTCCTGCTCGTGGCCAGCGCCATGCTGGCGGAGTTCCTGCGGGCAGGGGAGTACCGACTGCTCGCGCCGCGGACGCTGCGTTCACATGATCACGCGCGCGACCGGCTGCCGACGACCGTGAACAGTTTCGGTATCCGGCTGGCCTACACGCCTTACGAAACGCGCGGCAGCTCCGCCTAGGACTCCGCCTAGGACATGGCGGGCGCAGCCGCGCAAGCACAGCCCCCTTCAACACTCCCGCATCCGATCACAAACAAATGGCGGGCGGGTTCGACGTCGACGCAATCGGGCTCGGTGCATTCCACACCGCCGAAGTCACCGGAACCGTGCAGCACCACCGTGCCGTGGCAATGGTCGAGACCCCTCCGGCAGCTCGCACACCTCATGAGGCCTTGGTACCACCCCGCCTTCGCTGCCGCCGTGGTGACATGCCACGACGAGAGCGACTCAACACCGTGCGCATGTCTTGACCATTTCCACCAGATCGGTAATGTTTCCTTAGAGCGATATTGGCATTCCGTAAAGCGGAAAGTGAGTGCTCATGCTCGACGCAACGGTGCGTTCGGCACTGACAGCCGCGGTCGGCGAGGACAACGTCATCTCCGACCCGGTGGCCCTGCGCAGCTACGAATGTGACGGCCTCACCGGTTTCCGAGTGGTCCCCGAACTCGTCGTACTCCCCACCGACACCGACGGCGTCGTCGCCGCCGTGCGCGCCTGCCACGACCACGGTGTCCCCTACGTCGCCCGAGGGGCGGGCACCGGCCTGTCCGGTGGCGCACTACCCGTCGCCGACGGCATCGTCATCTCCCTGCAACGACTGCGCCGCGTCCTGGAGGTCGACCCGCTCGACCGGCGGGCCACACTCCAGCCCGGGGTCACCAACCTCGACATCACCAAGGCCGCCGCGCAGTACGGGCTGTACTTCGCACCCGACCCCTCCAGCCAGCAGGTGTGCACCATCGGCGGCAACGTCGCCGAGAACTCCGGTGGCGCCCACTGCCTGAAATACGGCTTCACCACCAACCACGTGCTGTCGATGACCGTCGTCCTGCCCGACGGCGAACTGGTCACCCTCGGCGGCGACACGACCGAACAACTCGGGCCGGACCTGCGCGGCGTGTTCATCGGTTCGGAGGGCACGCTCGGCATCGTCTGCGAGATCACGGTGCGGCTGCTACCCGTACCCGAAACCGTGCGTACCCTGCTCGCCGACTTCGACTCGGTCCGGGAAGCGGGCGAGGTGGTCAGCGACATCGTGGCTGCGGGCATCGTCCCCGCCGCCGTGGAGATGATGGACAACCTCGCCATCCAGGCGGCCGAACAGGCGGTACACGCCGGATACACCCTCGACGCGGCCGCCGCGCTCGTGGTGGAACTCGACGGCCCGGCCACCGAGTGCGCCGAGCAGTTCGAACAGGTGAAGGCGATCTGCGAACGACACAACTGCACCCGACTGCACGTCGCGGACAACGCCGACGAACGGGCGAGGATCTGGAAAGGCCGCAAGGCCGCGTTCGCCGCCGTCGGCCGCATCAGCCCCGACTACTTCGTACAGGACGGCGTCGTACCCCGCACCCGGCTGGCCGAGGTGCTGGGTCGCATCGAGGACATGGGCCGGACCGCCGGACTGCGCGTGGCCAACGTCTTCCACGCGGGCGACGGGAACCTGCACCCCCTGGTGCTGTACGACGCGGCCGCCGGGGAACAGGAACGCGCCGAAAAACTGGCGAAGCGGATCGCGGAACTCTGTGTCGAACTGGGCGGCTCGCTCTCCGGCGAACACGGCATCGGCACCGACAAGGCGTGTTCGATGCCGCGCATGTTCAGCGTCGACGACCTCGACACGATGGACCGCGTCCGCTCGGCGTTCGACCCGGACCGGCTGTGCAACCCGGGCAAGCTCCTGCCCACACCGAGACTGTGCGGCGAAGCGCCCGGCCCCTACCGTCCACACCCGCTGGAGGAGGCTGGAGTGATCGAACGGCTATGACTGCGGCGACCTCGACCCCCTCGACTCCCCCGACCGTGCTCGCTCCCGCCGATCTCCGCGAAGCCCACGAAGCCCTGGCCGACACGCACGGCCCCGTGGACATCCGCGGTTCCGGGACCGCGACGCACTGGGCCGATCCACCGCGTCCCGCCACCACCGTGCTGGACACCACCCGGATGACGGGCGTACTCACCTACAACCCCGCGGACATGACCGTCTCCGTCCGAGCGGGCACACCGCTGCGGGAGCTCGCGGCGGAACTCGCCCCGAACGGACAACGTGTGGCGTTCGACCCGGCCAGGGTGGAGCAGGGCGCCACGATCGGCGGACTCATCGCGACAGCCGACTCCGGTCCGCTGTCTTTGACCTACGGTTCCCTCAGAGACCTCGTGATCGGCGCGACGGTGGTACTCGCCGACGGCACGGTGGCGCGCACGGGAGGGCACGTCATCAAGAACGTCGCGGGCTACGACCTCGCCAAACTTCTGCACGGCTCCTACGGCACGTTGGGGCTCCTCGCCGAGGTGGTGCTCCGCTTGCACCCGATCCCCACGGCGACCCGCACGGTGCGCGTGGAACTGCCCCTGTCCGACGCCGCCCGGAAAGCCGCGTCGGTGCTGCGCGGACAGCGCGAACCCGTGTCGCTGGAGTGGTTCGACGGCCAGCTCGTGGTCCGGTTCGAAGGGACCGTGGAAGGCACCCGGACGCGAGCCCGACAACTCGCGGCCGAACTCGGTGGCACCGTGCTCGACGAGGACACGGCCGCCGCGACCTGGGCACGTCACGCCGAACTGGTACGGCAAGCCACCGTCAGGCTCGGGATACGGCCCAGCAGGCTCGTCGACGTACTCACCGAATGCGGCTGCGCCGACGGCGCCCGCGCCACCGTCGGTCTCGGTACCGGCGTGGCGACCGTGACCGTCTCCGACTCCGACGTCGAACGAGTACACGACATCACCACCGCGGCGGGTGGGGTGTCCGTACTCCGACGCGCGGTCCCCGGTGCTCGCGCGTGGGGCCAGACCCCCTCGGCGGTCCGAGTGCTGCGGGCGGTGAAGAACGAACTCGACCCGAACCGTCGACTGTGTCCCGGACGCCTCGATTCGTGGCTGGAAGAGCGAAAGGCAAAATCGTGACCGAGCTTTCTGGACAGTCGAGTTTCGACTCTCACAAACCGCCGGCACGCGACCTGCTCGACGACTGCGTGCACTGTGGATTCTGCTTGCCGACCTGCCCGACCTACCAGCTGTGGGGCGAGGAGATGGACTCGCCACGCGGCCGCATCTACCTCATGGACCTGGCCGAGCGCGGGGAGATCGGACTCGAGGGGGCCTTCTTCCAACACATCGACGCGTGCCTCGGCTGTATGGCCTGCGTGACCGCGTGCCCTTCCGGAGTGCAGTACGACCGGCTGCTGGAGGCCACCCGACCACAGCTCGAACGCAACGTCCGTCGTTCGACGTCCGATCGATTCTTCCGCAACGCCGTCTTCGCACTGTTCCCCTACCGGCGCCGCCTCCGCCTCGCGGCCGTGCTGGGTCTGCTCTACCAGAAGTCGGGCCTGCCGAAACCGCTGGAACGGATACTGCCACCACGGCTGCGCGCCGCCCAAGCACTGTTGCCGCCCGTGCGACTCCGGGAGGCGTTCGCGACCCTGCCCCGGCGGATACGTCCCTCGGGTCCGGTCCGACGGCGTGTCGCCCTGCTGTCCGGATGTGTCCAGGACGTGTTCTTCCACGAGGTCAACGCGGCCACGCAACGCGTACTCGCCGCCGAGGGCTGCGAAGTGCTGACCCCCAGACGACAAGGGTGTTGCGGCGCGCTGGGTCTGCACGCTGGCCGCGAGGAACACGCCGTCGACCGCGCCAAGCGCACCATCGCGACCTTCGAGGGACTTCCGGTGGACGCCATCGTCGTGAACGTCGCCGGGTGTGGATCGTCGATGAAGGAGTACGTCCACCTGCTGGCCGACGACCCCGAATGGGCGCAGCGTGCCCGGGACTTCAGCGCCAAGGTGCGGGACGTCAACGAACTGCTCGCCGAACTGGAGCCTCGGGCCCCACGGCGCAGGATGGACGCCAAGGTCGCCTACCACGATGCCTGCCACCTCGGCCACGCCCAAGGCGTGCGGGAACAACCGAGGGCCCTGTTGCGCACGATCCCCGGACTCGAGGTGGTCGACCTGCCGGAAGCGGATCTATGCTGCGGATCGGCCGGGATCTACAACCTGGTGCAACCCGAACCCGCCGCCGAGCTCGGCGAGCGCAAGGCGAACAACATCCGCGACGTCGCCCCCGACCTGCTGGTGACCGCCAATCCGGGGTGTCTGCTCCAGATCCGCCGCTACCTCGGTGACGAGATCCCCATGCTGCACCCGATACAACTGCTCGACGAGGCCATCAACGGCAAACCCCGCTGAAAGTGGACGCACAGCCTGAAGTGCTCGCACGTCGGCGCTAGCGTGGACGGCGTGCGAGCACATCGAATCTTCGCCGCGTGCTATGACCGGATGAACGCCTCCGCCGAGAAGGCGTTCCTCGGTCGGCGCCGGCACGAACTGCTGAGCGGCCTGACCGGCACGGTCCTCGACATCGGCGCCGGGACCGGGGCGAACCTGACACATCTGCGTTCGGCGCAACGCGTCGTGGCCGTCGAACCGGATCCGGCCATGCGGGCCCGGTTGGCTCGTCGGGCCGCCGAGATGGAACTCCCGGTCGAGCTCTCCGCCGCGTCGGCCGAGGCACTGCCGTTCGCCGACGCCTCCTTCGACGCGGTGGTGTTCACACTCGTGCTCTGCACGGTGTCCGACCCGGACGCCGCACTGGCCGAGGCTCGGAGGGTGTTGCGCGACGACGGGAAGTTGGTCCTGCTCGAGCACGTACGGGGCACGGGCCGGCTCGCCCGGGCGCAGGACTTGATCACTCCGTTGTGGAAGGTCCTCGGCGCGGGGTGTCATCCGAACCGGGACACCCTGGGCACGCTGCGCCGACGCGACGAGTTCGAGCTCGAGGACGTGGAGAAGTTCTCCGAACTGCCCCGTTGGCTACCGACCAGCCCCATGCTCCAGGTGACCGCGCGCCCGACCCGTTAGGACAACAGGTACGGCAGCCGTCGACACGGCTACGCAGGCTGCGGACACGCCGACACAACCTGCGGACACGGCTACACAGGCTGCGGACACGGCTGTCAGTACGGGATGGGGGTCATGTTCGCCGAGCGCATCACGTGCTGGATCAGCGTGATGAGGACCTGCTTGGTGGACTCGCGGTCCCGCGCGTCACACAGCAGCACCGGAACGCTCGGGTCCACGTCCAACGCCTCCCGCACCTCCTCGGTGCCGTACCGGTAGGCGTTGTCGAAGCAGTTCACCCCGACGACGAACGGCAGTCCCCGACGCTCGAAGTAGTCGACGGCCGGGAAACACGTCTCCAACCTGCGCGTGTCGGCCAACACCACCGCGCCGAGGGCTCCCTGAGCGAGTTCGTCCCACATGAACCAGAACCGATCCTGTCCCGGCGTGCCGAACAGGTACAGGATCAGCTCGGGGCTGATCGTGATACGCCCGAAGTCCAACGCGACGGTGGTGGTGGTCTTCGCCTCCACCCCCGAAAGGTCGTCGACACCTTCCGACGCCGAGGTCAGCATCTCCTCCGTACGCAACGGGGGCACTTCGCTGACCGAGCCCACCATGGTGGTCTTACCGACGCCGAAGCCACCGGCGATCAGCAGTTTCACCGCCGTCGCCGTGAGGCGTCGGTCATTAGAGTTTGCGGATGCCATCGAGAACCGCCTGCAGTATGTGCTGGTTGGGTGTTTCGCTCAGGGGTGCGGCCTTACGGAAGATCACATAGTTCTGCTCGATCAAATCACTGAGCAGAACCTTCACCAGCGGCAGGGGGAGATCGATGTGACCTCCGACCTCCGCGACGGACATCGGCCGCTGGCACAGACGCACGATCCTCGCATACTCGGCGGGAAGGTGCGTGGCCTCCTCGGGAGAACACAGTGCCACGACCAGCGTCATCATGTCGAGGCCGTAGTTGTCCGATCGGGTCCGGCCGCCCGTCACCACGTACGAGCGCACCAGACCCGCGCTGCCCTCCTCGAACCACGTCTCCTCGTCGTCGCCGCCGATGTCGCCGAAACCGTCGCGATCGTTGTCAGTCATGGCGTGGTGTGAGGCTCAACCCGCGGCGCGGCACTGAGTACCGCACCGACCCGTTTCACCATCATGTTCATGGCGTACGCGACCATGCCCATATCGATGTCCTCCGCCGTCAGCAGCGCAAGACACGCGCCTCGTCCGGCCGCCGTCACGAACAGGAACGCGTGATCCATCTCCACGACGGTCTGCCGGACCTGTCCCCCACCGAAATGTCGCCCCGTGCTCCGGGCGAGGCTTTGGAACGCCGAGGCCACGGCCGAGAGATGTTCGCCGTCCTCTTCGGACAAATTGCTCGACCTGCCGATGAGCAGGCCGTCGGCCGACAGCACGACAGCCCGTTCGGCGCCGGCGACCTGGCTCACCAAATCGTCGAGCAGCCAGTCCAGTTCGTTGACTACCGAGTTCGCCATGGTGTTCTCAGTCTCCAGAATCGTCGCTGCCGATGTGGTGCTGTCGGGCTCGGCGGGTTCCCTGTTGGAATGCCGAAAGCCTGCTGCGAGCCTGCTCCGGTGTGGTGGTGTACTCGTCGTCGCCACCGGTCAGGTCGGTGGAAGTGGTCTCCTCCCTCAACTGCGGTGCCAGGTTCTGCTGCCGCCGTCGCCGGGGCAACGGCGGCCGTTCCCCGTTGAGCGCATTCGTCCCGCTCGATGGGGCGGGCGTCGAAGGCCCATTATCCGGCCGACTCCGCTGAAGTGGCTGTTCCTGGGCGGGCCGGGCCTCGTGGCGGGGCCGGGAGCCGAAGTTCGGGCGCGGAGCCCTCGGCAGTTCCCTCGGCAACCGCGGCACATGCTGTGTGGGCACGGACCACGACTCCCCCGACAGTTCCGCTTCCGACATCGTTTCGAACAGCTCCCCCACCGTGGGCCGGTCACCGTCATCGGCGTGTTTCCCGGGCCTGTCCGAGCTCGGTTCGGCCTGCCGCTGTCCCCGTGCAACGTCCGTGCCGTCCGCGGTGCTCGCAGCGTTTCCGGTGTCCCCGAGGACGTCGAGGTCGGCGGTGTTCACGCTGCCCGTGATCTTCGTGACCTCCGCGGCGTCCACGGCATCCGCGGCATCCGCGGTGTCCGCGGTGTTCCCGAGCAGCCGTCCCCGCACGGCGGCGACGCCGGGGTCGTATCCACCGTCGTACTGTGACGACTCCTCGTGTTTCCTCCGCCGCTCACGACGCGGCAGTTCAGGACGCACCGAATTCGACGAGTCAGCGCGGCCCTTCCCGCCGCCGGGAGGCAGTCCCCTGCGTTCCTCCGCGGGTTCGGACGACGAGCGCGGGGTGTACTGCGTGGTCGGCGTATCGACCCCCTCGCCCGGGGAGAGCGCCCCGGACGAGATCCCGGTCGCGGTGGACGTGTCGGTGGGCTGCCCGTCGTTGTCACCGGCACTGTCACCAGCACTGTCACCGGCACTGTCACCGGCACGGGACGGCAGGGCCTTCGGCTGCCTGCGGGGAACGGGCCGAACGCCACCGCTCGCCGGGAGCGACGTCGTGAGTGTGGCCGTCTCCTCGACACCGGAGGCACTCTCGCCCTCGATCTCGGTGGGGATCTCGCTGAGCAGTTCGGTGCGCACCAGGACGATCGCCCGTGTGCCGCCGTAGGCCGATTCCCGCAGGGTCACCGTGAGGTGGTGCTTGGCCGCCAACCTGGCGACCACGAACAGCCCCAGCCGGGACTCCTCGGTCAGTGCCATGAAGCCGAAGTCCGGCGGGTTGCGCAGCATCCGGTTGAACCGGTCGAGCTCATCGGCCTCCATGCCGATGCCCTGGTCCTCGATCTCGATGACCACGCCACGTCCCACGAGCTCACCGCGCACCTCGACACGCGACTGCGGAGGCGAGAACGACGTGGCGTTGTCGAGCAGCTCGGCCAGCAGGTGCACGAGGTCGCTGACGACCGGACCCACGACGGCGATGTCCGGCAACCTGTTGGTGCTGACGCGCTTGTAGTCCTCGGTCTCGGCGATCGCGCCTCGCACGATGTCGATGAGGGGCACCGGCTTGCGGAACTGCCGCCCCGGCTGCTCCCCACCGAGGATGATCAGGTTCTCGGCGTTGCGACGCGCCCGTGTGGACAGGTGGTCGAGGCGGAACAGCAGGTCGAGTTGGTCCGGGTCCTCCTGCTTGCGTTCGGCGGCGTCCAACACCGCCAGCTGCCGGTGCACGATCACCTGGCTGCGGTGAGCGATGTTGAGGAAGACCTTCCGGGTACCCTCCCTGGTCTTGGCCTCGTCGACCGCGGCGGCGATGGCCGTGCGCTGTGCCTTGTTGAACGCCTCGGCGACCTCGCCGATCTCGTCGTCACCGTGGTCGAGGTAGGACACCTCACTTTCGAGGTCCACCTGCTCCCCGTCGCGGAGTCGCTCGATGATGCGGGGCATGCGTTCGTCGGCGACCTCGAGCGTGGCCTCCCGCAGCGACACCAGGCGCTTGGCGAGCCGGTCGGACATCCGCCAGGCCAACAGCGACACCGCCAGTGCCACGGCGATCACACCCGTACCCGCCACGATCGACGTGGTCAGCGTCGCCTCGGCCTCGTCGAGGGCCAGCTCGGTGGCCACGGTGCTCTGTTCCACGTAGAGGTTCCACAACGCCCCGCTGACCTCGGCGGCGGCCGCATGCCACGCCGGTTCGGGCACGGGCAGTTCGGTGGTGTTGCCTCGGAGGAACGCGTTCTCGACGCGGGTCAACGTCTCCCACGCGTCGCTGGCCACGAGCTGTTCGTACTTCTCCCGGACGGAGGGGACCATGTCCGGGACGGCCTGTTCCAGCGTGCTGTGGTAGGTACCGATCTGACCGATGTAGGTGCGGAACTCCTGTTCGGTCAGTCCACCGCTCTCGATACCCGCCGCCGCCAGGGCATAGCCGCGGGACATGCTGTCCGCGCTGACGAACAGCGGCATGGCCACCATGCGTTTGTAGGCGGTCTCGGCGTTCGGCGTCTCCTGCGCCACGCCGTTCAGCCCGACCGTGTAGGTGTCGATGATCCCGTTGTAGAAGTCGTACGCCTCTTGCAGTGACGTGTCACCGTTGTCGACGCGCTGTCGGAGTTCGGCGAGCTGCTGCAGCCGCCGCTGCGCGTCTCGGGTGCTCTCCCGCACGTTGGCGGGCGCGTCCTCGGCGATGCTCTCGAGGTCGGCGGCCATGCGTCGAGCCGCTTCATCGGTCTGACGGCGCTGCTGGTCCAGCTCCGCGCGGAGCGAACGGGTGGTCGCGAGTTCCTGCAGCGTCAGCCTGCGTTCCTCGCGCAGACTGGCGAACAGCACGCCCGCGGGCTCGGCGGCGTTGTGAACCTTCGTGGTGAAGGACCGCACCTGGATGGCGTCGTAGATGAGGTATCCGGCCATCGCGACACCGGTCAGCAGGAAGACGAGGCTCGGGATGAAGGCGATGGCGAGCACTCGGGTGCGAATGGACGAACGCCTACGGCGTGAGGCAGCACTCTTGTTCAACAACGCGCTCAAGGCCCTTCCCGCGACACGTATTCCGTTTGGGCCCCCAACCCGATGCTTCGAGCTTCACGCAACGCCCACCATACTAAGCCGTCGCTTAGCACGCGAGACTAAGCAGTGATCTTCACTTCAGTCAATATGATGCGCGTCCACGCGAGCCGCACGGTAGCAACCGATCATGCGGCCAGAGGCCCGCCCCCGTAGAGGAAAAACGCCGACTGGGCATTCTATTTATATCCGTGGACCCGGCAAAGTCGCCTTTGATCGAGTTACGTCACACTCGACGCCCGAACCGCCGCTGGGCGAGCGTTTTCCCTGCACAGCCCCATCGAGCGGCGGCGTGCCACCACAGTGGATGTGCCCGGTTTCACGGTTCACACCACGCCGGCAATTACGCGACCACAACGTAAAGTGACCGATTAGTAGCACTACGGCACGAAAACTCCGAAGTGAAATTCTTATGAACGAAAATGTCGTTTCTCTCCCCGCCTTTGCCGGCGCCCCGGTGACGCGGAAGACAGCACGAGATGTGTTCTCGGACACCGCGGGGAAAGACGTAACTTCCGACGCGAGATGAGCGATACCGGACATAGCTCACAACAAGGAGGCCGGTGTTCATGCCACGACGTGTCACGAGACCGTGGCCTACCACCCGCCTTGCCCTGTTCGTCCTCGCTCTGACGTTCGCGGCAACGGCGGCGGTACAGGCATTCCTGGCCGCCTCGATGTCCGAGTGGTGGCCGACGGTCGTGGCCGCCGCGCTCGCGGCGGCTGCCGTGTGGTGCCTTGCCATGGCACTCACCACACGATGACAACCCATAAACCCGCACGGCGGGCGGGCCACGGTTGACATTCGTCATCTCCGCCGGATGACGCGATGTCACTACCCACACATCCGCCGAAGGAGCACGGTACGAACCGTGCGAACAGTACTGACAGCCCGAGGGGTGAGTCACCGCTACGGCGGGACGGTGGCCCTCGACGGTGTGGACCTCACCGTCGAAACGGGCGAGTGCGTGGCGCTGCTCGGTCCCAACGGCGCCGGGAAGACGACGCTGGTGAACCTGGCCGTGGGACTCCTTCCCCGGCAACGCGGTGAGATCAGCCTGGTCGGTGGTGATCCGAGGAGCGCCCGCACACGACGTCACCTGGGAGTCGTGCAACAGTCACTGGGTTTCCCAGGGACGCTCAAGGTCGGTGAACTGATCGCCGGCGCGGCCGTTCGTGGGGGGCGGCCGCGCTCGAACGCGGCACCGATCATGGCGGAACTGGGACTCACCGACCTCGCCGAACGCCGCGCCGCGAAGTTGTCCGGAGGGCAGCGACAACGGGTGCAGCTCGCCATGGCGCTGGTGACCGACCCGACGCTGCTGGTGTTGGACGAGCCGACGGTCGGACTCGACGCACCCACCCGCAGACAGCTGTGGCGGATCCTCGAACGTCGGCGCGAGAAAGGCGCGGGGATACTGTTGACCACCCACTTGATCGACGAGGCGGCGACGGTCTCGGACCGGGTCGTGGTGTTGGCGCACGGCCGAACGCTGGCCTCGGCGACCCCGGCGGAGTTGGTCTCCCGACTGCCGGATCGCACGATCACCGCCCGCACCGACCTCGACGACGAGCGACTCACCGCACTGCCCGAAGTGGCCTCGTTCGAACGGGAGGGTGAGCTCGTCCGGATCGGCACACGACACCCCGAACGGCTGTTACGAGCACTGCTCGCCGAGGACCCGGCGCTGACCGGGCTCCGGGTCGAGGGAGCGGGTTTGGAGGAGGCCGTCGTGGCATTGACCACGCGACCGCGCGACGCGAATCGGGGGCGGGCCCGATGAACCGGCGGCTGTTCGGTGTGGAACTCCTCGACGAGGTACGCGGCATCGTCCGGGAACCCACCGCGTTGTTCTTCTCGATCCTGATGCCGGTGGGTTTCTTCGCCCTGTTCGTCTCGATGTTCGGTCACCACACGTCCGAGGGCCTGTCCTCGGGTACGCGGATGTTGGGCACCTTCGGCACGTTCGGCGTGTTGGCCGTGACCTTGTTGAACCCGGGAATCGGTGTGGCACAGGACCGCCACATCGGCTGGTTACGGATGAAGCGGGTGCAGGCGGTGCCGTTGCCGGTGACGCTCGCGAGCAAGGTGCTCGCCGCATTGCCGTACTCGCTCGGGGTACTGCTGGCGATGACCGGCACCGCGGCGCTGACCGGGACGCTACAGGCGTCCCCGCTCCAACTGCTGCGCCTGTACGTCGTGTTGTCGTTCGGTGCGATGCCGTTCGCGCTGCTCGGGGTGGCGGTGGGGTTCCTGGCGGGACCGAACGCCACGACCGCGGTGCTCAACGCGATCCTGTTGCCGGCCGCGGTCGTGTCCGGACTGTGGCTGCCGTTGGACCTCCTCCCCGACTTCTTCGGCACCGCAGCGGTGTTCCTGCCGACGTATCACCTCGCGGAGCTGGCCGTGGCCCAGTTCGCCGACACGGCCTTCACCGGACATCTCGCGGTGTTGGCCGGGTGGGCCGCACTCCTGACGGGTGTGGCCGCACTGGCCTATCGTCGGGCCCGGCTATGACCACCACACACGAACCCCACCCCGAAACCGCGTCCACCGACTCGTCGTGGTGGTCGGAGGTCGGTTGGGTCCACCTCGTCTACCTCGCCTTCCTGATCCCGCAGCCGATCTACGACCCGGACTCGGGCCTGTGGGACTGGGTGCTGGTGGTGGGTATCGTCCTGGTGTTCCTCCCCTTGTACGTGTTCGCCTGGGTGCGCCCCGACCTGGCCCGATGGGGGTCGGTCGTCCCCATGACGGCGCTCGGCGTCGTCACCACGCCGCTGAACTCGGGTGCCGCGGTGTTGTTCGTCTACGCCGCCGCCATAGCCGGTGTCCGGGAGTCGCGGCGGATAGCGCTGCGCTGGTTCATCGGGTTGACGGTGGTGTTGTGCGTGCTGGTGTCGTTCTCCCCGGTACCGCTGCCGCAGCGGCTGTGGGGGCTGGGGCCACCACTGGTGTTCATCTGGATCATCGGCCTCACCCAGATCGAACAGGCGGAACGGGATCGGGAGGCGGCGGAGCTGAGGCTGCGCAACGCCCGGGTCGAGCATCTGGCCACCGTCTCCGAGCGCGAACGGATCGCCAGGGAGTTGCACGACCTGCTCGGCCACTCGCTCACCTCGATGATCATGCACGCACAGCTCTGTCAGAACCTCGTCGAGGTGGACCCGGCGCGAGCCCGCGAAGCGGCGGCCAAGGCGGAACGGACCGCCCGTGCCGCGTTGACCGAGGTGCGCGCCGCGGTCAGCGGCCTGCGCCAGGCGAGTCTCGACGCCGAGCTGGAATCGGCGCGGGAGACGCTGTCGAGCGTGGGGGTGGAGCTGGTGACGCGGTGCGACAGGTCGCTGCGATTGGTCGGGTCCACCGAACACGGACTGGCACTGGCGCTGCGGGAGGCGATCACCAACGTCGCCAGGCACGCCCGCGCGCGAAGCTGTTGTGTCCGCCTGTCGGTTGTGGACGAAGAGCTGCGATTGGTGATC
>SMEH01000074.1_pt1 | contig 33169 bp, 31 predicted proteins | sample 2456361 | NCBI WGS metagenome assembly SMEH01 (sample SAMN10132587, study PRJNA489261) | soil metagenome | isolation source: day1 control-loamy sand soil ammended | place: USA | reverse complement strand
TCCCTCAATGCCCATCACATTGGCAATTTCATGTGGGTCGGAGACAGTGGCTACAGTTCCATGGACGACAGCTGCCCGAGCAAATACAGCAGGCACCAGCATAGCGCTTTCGATATGGATATGGGCATCTATAAAGCCAGGCATTATATAGTGTTCCGCTTTTTTTGACGTTTTTTGAATCGATAAAATATGGCCGTTCTTTAAAGTGACCTCAGCCGGATAGATAGTCCTGTTGTGAATATCAACATATTGAGCGGTGATGGTTCTTTCTGACATGGGTTGTACTTGGAATTTTATAGGTCTTGTTAACCGTACACAATGGATTATAGTCTAAGGAATTATAAACATAATATAGAAACTATCATTGTAGTATTAGGTGTTTAATTTAATAGCTCCATGCGCTCCTTATATATCTCATGGAGTAAGTTTGAAATTACAGCTATTGTGGACACGCAACAATAAAAATAATGAGTATTTCATGTGTTAGGAGTAAGGAAGGGTTATATTTGAAAACAAATGCGAATACTGATATGGGGTTAAAAAAAAACATAAGATTACTGATACTGCTAATTCTGGCGGCTAGTTTGTGCCTTCAAAGTTGTAAAACCAGTGAGAAGCGCCCTGGTAAAATACCCAAGAAAGGCGCAATCCCATGCCCTTGTTAGTTTATATGTTAAAAACAGCGGAAATGAAAGCATCTTGCTATATTTGCATAGCCTTTGATAATGCTGTCAAAGCCACGCTTCTTCTTTTATGAGAGATATTGTAATTGCGATCGATGGATTTTCAGCCTGTGGCAAAAGCTCTACAGCAAAAGCCGTTGCGGCTGCCCTCGGTTATAGCTATATTGATACAGGAGCCATGTACAGGGCAGTCACCCATCATTTCATATCGCGTTATATAAGTTTAGATAACCATAAAGCCATCGAGCGGGCATTGGCAGATATTCACATCGATTTTGTGTACAATCCTAAGAAAAATCATAGCGAGACCTTTTTAAATGGCTTGAATGTGGAGGATGAGATTAGGTCCATGGAGGTTTCTAACATGGTGAGTGAGGTAAGTGCGATAGGTGCGGTAAGGCATGCCTTGGTTGCCCAACAGAGAAAATTGGGAAAGAAGAAGCGCGTTGTAATGGATGGCAGGGATATAGGCACTACCGTATTCCCAGATGCAGAACTTAAGATTTTCATGACTGCTGATTTTCACACTAGGGCGGTTAGGAGGCAGAAGGAGCTATTGGAAAAGGATGTGATGATAGGATTGGAAGAGGTGGCTGAAAACCTGAAAAAGAGGGATGTCATAGACACTACCCGAAAGGAAAGCCCTTTGCGAAAAGCACCAGATGCTATAGAGATCGACACCACTCATTTGACCTTTGAAGAGCAGGTCGAAGAAATCCTATATTTGGCTGGGGCGAAAATGATTTGTGAACAAAAAGCAGCATATATATGATAACGGTAACGATAGATCAAAACTCGGGATATTGTTTTGGCGTTGAGTTTGCCATTCAGATGGCTGAGGACGAAATAGACAAAGGAGGCACCTTGTATTGCTTGGGCGATATTGTCCACAATGACATGGAAGTGGAAAGGCTGTATAAGAAAGGCCTCAGGATCATTACAAAAGAAGATCTTAAGGATTTGAGAGACTGTAAGGTGCTGATTAGGGCACACGGAGAAGCTCCAGAAACCTACAAAATTGCTATCGAAAATAATATAGAGCTTATAGACGCCTCATGTCCTGTGGTGTTGAAACTGCAAAACAGGATAAAGCATTCCTACGACAAAATGTCCTCCACCAATGGACAAGTTGTGATATACGGACAAAATGGACATGCCGAAGTAAAAGGACTTGCCGGCCAAACAAAAGAAGAAGCCATCATTATCACCACTGAAGACGATCTTGACCAAATTGACTTTTCAAGACCCGTTACGCTTTACAGTCAGACTACCAAGAGCACCAAAGGTTTCTATAAAATAAAAGAAATGATAGAAACTCGGATGAAGGAGGCTAAAATAGATCAAGAAGGGATTGAGTTTAGCGCCAACGACAGTATTTGCCGACAAGTTTCTAACCGTGAGCCCCATTTGACCAAGTTCGCCCAACAATACGATGTCATTATTTTCGTGAGCGGGAAAAAAAGTTCTAATGGGCGAGCATTGTTTGGAGTTTGCAAAGGAGAGAATGAGCGCAGCTACTTTGTTGAAAACGAATCTGAGATAGACCTGAGCTGGTTTGAGCCGAATGATAGAGTGGGGGTTTGCGGAGCTACTTCTACACCTATGTGGCTCATGGAGAATGTGTCGCAATATATCCAGCAACTTAACGAAAAAGAGCGGCCGGTTGCCTAAACTGAAGAGGCAGTTGGCCAAAGTAATAGTTTTTGCCAGGAGATGTTACATGAAGAAAATTAATGGGAAAATATATGGCAAGTTTTAATAAATGATAAAGTTTTTATTAGATAAAAATTTATTATTTTTGCCACGTTTCGTGTTTAAATCCATTGCTAAACGATAAAAATGTCAAAATTTGTAAAGCTAAAAAAGGGCTTTGATATCAGGTTGGTAGGAAAGGCTGATAAGAAAATAGTCCCTGTGGCGCCCTCAGAAACTTACGTGCTAAAACCTACTGATTTTGTAGGGCTGCAAAGTCCTAAATTGTTGGTACATGAGGGAGATAAGGTGAAAGCCGGCACGCCTTTGTTGTTTGATCGGAAAAGTGAAGAAGTCCTATATAGCTCTCCCGTTAGCGGAGAAGTGATAGAAATAAATCGGGGCGAGAAAAGAAAACTGCTTTCGGTAAAAATTTTGGCAGACAAGACGATTGAATATGTTGAATTTCCAAAATATTCGGATGCCGAGATCAGTAACTTAAGTAGAGAGGATATCTTATCCAATTTATTGAAGAGCGGATCATGGATCAATATCATTCAAAGACCTTTTGGTATTGTTGCCGACCCACAAGACACTCCAAAATCGATTTTTATATCTACTTTCGATACCCACCCACTTGCTCCCGACACCGCATTCTTGCTGAAAGGGCAGGAGCAAAACTTCCAAATAGGGATTAATATACTAAAAAAACTTACGTCCGGTATTGTTCACCTTGGTGTAAACGCAAATGCACAAGCATCTTCTTTCTTCACCAATGTCAAAGATGTACAAATCAATAAAATATCAGGGCCACACCCAGCAGGTAACGTAGGGGTTCACATTCACCATATAGATCCTATAAATAAAGGTGATGTAGTATGGACCGTAAGCCCTTGGGGAGTGGCGCATATTGGAAAACTGTTTTCTGAAGGGAAATACGATGCTTCAAAGGTTATCGCTTTAGTGGGCTCTGAAGTTAAAAATCCACAATACTATGAAGTGATCTCTGGCACAAGCATTAGCAAATTGGTTGAGCAAAACCTGAAGTCTGATAATGTCAGATTCATTTCAGGCAACGTGCTGACAGGAGAGAGAATAGAGAAGGACGGCTACTTAGGCCATTATCATAATATGGTTACTGTTATTCCTGAAGGTAACTATTACGAAATGCTTGGTTGGATCAAACCTACTACAAGGTTAAGTTTCCACAGAGCATTTGGATTGCTATCTTTCCTCAACCCCAAAAAGGAATATGTCCTGGACACTAATACTAGAGGTGAAGAGCGAGCCTTTGTAATGACTGGGGCTTTTGAAAGGGTACTTCCTATGGACATATATCCTACTCACCTATTAAAAGCTATTCTTGCGCAAGACTATGACGACATGGAAGCTTTGGGAATCTATGAGGTGATAGAGGAAGATTTAGCATTATGCGAATTTATCGACGTTTCCAAGCATGACGTCCAGGCTATACTTAGAGATGGTCTCACGTTGATTAAGGAAGGATAGGCCTTAGCCTGAATATAAGATATAGATTGTATACAACGAAATAATTATAAATACGGATGAAAGTTTTAAGGGATTTGCTTGAGAAACAAAAACCGATGTTTGAGAAGGGGGGGAAGTTGGAAAAGTTCTATTACCTGTTTGAAGCCGGGGAGACTTTTCTATTTACACCCAATCAAACTGCCTCACATAAGGGGGTTCAGGTGCATGATGCGATAGATCTCAAAAGATTGATGATGACCGTGGTGATTGCCATGTTACCTCCATTATTGTTCGGAATGTGGAACGTAGGCCATCAGCACTTCTTGGCAGTAGGGGAAGGGGCGACATTCATGGAGAAATTCTTATTAGGAGCACAACTTGTATTGCCAATCGTAATTGTGGCTTATGCTGCCGGTGGTATTGTAGAAGCAATCTTTGCAGTAATACGTAAGCATCCTATTAACGAGGGCTTCTTAGTAACGGGTATGCTTATCCCACTTATTCTACCTGTTACGATCCCATTATGGCAAGTGGCCTTGGCTACAATATTTGCAGTAGTGATTGCTAAAGAGGTTTTTGGGGGAACAGGGATGAACGTGCTGAACGTTGCCATGACAGCGAGAGCTTTCTTGTATTTTGCTTATCCATCGGATATGGCAGGTTCGATATGGACTTATGTAGGTGATAAACAAACAGTGGAGGGTTATTCTGGTGCGACACCACTGGCGGTCGCTTATGAGGCTTCAGTTGAGGGTGCTGGCACTGTTGTAGAAGCGTTTAACCAATCATGGCTTCCTGGTTTGTATGATACTTGGAACTTGTTTTGGGGCGCTATTCCAGGGTCAATTGGCGAGACTTCTACTTTGATGTGCTTAATAGGTGCTGCAATCTTGATTATAACAGGTGTAGGTAGCTGGAAGATTATTGCGAGTGTTTTTGGAGGAGCTTTGGCCACAGGTTATCTTTTCAATTTGATAGGCGCTAATGAATATATGCTAATGCCGGCATATTATCATTTGCTCATCGGTGGACTTGCTTTAGGAGCTGTTTATATGGCCACTGATCCTGTAACGGCCGCACATACCGAGACAGGTAAATGGATATATGGATTTCTGATAGGAGTGCTCACGGTTTTGATCAGGGTGTTTAATCCTGCTTATCCTGAAGGCATTATGCTGGCGGTGCTATTGATGAACGTATTTGCACCACTTATTGATTATTATATAATAGAGGCTAACAAAAAAAGGAGATTACAACGTGCAACAGTCTAATTCATACATCATTATATTTTCAGTTATCCTAACTGTTGTTTTAGGAGGCTTATTGGCACTCGCAGCTGTAGGTCTTGGTCCCATACAGCAAGTGCAAATTGATATCGACACTCGAAGGAGTATACTTAATGCCGTAATGGATGTTAGCCAGATTGATAAGGCTGATATTACAAGTGTATATGAGCAAAAGATTGAATCAATTGTTGTAAATAGGGCGGGCGAGATCATAGAAGTAGATGAAGAAGGAAACCCTCTTATAGCAGAGAAAGTTGACATTGCTAAGCAATTCAAGATTGACCCTGATAATAGGTTGTATCCCGTTTTCCAGTTTATGGATGAAAATAATCCGGATGAAGTGGAAGCCTATATCGTACCTGTATATGGTAATGGTCTATGGGATAATATTTGGGGCTATATAGCCTTGGAAAAGGATCTGGAAACGATTAGAGGGGTAGTGCTTGACCATGCTGGAGAAACCCCAGGGTTAGGTGCTAGGATAACTTCTGTAGAAGTGCAACGCAGATTTGTAGGTAAAAAGATATACAATGATATTGGAGAATTGGTAGCAGTGACAATGATGAAAGGAGAAACTGGTGACCCAAGTATCTACAACGCTAATCAAGTTGATGGTATATCTGGTTCTACTATTACTGCAAATGGTGTCAATAACATGCTTAAAAATTACCTGACTTATTATGAAGGGTATTTCAATAAGGTGAAAGGTGGGGTTAAGCAGTCAGCTGCCAATTTGTAAAAGGAGAGAAATAAGGGCTTAAAAACTAAGATTATGAGTACTGAAACCATAGAAGCACCGAAGGTTAAAAAATCTGAAGGGCTTTTTTCAAAAAGAAGAAAGAAATTTGTCGTAGACCCACTCAACGATGACAATCCAATTACAATTCAAATATTGGGTATTTGTTCCGCATTGGCCGTTACTGCCCAATTAGAGCCTACTATGGTAATGGCTATTGCAGTGGTTGTAGTTATTACTTTTTCAAACTTGCTTATTTCTGCACTGCGGAACTTAATTCCCAATAGGATCCGAATTATTGTAATGTTGGCTGTGATCTCTACACTGGTAGCTCTGGTTGACCAAGTATTAAAAGCCTATCTGTATGATGTGTCAAAAGTTGTTGGGGTATACGTAGGGCTTATAATTACCAACTGTATCGTGATGGGAAGGCTCGAAGCATTTGCCATGGGCAACAAACCCTACGATTCTTTCCTTGATGGACTGGGCAATGGTTTTGGTTATGCTTGGGTTATTTTGGCAGTAGCCTTCTTTAGAGAGTTGTTAGGATCTGGAGCTTTATTTGGATATAAAGTGTTTGAAGCCATTGGTATAGAGAATTTCCCTAATAACGGATTGATGGTTACCCCAATAGGTGCTTTCATGATACTTGGATTAATTATCTGGGTACAAAGGGCCAAAACAGGATATGTAGAACATTAAAATTGCACGTAGGATGGAACTGATTAGTTTAGGAGTAAAATCAATATTTATAGAGAACATGATATTTGCCTATTTCTTGGGCATGTGTTCTTTTTTGGCCGTTTCCAAAAAGGTCCCTACAGCATTAGGACTAGGGGCAGCAGTAATCTTCGTGCTTACGGTTACTGTTCCTGTCAATTGGCTTTTACAAGAGTACGTACTTAAAGAAGGTGCATTAACATGGGTAAGTGCTAGTTTTGCAACGACAGACTTGAGCTTTTTACAGTTCATTATGTTTATAGCCATTATAGCGGCCATCGTTCAATTGGTAGAAATGATCATAGAGAAGGTGTCGCCTTCTTTATATGGATCTTTAGGTATTTTTCTTCCGCTTATAGCTGTAAACTGTGCGATTCTTGGAGGAGCATTGTTTATGGTGCAAAGAGATTACACTTTCGCCGAATCAGCGGTATATGGTTTTGGGTCTGGTATAGGCTGGTTGTTGGCTATTGTAGCCCTAGCAGCAATACGTGAGAGGTTGAAGTATTCCAATGTTCCAGATGGGCTGAAAGGGTTGGGTATAACGATGCTCATAACTGGACTAATGGGTATAGCATTCATGTCTTTTATGGGTATATCCTTATAAGGTCTATCGAATATGAAAACAACAAAGGCTTTGCTGATGCAAAGCCTTTGTTGTTTTAAGCCATAATGTTTGGTGGAAATTGTTTAGGACCAGCATCTTTATCTAAAGTATATTTGCGTAAATAGAGATATGATCCTGTACATGAAGTCTTTCAATGCTTATCTTAGTTTGATCACTTTTAACTTTAAAGCATATTATGAACTCTTTCACTTTTAGGCGGTTGCTGAATTATTTCCTAAGGGGCTTGCTATTTTTAGTTCCTGTCGCTCTTACGCTGTACATATTGGTGGTATGTATTCAATGGCTCGATAGCCTCATACCTGTAAATGTGCCCGGATTGGGATTGATTTTTATATTGGTGGGCGTTACTTTGTTCGGTTATTTAGGATCCACCTTGTTGATCAAACCTTTTTTTGATTTTTTAGAAGAGCTTTTAGAAAAGGTGCCTTTTGTGAATCTTATATATACTTCAATAAAGGACCTTATTGAAGCTTTTGTCGGCGACAAAAAGAAGTTCAACCAGGCGGTTGTGATTGATTTGGATGATGGTGTGCAAAAGTTGGGATTCATTACACAGCCCAGTTTAGATCATATCGGCCTTTCAGGGAAAGTGGCTGTTTATTGTCCTCACTCATACAACTTTTCAGGTAATCTTTTTGTAGTGCCCCTAGAAAAAGTAAAGCCAATTCATAATGTTGCAAGCTCGGACTTTATGAAGTTCGTTGTTTCTGGCGGTGTTTCTGGTTTGCCTTCTGCCCAGGAGATAGAGGTAATCCTAGAAGCTAAAAACATAGCTTCTGATGATAAAAATAAGATCGTCTAGCAGACGACTCTGTACAGTCATGAAATAATGTCACAACGGATTGATATTAAGTCTTCAAATACAAAAGGCTGGCAGTAAAGAATACTGCCAGCCCCATATCTTATTTTACTTGAATAAAAAATCAGTCCACGAGAAATCGCTCTTTGATTTCGTCATAACTTGGAGCGTTCTTCTTGAACAATAGCCAAAAAAGTCCACCTGCCAATACAAAGCTACCTATAAGGAGCACGCATAAAATAAGGATTTGCTGTAATAGAATCATAATGAGTCTGTTTGGTTAAAAAATAAGCCTACATCATGTAAGTTTTTATTGACTAAATGTAGTTTTGTTTTATCGTTTATTTCTTATATGAAGCAAAAATACATAAAAAATTAAAAATAATAGCTAATTATTTATATTTTAATCCAAAAATCAATAACAAGTATCTTTAACTAGTTTTTGCTACAAAAAGTTTCGTTGTGGCAAATGAATTTTTAAGATGTATGTTTATTTAGGGTTGTTAATCTTTTTGGAAGGGTGTTTTTTGCGTAAGTACTCAAATATCTTATCGTATTCTGTATTTTCTTGATTGGCTATTCCTACTTTTTCTTTCTCAAACCGCATGATCAATTGTTTGAAGACCGTTCCTTGTGTCTTGATGATTGTTTCTTCCCATTGTTCAAGCTGTTTTAGATGGTACTTTCTAACCTTGAACAGAAGTGGGTATTTTACTGTCATTTGACCTTTGCCCAGATTCACTATTTTAAACGTGCGTGCTACTTTAATACTGACACTTATTGCAATAGGAGTAATGATAATAAGAATGCCGTATTGATACCAAAACTGCTCTTCGTGGGAAAGGTATTGATAAAGTGTATATCCAACCAGTGAATAACAGATGATCAAAAACATCGAAAGCGAAAATACGGTATTCCCTTTGGGCTTAGAGACAATCATACTTTTTCAATATTATAACGATTACAAAATTAAGGAATGTTGTTTATGAATTCTTTGCAATGTGCATTCAATAGAGGAAAGAAGGTGTTGAAATCTTCCTTTAGGGTGTCATAATGTTGTAGCAACTGTTCGTGTGCATTGGCCATGTTAGATTTGAACTTGGTTCTTTGTGCCATTCCTTTACATGCCCTTTCAATCCCTTCAATTGTCTGATAGCTTACAAGCCAGTTGTTTTGAATCATATAAGGGAGCATAAATTGGGCATCTGGAGGCATCCAATGGAGGTTGTCCTGTAACTTTGCATGGGTAGACTGTGCAAACTTTTGAAGTGGCGTAGGACAATAATCTTTCCAGTTGGCGGCAAGAAAATGATCGTAAAATATATCTACTACCACACCACTATAATGGCCTTGCGATGCTCGAAGTTTGTATTTGCTTTGTGAGACTATTGGATGGCTGTCGGTAAAAAAGTCGATTTCTCTGTGTAGGAGTATGCCTTTTTGTATGTCTTCAGGGTATTTTTGAATCTGGCGGCCCTTCACAAAGTCTCCTATGAAGTTTCCCAACAGAACAGTTGTAGAGTCGCCTGAAAGATATATGTGAGATAAGAAGTTCATAAACAACCGAGGACAGGTGTTTGGTGGATGTTAATTATAGCCATAGCTTTGCAAGCAAAGTTAAGGATTTTGTGATAGGATTGTTTGGTTTTTGAAACCTGTGGATTAACTTGAACTCAACTAAAACATTGATTTAAGCACTTTTATTGTTGAAAGGGCTATAGGCGGTGTAAAATAGATTATGGCAAAATCTTTATTAAGTATATTGGTAAGACTGGCGAAAGTAGATGGTGAAATCGTGCCCGAGGAGTATGCTCTTATTTACCATATTGGACAAGCCCATGGAATGAACGAAGCTGAAATAAGGTCAGTGATCGATAGCCCTGAGAAGACGATTAACGTAGCAATACTTTCGGATGATGACCGTTTTGAATACCTATACACTTTGGTTGAGTTGATGAAAGCAGACGAAAAGTTATATCTTGAAGAAATAAAGTTCTGCTCTAAAGTGGCAGCCAAGTTGGGCTACGATGAGGCGGTCATGTATGATCTCATCACTGAGGTCTATAGCGATTACCAACAATACGATAAAAGCTGGCAAAAGCAGAAAGTGCAAGAATACCTGCGCAAATAACCTATTAGCTAAAAACAGTCTACGAATTTATTAGTTTAGCTCTACCATCTGCTGTAGCGATAGCAGCGATAATTGCTAAAACTGCTTTAAATATTAACACTACATGACCTCTATTGATTCTCTGAGTCACACTCTAGCCTTATTGAAAATAGAAAGAGAAGAAGACCTCGAGCAGTATAAGCAGAAGATCTTGAGAACTCCATTGCAAGAGCGAAAGAAAGCAGGTCTTTCGTGGTATCCCGTGATCTTTAAAAGAACAATGTACGATACAGGAGAGAAGCTCGTGATAGAGTTGGAAAGAACTACTGAGATAGATAAGCCGCATATTTTTCAGTCGGGCAAGCTCGTGAGCATATTTGCCCAATCTCATGCAGACAAGATTTCAGAAGAGCAAATATCAGGAGTAGTGAATCAGGTGAGAGGGAACTCAATGATGATTACCTTGAGCACAGATCATTTCCCCAATTGGATAGATTATGGAAAGCTAGGTATAGACTTATTATTTGATGAGGCCTCCTATCGCGAAATGGAAATCGCCATGAAGCAGGTGATAGAGGCAAAAGGAAGGAGTCTGGAATTGAGGGAGAAGATATTAGGTGAGGCTCTTCCCGAATTTGATGACTCGGTGCCCTTTTCTGATACACTGTTAAATAGTAGTCAGCAAAGCGCCGTGCAACATATTGTAGGGGCTAGAGATCTTGCGATTGTTCATGGTCCTCCAGGGACGGGCAAAACGACCACATTAGTAAGGGCCATATTGAAGGTGCTGGAAAAGGAAGCACAAGTTTTGGTGTGTGCCCCCAGCAATGCTGCCGTTGATCTATTGGTTGAAAAGTTGACGGCTGCGGGGCAGAATGTAGTTAGGTTGGGCCATCCCGCTAGAGTAACGGAAGATGCTCTTCAACAAACCATAGATGTGAGAATCACCAACCACCCGAACTATGCAGATCTGAAAAAGGCCAAACAAAAACGGGAGGAATTTAGGAAGCTTGCTTTCAAGTACAAACGGAACTATGGTTATGCTGAAAGAAACCAGCGGAAACTTTTGCTGCGCGAGGCTTCTGCATTACAGGCGGAGGCCGAGATGTTGGAGCATTACATCATAGACGACATTATGGGAAAAGCTCAGGTAGTGGCCACTACCTTGGTTGGTGCTGCAAGTCCCTATATACATAAGAAGCGGTTTGCTACCTTATTTATTGATGAAGCAGCCCAAGCGCTAGAACCTGCTTGTTGGATTCCGATCCTGCGTGCCGATAGGGTGGTCTTTGCGGGCGATCACTGCCAGCTTCCTCCCACTATCAAGTCCTTTGAGGCTGCTCGAGAAGGGCTGTCTAAGACATTGTTTGAAAAGATAATAGCAACGAAAAAGATTGGGGCATTGCTTACTGTACAGTATAGGATGAATAAACAAATCATGGGTTTCTCAAATAAGCAATTTTATGAGAATGCCCTTGTAGCAGATAAGCTTGTAGAAAACCATCAGCTTTCTCCTGAGGAACCTCCATTGGAATTCATCGATACTGCAGGTTGTGGCTTTGGAGAGGGAATTAATCCTGAGTCTTTGAGCCGGTTCAATCTGGATGAGGCAAAGTTCTTGCTGAGCCACCTTGAGGATTTGGTCGAGCGTGTTAAGATAAACCCTCAAGAAAATAGCTGCTCAATCGGGGTGATAGCCCCATATAAAGCTCAGATATCGGCCCTAGCAGAAATGCTTCCGGAGTTCTCACCTTTAAAGGAAATAGAAGAGATTATTACGATCGATACAATCGATGCTTTCCAAGGCAGAGAGAGAGATGTTATTTATATCAGTTTGGTGCGCTCAAATGAAGAAGGAGAGATAGGATTCTTAGGGGATGTGAGACGCATTAACGTAGCCATGACGCGAGCAAGAAAGAAGTTGGTGATTATTGGCGATAGTGCGACTCTTGGAAATCATCCATTTTATAGTGATCTTATTGATTATGTGATTGCATCGAATGCTTATAAAAGCGCTTTTGAATATGCATTTGATCATTAAAGAGGTTCTTTTAATTCGTATTGGAAATGCCTGAAATAGTAGACGTTTACGGCCAAGCATTGTATGACTATTATTACCGAAGAAATCATAAGCTGCTGCTTTACAATAATTATGGGCCAAAAGAGGAAATGCCCATTTCCGTTTTCTTCAGGGATTTGGAGAAAATGCCTACCATTGAGACAAAGGCAATGGATTTGTGCAGAGGCAAGGTGCTGGATATAGGGGCAGGCGTAGGAAGTCATTCGCTGATCTTACAGAAGAGGGGGCTGGATGTGACCGCCATAGAGAAGTCTGCTTTGGCAGTAGAAGTCATGAAAAAAAGAGGGGTGAAGCAGGCTATTGCCGAGGACATATTTGCTTTGACCGACATGAGGTTTGATACACTTCTTCTATTGATGAATGGGATCGGCCTCGTAGGCGACATAAAAGGGTTAGAATATTTTTTTGAGTACGTTAAAAGCTTGCTACTCCCTGGTGGTCAACTTTTGTTCGACTCGTGCGATATACTATATCTATACCAAGGTGGGCCAACCCCCACAGATCAATATTATGGAGAGATTTTCTTCCAATATGAGTATAAAAAGCAAAAAGGGGAGTGGTTCAAGTGGCTTTATGTAGATCAAGAAACTTTAGAAATCACAGCAACAAATACTGGCTGGAACTGTGAAATCATTTACGAGGATAATAAAGACCAATATTTGGCTAGGCTTACATTAGAATAAGTCGGATAAGATCCCGGTTTTTAGAGTTGACATTAATGCTAGGGAGTAAAACAAAAAAATGGTATATTTAGAAAGCGCTGTTTTTTTATCGTTATATCACTGCGAGATGAGCTGCTGAACAAAAACAATCAGCATTTTTTGACTTGCTGGACTTTTTTTATTGATTGACTCAACCTTAAACCCCATGGCTACCAAAACAGACCTAGATTTTACTTATACCAAATTGGATAAGATATTTCGCTTGAGTATCGGGGAGCATGGAGATTTTAGCGGAGCAAGATATAACGGCGACTTTTCCTTGACTTTAGAACAAGCGCAAAAAAACAAGCACCAATTTATTGTAGAGCAATTGAACATCACTAGGGCAAGCAGAGTACTGGATCTGGGCTGCGGCTGGGGACCTTTTGTTAGTTATGTGACCCATGAAATAGGAGCTGAATGTATCGGCCTTACACTTTCCGACGGGCAAGCCAGGGCATGTCAAAGCAAAAACTTGAATGTTCATATAAAAGATTGTAGGACTGTAAAACCTACAGATTTTGGAACTTTTGACGCTATAGTTTCTTTAGGTGCCTTTGAACATTTTTGCTCTGTCGAAGAATACATAGCAGGCAAGCAAGAGGTAGTTTACCGTGACTTTTTTCAAACTGTTTATAATCTATTGCCAGTAGGAGGACGTTTTTATTTGCAAACAATGACTTTTGGTGAAAATATGATTCCTTATGAAGAAATTGACATTAATGCTAAAAGAGGGTCGCCCGCTCATGTATTAGCTTTAATGGTGGAGCAATTTCCCGGCTCTTGGTTGCCTTATGGCTCAGAAATGATTGAAAGAAATATCAAAGGGAAGTTTAAAACGATTTATAAAAGCAGTGGTAGGTTAGATTACATACAAACGATAGGAGAGTGGAGGAAAAAATTCAGAAAGTTTAATCTAAAAAAATATGCCCTCTACCTTTCGCTTTTGCCCAAATATTTGACGGATGAGAAATTCAGACGACAAGTAACTATATTTAGAATCAGTCCGAACCGAGTCTGTTTCGAGCAAGAAATCATGGAGCATTATAGATATGTATTTGAGAAGATATAATTTTTTTGATTTTACTCATGCAACAAAAGTAAATTCCTTATGAAGAAATATCTATATCATGGATTTATAGTATTGCTATTCACTTATTCTATAAGTTATGGCCAGTATAATCCCCAACATGATTTAGAAGAACTATTTATAGAGGTGCAGTTGGCACCCGTGTTTTCAGATTCAAAAACATTTGTGGACTGTATTCCCAGGTATTCACCCACTACTATTTTGGAACGCTATCGAAAACAAAAGCAGCACTCAGACTTTGACCTAGCGGTATTCGTCCAACAAAACTTTATTGTTCCACAGGCTACTACCCATGCTGATACAGATACTTTCCCTCCAATTGAAGTACATATAGAAAGGCTCTGGGATGAGCTGGTAAGAACCGACTCGGTTAACGCTGGTTCATTGATAGAATTGCCTTTTCCCTACATAGTGCCAGGAGGTAGGTTCAATGAACTGTATTATTGGGATAGCTATTTCACCCTATTAGGGTTGCAAGTTTCTGGAAAGGATCAGTTAATAGAAGACATGGTGGACAATTTTGCTTGGCTGATTGATACGTATGGCTTTATCCCCAATGGTACGCGCACTTACTATCTATCCCGTTCGCAGCCTCCCTTTTTTTCTTTGATGGTAGAATTGCTGGCTACGATTAGGGGTGATGAGATATTGGTGACATATTTGCCCCAACTTGTGGCGGAGCATCAATTTTGGATGAAGGGGGAAGAAGCATTGCATGAGCAAACGCAAGCCATGCACAGGGTGGTGAGGTTGGATGAGAATGTCATATTGAATCGTTATTGGGACAATGACAGTACGCCGCGGCCTGAATCCTACAAGGAAGATGTTGAAACCGCTTCACGTATAGCAGTAAAACCTGAAATTACTTATAGAAATATTAGGGCAGCAGCTGAGTCGGGCTGGGACTTCAGTGCACGTTGGTTTAGAGACGGCCTCTCCTTGGAGACAATACATACCACGGAAATAATTCCGGTTGATCTGAACAGCCTACTTTATCATTTAGAAGAGACTATTGCAAAGGCTTATGCGCTGAAAGGTGATAAAGATAGGAATGAGTTATTTGAGGCAAAAGCAACAGCAAGAAAGGATGCTATATTACAGTTTTGTTGGAATGATGCAGCAGGTGTTTTCATGGACTATGATTTTGTTGCGGAAAAACCTACTGGCTTCTACTCTTTGGCAGGAATGGTTCCGCTATACTTTTCTATTGCAGAAGAGGATCAAGCAATAAGAGTTGCCCATAACATCGAAAGGTTTTTTATGTTCCCGGGTGGCCTTCCCAGCACACTTACTTTGTCTGGTCAGCAATGGGACGCACCCAATGGCTGGGCTCCACTCCAATGGATGAGCTATAAAGGATTGAAAAACTATGGTTATGATAATTTAGCCAATACGCTTAGATCACGATGGATGAAGGCAATACAAAGTCAATATCTCGAATCCGGAAAATTGTTAGAGAAATACAACGTAGTATTTCCAAGGATAACCGGAGGAGGAGGAGAGTATCCCACCCAAGATGGATTTGGCTGGACGAATGGGATATATTTAAAGATGCTGGAAGAACTGTGATACACCTGTTACATAACCTAACCGTTAACTTTCGGGCGCAGTATTTCGCTGCTTGTATTTGTAGCTCAAATAGCTCAACACTTCACCAAATGCATTAATGCCTTCTTTTAGGCTATCATCTACTTGTTTGCCGTTCATACGTAGCAGCAAGAGACCATATATTGCGTTTAAGCAGACTTGTATGGGGTCAGTGATGGCGCCTTTTGCCAGCTCCATGTTTTTATTGATGTGAATTTTAGCCCTATCGTAAATTTGGCGATAGGCTTGGTCCGATTTGAGTAATTGTTTGCTCAGCTCTCCCAGTTCCCCTGAGATCTTATTGACAAAGCTCAGGTGTCCTTTCTCTTGAATTTTCTCTTGGATCATCTGCTCTCGAATATCTGCATACCATTGAGCGATGGCTTCTTTTTCGGAATCCGCCACTGGGAAGTGCTTGATAACATAATCTCTGATCTGATCCATGTCAAAATTATAAGCTCTTATCAGGTCCTCTGTCTGATACATGTATATAACATACTCTGAAATGTTGTTTTTCCTTTTGTTTTCGGCAATTGTCATAGCGAGGAGGTTTTAAGGAGATGTACAAATATCTAAAATATTATAAGGATTTAACAGCGTATAACAAGACATTTTTAAATTTTCATGGTTGAAGATTGATAGAAAGAAGGGAATGCTAAAACAAATATACGAACTAAAAAAATATTCTCTATTTTTGTGAATAGTGGCAAAAACCATCAAAAAATAGAGATACATATAACGAAAGGAATCACTCAGGGATAGCAATTTTAATTGATGAAAAACATACGAAACTTCTGCATTATTGCGCATATAGACCATGGAAAGAGTACCTTGGCAGATAGGCTATTAGAACATACGCAAACTGTAACCGATCGGCAAATGCAGGAGCAGTTGCTTGATAACATGGATTTGGAGCGGGAGCGAGGCATCACAATAAAAAGCCATGCGATCCAAATGGATTATGTTTTCGAAGGGGAAAAATATGTGCTGAACCTGATTGATACACCGGGACACGTTGATTTCTCTTATGAAGTATCGAGATCTATTGCAGCCTGCGAAGGTGCACTGCTTATTGTAGATGCTTCACAGGGTATACAAGCACAGACCATATCCAACCTGTATTTAGCTTTGGAGCAAGACTTGGAGATCATTCCTGTCCTTAACAAAATAGACTTGCCTGGAGCAATGCCCGAAGAAGTAAAGGATCAGATCATAGAGCTGATAGGCTGTGATAGAGACGATATTATATCGGCAAGTGGTAAAGAAGGGATAGGGATCAGCGATATATTAAAGGCCATTATAGAAAGGGTGCCAGCACCATCTGGTGATCCGAATGCTCCTTTGCAAGCCATGATTTTCGATTCCGTCTTTAATTCCTTTAGAGGGATCGAGGTGTATTTTAGGGTTTTCAATGGCACCATTAACAAAGGAGACAAGGTAAAGTTCCTCAACACGGGCAAGGTGTATGAAGCAGATGAAATAGGAATATTAAAATACACGCAGCTACCGCAGAACTCGATCCAAGCTGGAAATGTAGGGTATTTGATATCGGGGATAAAAGTAGCCAAAGAGGTAAAGGTAGGAGATACGATCACCCATGTGGACAGGCCTTGCCAGCAAAGTGTAAAAGGCTTTGAAAACGTAAAGCCCATGGTTTTTGCTGGTATCTATCCAGTAGATACTAGCGATTACGAAGAGCTGAGAGCTTCGATGGAGAAGCTACAGCTCAATGATGCTTCATTAGTATGGGAGCCTGAAACCTCCGCCGCACTAGGGTTTGGTTTTCGTTGCGGATTCTTAGGGATGCTGCACATGGAAATTGTGCAGGAAAGGTTGGAACGTGAATTTGACATGACGGTCATCACGACTGTGCCATCGGTGCAGTTCCATGCGGTGAAATCGGATGGTAGTATTCAGAAGGTAAATGCCCCATCGGATATGCCTGAACCCAATACGATATCACATATTGAGGAGCCTTTTATTCGCGCTCAGATCATCTCTAAATCCGAATATATAGGGGCAATTATTGCGCTATGCATGGATAAGAGAGGAGTCCTGAAGAATCAGGTGTATCTGACCCAGGATAGAGTAGAGCTAACTTTTGAACTTCCCCTTTCCGAGATTGTATTTGATTTCTTCGACCGCCTAAAAACGATTTCCCGTGGCTATGCCTCACTTGATTATGAACTTATAGGATTTAGGCAGTCTACAATGGTGAAGCTGGACATTATGCTGAATGGTGAAAAGGTGGATGCCTTGTCGGCTATCGTACATAAAGAAAAAGCGTATGAATGGGGCAAGCGGCTATGCGATAAACTTAGGGAGCTTATCCCACGTCAGATGTTTGAAATTGCCATTCAGGCTTCCATAGGCACCAAAATTATTGCTAGAGAAACGGTAAAAGCTATGAGGAAGAACGTACTTGCTAAATGTTATGGTGGGGACATTTCTAGGAAAAGAAAGCTTCTGGAAAAGCAAAAGAAAGGAAAGAAGCGTATGAGGCAAGTAGGTAATGTAGAGATTCCTCAAGAGGCATTTATGGCAGTGCTGAAGCTGGAGTAGAAATAAGTCAACTCTGGATCAAGACATTGTTTTCCTAAAGAAATAGAAATCTATCACATATAATCATTTATTCAACAAAAAATAACGATGGCGACACTCCTGGACGGAAAAAGAATTTCAACCGAGATAAAAGAAGAGATTGCTCAAAAAGTACAACAAATAAAAGAAAATAAGGGTAAGGTACCCCATTTGGCAGCCGTTCTGGTAGGAAATGATGGAGCAAGTGAAACCTATGTGAGCAGTAAGGTAAAGGCTTGCGAACAATGTGGATTTGCTTCTACCCTTAAAAGATTTGATGCAGATATTTCGGAAGAAGCACTTTTGCAGGTCGTGGAGGAGATCAACAATGATCCGGATATCGATGGTCTTATTGTTCAATTGCCACTTCCACCCCATATTTCTGTTCAGAAAGTAACTGATAAGATCAAACCTGAAAAAGATGTGGATGGCTTCCATCCCATGAATGTGGGCAGGATGGCCAAAAACTTGCCATCTTTTGTGGCTGCAACACCTTTTGGAATCCTTCAGTTGCTTGAGCGCTACAATATTCAGACCCAGGGAAAACATTGTGTCGTTATTGGAAGAAGCGAAATCGTCGGTTCTCCTATGAGCATCCTTATGGCAAGAAATACCTATCCTGGAAACTCCACTGTTACCTTATGCCATAGCCGAACCAACAATATCAAAGAAATAACTCTACAAGCAGACATCATCATAGTTGCCTTGGGGAAACCAGGTTTCCTTACTGCCGATATGGTTAAAGAAGGTGCTGTAGTGATAGATGTAGGCATTACACGCGTAAAGGATGATACTAAAAAGTCTGGCTTCGCTCTAAAAGGCGACGTCGATTTCCAAGAAGTGGAAAAGAAATGCAGCTTTATAACCCCAGTTCCCGGCGGTGTAGGGCCTATGACCATTGCCTCTTTATTGTACAATACCCTACAGGCTAGTCAGAAGGAAGTGTATCAATAATTGAGTTTATGGTTCAAAGTTCTAGGTTCACAGTTTAAGAAAAAATGGCTGCTATTAAACGTTTCGAGGATTTAGAGTGTTGGAAGAGCGCGAGGGATTTGTGTGCTAATATCTTTCAAGCTACTAATTCAGGAACTTTTATAAAAGATTTCTCATTAAAGGACCAGATATTGAGATCGAGTGGCTCGACCATGGATAACATAGCTGAAGGCTTTGAAAGAGGGGGAAATAAAGAATTGATCCAATTCTTATTTATAGCCAAAGCTTCTTGTGCTGAGGTAAAATCTCAACTTTACAGAGCAAAGGACCGGAAGCATATCAGTGAAAGTGAATTCATGGAGCTATACAATATTTCAACACAAACTTCAAAACTAATACACGGCTTTATTGCATGTTTAAGTAACGCTGAGCATAGGGGATTTAAGCATAACAAATAACTCCAAAACCCCAGAACTGTGAACTATGAATCACGAACTTCCTAAATTGAATGTTTTTAACCAATACACTATGTTGTCTCTTCCCATCATGGAGTCATTCTATACTATCCAAGGCGAAGGGTTTCATAGTGGGAAGGCAGCTTATTTTATAAGGCTGGCAGGGTGCGATGTGGGTTGCCACTGGTGCGATGTAAAGGAGTCTTGGGACGAAGGACGATGGCCAACCCTTGCCGTGGAAGAAATAGTAGAGGAGGCGGCCAAAAATCCTGCAAGGTTAGCAGTTATAACAGGAGGAGAGCCTTTGATGCACAATCTCGATCAATTATGCGAGCAGCTAAAGGCACAAGGTTTTAAGACAAACATTGAGACCTCAGGCACATATCCCTTGTCGGGAAGTTGGGATTGGATATGCCTTTCTCCAAAGAAATTTAAAGCCCCGCTGCCAGAAGTGATTGAGAGGGCCCATGAGCTGAAGGTGATTGTTTATAATCGCTCGGATTTTAAATGGGCAGCTTCTTTTGAAGATAAAGTGAGTACAGCATGTAAACTTTACCTTCAGCCAGAGTGGTCAAAGTCGGCCGAAATGCTCCCTCTTATGGTAGAATATGTCAAGGCTAATCCTCAATGGGAAATTTCTCTGCAAACGCATAAGTATATGGATATTCCTTAGAGAATTTTCAGACCTGCTTCTAGCTAGCTCAATCTTTCGGGATAAAAAAAGGCAACCCTGTACAGAGCTGCCCTTTTTCAGATTTTCAACACATTGTATTCTAATTACCCTGTTGTACAATTCCTCCTTGCATAAAATCTACTCTTTCTAGTTTTAGCACGTTCATGGGGTTAGTAGGTGTCAAGCCGACCACATTGTTTTGTGTGAGGCGAAGCACTTCATCGTAGAATAGAACGATGACCGGAGCCTCCTCCATGATGATGTTGTCCATTGCCAAGTAGTAGTCGAAGCGTTTGAAGCCTTCAGACTCGAACCTGGCTACATTGTATAGCGAATCAAATTGTTCGTTGGCAAAATGGGTCTTGTTAGGTCCTAAAGGAGCCTTGTTTTTGCTATAGAACATCGATAAGTAGTTTTCGGCATCAGGATAGTCTCCCAACCATGAGCCACGGAAGAAGTTAACCCTTCCGTTGTCTACCAACTCTTGATGGGTGGCTACTTGATTGATTTCAATTTCTACCTTTATTCCTACAGCTTCCCACTGTTTCTGCAAGTACTCAACCATAGGCTTAGATTGAATAGTAGTATACAGCTTTAAGGTAGGCAACCCTTCTCCTCCAGGATATCCGGCTTCTTTAAGCAAGTCTTCCGCTTTTTTAGGATCGTAGGTATATCCTATTACTTTTTCGGCATCATAAGCAGCTACGGCAGGTGGCATGATGCCAGCAGTACCAGGCACTCCAAGATTGTTCAATAAAAACGAAACCAGCTCTTCTCGGTTTATAGCATAGTTAAGGGCCTTCCTGAACCTTTTGTCCAATATCGGATGGTCTTTATCCTCATATTTCTCAGGATCTAATTGGAAACCTATATATTCTGTATTCAGATAAGGTTCTTTTTGCACGACATACTTACCAGCAAAGTCTGGCGATGGTGTGCCGTCGTCGTTCAGTATAAGGTCGATTGAGCTAGGCTGGCCTGAGTAAGAGACAAAGTCAAGCTTCTTTTGTTGGAAAGTTAAGAGCTCTTGGTTTTTGTCAGAAATAAATGAAACCAAGATGGCATCCAAGTACGGTAGCTGCTTACCGTTATTGTCTTTCCTCCAATAGTTCTCATTCTTCAATAGTACAAGGCTATTGCCTTCATCCCAAGACTTGAAAACAAACGGGCCTGTTCCTACAGGATTTACTCTGAAGTCTTTACCGTATTTTTCCACAGCTTCTTTAGGCACTACAAAGGTATAAGGCATAGTCAGGATCTCAAGGAATGGGCCAAACGGCTCTTTGAGTCGGACGATGAGTTTGTAATCTTCTGGGGCTTCTACCCAGTTGTCTACGGGCACGCCATTTTCATCTTTCTCGACTTTATCATTGAATATCCAAGCACCGGTGCTAGCAGTTTTGCTGTCCAGTATTCTTTTAAAGCTATATACAAAATCTGAAGCTTTTACTTCCCGGCCTTTGCCGCCTGGGAATACTTCACTGTCGTGAAAGAATACACCTTCTTTTATATTAAAGGTATAAACTTTCCCGTCTTCTGAAATCTTCCATGTATCTACAAGATTGGGAACTGTATACAAATCATCACTCAACTCAAAAAGGCCACTATATATTTGGGTGGTTGCCCAGCAATTGGCTTGATTTCTTGCAAACGCAGGGTCTAACGAGCTTAGGCCATCTGCCTGATTATATCTAAAGACTTTTTTGTCCCCACCCTCCCAATCAGATGAGTTTTCTCCAACACCGGCGCACGATGTTAGGAGTAAAGCCACTATTATAGATATCCAAAATTGTCTTAGCATAATTTTTAAAATTTTTGAATTAAACTTTTATCTTTGTGAGTGCTGTTTAAAAATCGTCATAAAGGTTGTGGGAAATTAGATCAAATAAAAAGCTATTTATGAATTTTACTTACCTAAGTCATTTCTGTATTTTATTGAAACCAGTTCGATTTAAAGGGCTTTTTGATTTGTTTAAGCTTCCTAATCTTTAGCCGAAAATGTAGAATTGAAATACAGCCTTTTCGCCAAACATATATGAGAATTCTCCTTTTGGCTTAAATTGAAGCGGCGGCGGATTCTCTGAAATTCCAAATCATCTCCTTTTTTCTTATTTATTGCAGCGTGTGAGATCCCTATTTTGGGAGCTTACAAGGACTAGATATAAAATGAATGAGAACATTGAGGTTTGGAACATGAATCGATAAAAATGACTATATTGTTCTTTTTTTAACGTATTAAGTGATAAAACAGAATAGCCGATACAAATCTGTAAGGCCCATTGCAATATTGAAGTTTATAAAACAAATCTATCATAAAGAGATTTTGTTTATAAAATATTGAGCCATAGGAATCAAGGATCGAATAGTCTGAAAATTGTCTAAAAATAAGTGGAGGTAGTTTGCCAAAAAAAATAAGGCGCGTATTCCAGAAGAAGGAGAATTGGAATGCAAACAAAGGATTTTCCTTACATCAAATGGGGTGATCATCGAACGGTAAGGTGTATTTTGGAAGGAGGAATAGGTTACATTTGGTGGAAATAGGTGATTTAGTAAACTTAACAACTGATGGGTAAAATTATAGCAATAGCCAACCAAAAGGGAGGCGTTGGCAAGACGACAACAGCGATTAACTTGGCAGCAAGCCTAGCAGCTTTGGAACACAAAACACTAATAGTAGATGCTGACCCTCAAGCAAATACCACTTCTGGATTAGGTTTTAATCCTCAAAAAATAGAGAATAGTATATATGAGTGTATGGTCGATAACATTTCTGTTAAGGATGCCATCGTAAGATCAGAAATAGATTACCTTGATTTGCTTCCTTCTCATATAGATTTAGTTGGTGCAGAGATCGAGATGGTGAATTTGGTTAACCGCGAGGAGAAAATGCGAGAAGCACTCGATGAAGTAAGAGATACATATGATTATATAGTGATAGACTGTTCTCCTTCTCTTGGACTCATTACCATCAATGCCTTGACAGCTGCCAACTCAGTGATCATACCGGTTCAGTGTGAATATTTTGCCTTGGAGGGACTTGGAAAGCTGCTCAATACAATTAAGATCATACAGTCTCGTTTAAATACAGGCTTAGAGATAGAAGGTATTTTGCTCACGATGTATGACGTGAGGCTTCGGTTGTCCAACCAAGTAGTAGAAGAGGTAAATCAACACTTTAAGCAGATGGTTTTCTCAACGATTATCCCTAGGAATATAAAATTGAGCGAATCCCCGAGTTTTGGCATGCCCGCCATAGCTCATGATGCAGAAAGTAAAGGGTCTATCGCCTATCTAAACTTGGCCGAGGAAATCATTAAAAAGAACGCAGTAGTTTAAAATTTTCATAATGAGTAATCAGAAATCGCCGAAAAGAAGAAATGCATTAGGAAGAGGTCTGGGCGCCTTGTTGGAAGATTCCGACACCGGTAGAGAAAATCTGGATGGGAAAAGGAGCCCTATGCCTAGAAGCGGAATGGATGAAATCCCCCTTTCGGAGATCGAAGTAAACCCTTTCCAGCCACGTACTTATTTTGATAAGGAGGCCCTTCAGGAGCTTGCCGATTCCATAAAGGTACAAGGAATCATTCAGCCGATTACAGTAAGGAGATTGGAAAGAAACCGGTACCAGTTGATATCGGGAGAGCGGAGGTTTCAGGCCTCTAAGCTAGCAGGGCTAGAGACTATTCCGGCTTATGTGAGAACGGCCGACGACCAGCAAATGCTGGAGATGGCCTTGATAGAGAACATTCAAAGAAAGGATCTCAATGCCATTGAGATCGCCCTGAGCTATCAGAGACTATTGTCCGAATGCGACTTGAAACAAGAACAACTGGGCGAAAGAGTGGGTAAAAACAGGACAACGGTCAATAACTACCTCCGTTTGCTCAAGTTGCCACCGGATATTCAAATTGGACTGAGAGACAACAAGATATCGATGGGGCATGCTAGGGCCATTATCAACGTGGAAAATGTAGATGCCCAATTGGCCATATACAACAAGATCATCAAGGACGACCTCTCGGTAAGGAAAGTAGAGGCCATGGTAAGGGATCTTATGGCCGGAAACGAAAAAGAAGAACCATATACCAAAGAGAAAAAACGTGCAGATGACAACTATGAAATAAAGCAGTTGCAACAAAAACTTTCATCTCATTTTGGTACAAAGATCAATATTAAGAGTGATGACAATAATAAAGGGGAGATAAAAATACCCTTTGTTTCCGCTGAAGATCTGAACCGTATTTTGGAAATTTTGAACTTATAATGCGTAAGGTCGGCATTTTTTATTTTAGATTGTTTTTGGTTTTATGGGGAACTTCATCCGCGTTTGGCCAAGAACTAGCCGATACCGTTGCTACCGATACAGCTCGGCTAGAGTATGAATATGAATATAAGGCAGGGCCTAAGGTTACGGCTGATTATGTGGATACTGTAACTGTTGCCGATACTTATGAAGAGTTTTCTCCCCGGAAAGCCTCTTTGTATTCAGCCATACTCCCGGGATTGGGACAAGCCTACAACGAAAAATACTGGAAGATCCCGATTATATATGGTGGGGCAGTAGCTTTGGGACTGGCCATTGATTTTTATGCAGAGCGCTATTCCTTCTATAGGAGAAATCTATTGACGCAGCAAGAAAGCGGTACGAATGAATTGGGTGTAAGCGAAAGGGTGTTGGAAAATGCTACAAATAAAATGAGGAGGCAGCGGGACTTTTTTGTCATCATGTCGGGGTTGGCATATATGGTCAACATTGTGGATGCGCACATCGACGCACACCTAAAAGGTTTTGATATGAGCGACAACCTAACATTGAAGCTTGGGCCCTCGTTGGAGACTACCCCTTTTGGAACACCAGTAGGGGGTATGGCGCTTACCCTGTACTTAAAATAGATATCATAGAATCATAATTCAAATTTATATAAATGAACATTTTACTTTTAGGCTATGGAAAGATGGGAAGGGCTATAGAGAAAATCGCCCTTGAAAGAGGACATACTATCGCAGGCAGAATTACCATAGAAAACAGGCACGAGTTGACCATTGAGCAGGTAAAACAAGCTGATGTGGCCATAGAGTTCAGTGAGCCAGAAGCTGCAGTCTCGAATATTAAGTTGTGCTTGGATAATGGCGTCCCGGTATTGTCAGGCACTACGGGATGGCTTGACCAAAAGGAAGCCATTGATGCCTATGCTATAGAAAAAAACGGAACTTTCTTTTATGCCTCCAATTTCAGCATTGGCGTTAATTTGTTTTTCAAGCTCAACAAAACATTGGCGTCGCTCATGGAAAGGTACAATGAGTACAGTGTGGACATGGAAGAAATACATCATACAGAAAAGAAAGACGCTCCTAGCGGTACGGCCATTACTTTGGCAGAGGGTATTATGAGCGTCAATTCATCAATAAAAAAGTGGGTAAATGAGCCTTCGGACCAAAAGGATACGCTTCCTATTATCTCCAAAAGAGAGCCAGAAGTGCCAGGAACGCATACCGTGCGTTATTTTTCAAAGATTGACGAGATCGAAATCAAGCATACTGCCTATAGTAGGGAAGGGTTCGCATCGGGCGCTGTTTATGTAGCGGAATGGATTTCCGATAAAAAAGGAGTGCTTTCTATGGAAGATTTTCTCCAACTTTAGTAAGTTGCATTGTTTGCTGAGATAAAAACAGATGAGATTTAACTTTAAAAGATCGAAAGGCCCAAAATCCAAAACCAGGGAGTGGGTCGATGCCATTGTATTTGCTGTAATAGCGGCCACTATTATCCGTTGGTTATTGTTAGAGGCCTTTACGATTCCTACGCCTTCAATGGAAAGGTCGCTGCTCGTTGGCGATTTTCTTTTTGTGAGCAAGATCCACTATGGGCCAAGAACACCCCAAACCCCTTTGCAAATACCATTGACGCATAACCATATTTGGGGAATGCCCAACGTTCGATCTTATCTGGATTGGATTCAGTTGCCCATGTACAGATTTCCAGGGCTTACCTCGGTAAAACATAACGACGTGGTAGTGTTTAACTATCCTGATGAGCTGCAGCATCCTGCCGATCTACGGACACATTACATAAAGCGGTGCATTGGGTTGCCAGGCGATACCGTTTCTATAAAAGATTCCCAAGCTTACGTGAATGGCGTGGCTGTGGAAAACCCCGAAGGGATGCAGTTTAATTACTACATTTCGACCAAAAGTGTCATCAACGATCGGGTTTTCCACGAACATAAGATCAGGGAATACGGGTTTATCCCCAATATTGGCTATTCTGTAATGACTACGCCTGCAACAGCAGAAAAGTTGAGAGCGCTGTCTTTTATCGACGACGTGCAATTGGCACAAATGAGCGAGGAAGAAGCAGAGCCTAGGATTTTTCCCGATGCAGGGAAATTCCCTTGGAATCGCGACTTTTACGGACCTTTATACATTCCCAAGGAGGGAGTGACAATCCCGATAAATGAAGAAACTTTGGCCACTTACAGGGATGTAATCATGCATTATGAAGGAAACGAAGATGTGAATATTGAAGAAGGAAAGCTTACCATACAAGGAGAAGTCATAACGCAATACACATTTAAGCAGGATTACTATTTTATGGTAGGAGACAATAGACACAATTCCCTTGACTCTCGCTATTGGGGATTTGTACCCGAAGACCATATCGTGGGTAAGGCCTTCTTTATATGGCTTTCTATTGATCCTCAAGGCTCTTTCTTTAGCAAAGTACGATGGGACAGATTCTTTAAAATGATTCATTAAGCAGGGCGTATTAGTAATTACAATTCAGGGGTGTGGAGGAGGTACAAATCATAAGTTATTCGCCAAAGTATGCCAAAGTATTTAAAAGCTTGAATGAGGCATGGATAACAAAGTACTTTGAGCTAGAGGAAGAGGACATCAAAACCTTAGGCGACCCTGAGAAGATCATTCGTGACGGAGGTTTTATCCTGGTGGCCATTTTGAGAACAAAAGGCGAGGCGGTTGGAGTTTGTGCTTTGCGCAAAAGCGGTGATAAAACGTATGAGTTTAGCAAAATGGCCGTATCGGAAGAAATGCAAGGACTTGGGATAGGGAAGAAACTAGGAGAGGCTGCCATTGAAAAAGCTAAAGGTGTGGGAGCCAAACGCATTTTTTTGGAGGGGAATACCGCATTGAAAGCCTCTATCCATCTCTATAAAAAATTGGGGTTCAATGAAATTAAAGGGCAAAAGTCGCATTATAAGCGTGTCAATATCGTGATGGAGAGGCATATTGAGTGACAATAGACCGGCAAGTTTTGTAGAAATAAGTAATGCAATACTGATCCCAAGCTATTTAATGTGGTTATCCACTTCCTCCTATGTTCTTGTTGAATAAATTCCGAACACAATATGATTGGGAACGCTCTTTTTTCATGATTTGACGCCTACCACTACAAAGTGGGGCAATAGTTGATATTTCCCCTTTTCTATATATTTCCTCCTTGAATAACACTAAAAAAATGTTACCTTGTAGAGATATCGGGATATAGCTCATACAGAAACAATTGGCATGAGAAAAGTAAACTATCTGTTGCTTTTTTTATTGGTGTGCATGTGTTCGCATGTAGCCAATGCCAATCATATTGTGGGCGGAGGAATCGAGCTTGTGCACCTAAGTGGGTCAAACTATAAATTGAGCTTAATCCAATATCGTGATGCCATCCAACAAGAGAATACCGTCATAGAACCCTATATTACTGTGCGTATTTTTCGACAGGGCGACAATCGGGTCGTAAAAGATGTCGTGCTATACTTCAGTGAAGAAAAAGAATTAGAATATACCAGTCCAGAGTGCGTAGGAGATTTGCTGAAGACTATTCAGGTAACTTATTCTGCTTACGTCGTCATGAGTGCAACTGATTATAATCATCCGCAAGGGTATTATGTGGCATGGGAAAGATGTTGCAGGAATAACAATATTGACAATATCAACCTCGTGGCACCCAATACCGTTGGCCAAACTTATTATTTAGCTTTTCCACCTGTAGAAAAGAATGGGAAGGCATTTAGAAACTAATCTCCATCTGGGTTTGCACCTCCCAATGACTACGCTTGTGTCGGCATGCCATTTACTGCTAATTTTGGGGCTGTGGATAAAGATGGAGACCAATTGGTGTATCGCCTTGCTACCCCTTTGGACAGCTCTACTGATGAAGCATTGCCAGACGTCTCTACAGCGCCATATCCTATGGTGCCATGGAAGGCCGGGTTTGATGAGAATGCTATGGTACCTGGAGTGCCTCCGCTGCAAATCGATCATGATGGCCAGCTTACGGTGACACCTACTCAACTTGGGTTGTTTGTGTTTTCTGTAATATGTGAAGAGTTTAGAGATGGGAAGAAAATAGGAGAGGCAAGAATAGATTTTCAGCTTTTGGTAGTGGACTGTCCTCAGCAGGGGCAGGCACCTGTGCTGAAAGTCGATGCACAAGGTAAAAGCAATTTTGACCCTGCAACAGGATTTGTCGAGATCGATGGTTCTTTGCCAGAAAGCGACCGGTGCTTGGATTTTTATATGATCGACAAGGAAAACATTGGGATATCCAGTGTCGAAATATTGCCTGTGAATTTTTCTATTGATGATGGAGTCGCCGCTATCGATAGAAGTGCTTTCAGCATAAAGGACGACACTTTGAAAGGAAAAATATGCTTTTCAGCATGTCCCAAAGGTTCCTCCCCCTATATAATGGATATTATAGCAAAAGATAATGCATGTCCAGCTCCACTGCAAGACAAAGTGCGCTTACATGTAAATATAAAGCCTCCTGAAAATGAGGCGCCCTATTTCGCAAACTTCCTTGAGGGAGAACAAACAGTATACGTAGGCAGCAAACTTGAACTGCCAGTGAATATTCTCGATACCAACGGAGACATGCTGAGCTTAAAACTAGAGACGCTAGGGTTTGATGCTTCTAATCATCGGATGGGGCTGAATGAGGAAATCAACGAGAAAGGTAGGATAGAGGCCACCTTTAGCTGGGACGTTACATGTGAGGATCTTAATGTTATGGACAATAATCATTATACGGTGCAGTTTATAGCAAATGATAGCCCCCAGTGCGAAATGATGGCCACGAGCAGTGTTTCGCTCACTTTCATTGTAGAGGATATCCATTCAAGCTTTGAACACTTTGAAATGCCCAATGTATTTACCCCAAATGGAGATGATAAAAATGAGTACTTCCAGATGTGCGACCAGCCGCAGTGTGAAAGACAGTATGTGTTGCCTCCCGACAACTGCCAAGGTCGTTTTAAGAGCATAGAGATTTTTAATAGGTGGGGAAAGAGCGTGTTCAGAGATAATAGCAGAGACTTTAAATGGAGTGGAGAGGGGATGAGTGATGGGGTATATTACTATGTCGTCAGATATACCCATAAAACCATAAGAGGGCAACTTACCCTGATGCGTTAGAAATTGTAAAAGAAACTTTAAAGCTTTCAATACTTATGGGAATATTTATTTTTGTAAAATGAAAGATAAGGTAGTAATTATAACAGGTGGTTCATCAGGAATTGGAGAAGCTTGTGCGGTGGCATTTGGACGGGCAGGAGCAAAGGTCGTCGTCACGGGAAGGAATGCGGCGAAACTCGAAGATGTAAGTCAGAGGCTCGCAAAGGAAAACATACAGCACATCACGCTAACCGCTGATGTGAGTATAGAGCAGGACAACAAGACCCTTGTAGAAAAGACCATTCAGCAATTTGGGAAAATAGATGTCTTGGTTAACAATGCTGGCATTTCTATGCGGGCACTTTTTGAGGACCTGGATTTAAACGTTTTCCAAAAGGTGATGGACATAAACTTCTATGGAACCGTATATGCTACTAAGTACTGTCTTCCGCACATCTTGGCGACCAAAGGTTCTATCGTTGGCGTCAGCTCTATCAATGGGTACAGAGGCACACCGGCCAGAACAGCTTATACAGCTTCGAAATATGCCATGCAAGGATTTCTAGAATCATTGAGGACAGAAGTGATGAAGCGAGGCGTGCATGTATTGGTGGCTTGCCCTGGATTTACCAGTTCGAACATCAGGAATGCAGCCCTGACTGCCGACGGGTCGGTGCAAGGAGAGTCGCCACGAGAGGAGGAAAAAATGATGTCTGCCGATGAGGTAGCGGATGCTATTCTAAAAGCTACCCGGAAAAGAAAACGGGATATCGTACTTACAACACAAGGGAAATTGGCGGTTTTTCTCAACAAGTGGATGCCGGGTATGATGGATAATATCGTGTACAACCACATGGCAAAGGAAAAGGATTCGCCTTTTAAGTAGAATGTGATGAGGGCCATGCCTACTGGAGGCAACTTTTACAAGGCCTTTTTGCTACTGAATAAACTAGATAATTTAACTAAATGATTTTTTCCAACCATCAAACTCTTAAACCAATGAAAAAAGTATTTCTACTGGCATTGTTGCCCTTTGCATTTTATGCATGTACAAACAAAACGGACAAGCGAACGGATGCTGAAACTACGGAAGTTTCAGAAGATGCTACTGAAGAGATTACGCCTACACTCACCAAGGCGTGGGAAACCGACACCGTAATGACCACTGCTGAGTCAACACTTTATGATGACGAGAATGACATTATCTATGTGAGTAATATCAATGGCAACCACTCAATAAAAGATGGCAACGGGTTTATTTCAAAAATGCGTCCCGATGGCACTATCATTCAGCTACAATGGGTTACCGGATTGAATGCACCCAAAGGGATGGCCATCCTGAACGATAAGCTTTATGTAACCGACATTGATGAATTGGTGGAGGTCAATATTTCTGACAGTACCGTCACAAATCGTTTTCCAGTGCAGGGGGCATCTTTCCTAAATGATGCGGCAACAGATGGGAATAAGGTTTACTTTTCTGACTCTCAGACAGGGAAAGTCCATGTGCTAGAAGACGGGAAAGTAAATACTATAGCAGAGGGCATGGAAGGTATCAACGGTCTTGCCTTTAATGACGCAGGGGTTTTACATATTCTGAATGGTCAAGGCCTTATCCGCTATGATCTAGACGCCAAGACTACCGAACCCATCAATGAAGTAGTAACCGGAGGTGACGGCTTGGTAATCATAGATGACAATACCTACATTGCCAGCCGTTGGAAAGGTGAGATTTACCTGATCAAAGACGGAAAGGAATACTTGCTGCTCGATACTACAGGAGAAGGATCCAATACTGCTGATATTGATTACATAGCCGATGAAAACTTGGTGTTGGTGCCTACTTTTCAAAAAAATAGGGTTGCGGCCTATACGCTGGAATATTAAAATTCTGGTGAACACGAAGCTTATACCGACACATCAAATAAGGAAATGCCCAAGATGAAAATCTTGGGCATTTTTATGTCTAAAAATAAATTTTTCAATAAGTAATATTTAATAGCACAATCTAGAGATTTTAAAACTATTTATTTGTTATAATCCCACCTCATGATTCACCGCTAGAATGCCTTTTTTATTGCGGATATCCTCCAACCTCAATAATACAGATCGTAAGTAAACGATATCTTTTCCAAGGTTTAATTCACTGTGCCTTTCGTTATTTGCAGCAAATTAATTTTAAATTATATCTATCTATGAAAAAATTGAATGCTTATTTACTTGTTGTTCTTTTATCCGTCATCGGATTTGCATGCAAGGAAGATCCACTAGAGTCAATTACGATCAAGACGAGTGGGACGCTATCGGTTACGCTTATGAATGGCAATCAACCATTGGCCAACCAAAAGGTGTGGTTCGAAAGCTCGATTTCGGGATTCGAGGATGTTTTGCTTACTGACGAAAACGGTAAGATTGACTTCGGCCCCTTAAATGCAGGTCCTTATGTACTTTATACGGAGGTTGATGAACCTTACACAGAGGTTCACCAAGAGATTCATGTGATAAGTGGCGAAAATATCCATAAAGAGCTTCAGGTTAAGAATTATGTTGGGATTTTCAAATTCAGCCTTAGAGACAATTGGAACTCTAATATTATAAATGAAGATTTAGGATTCAAGATATTGTTCGTGCCATTAAATGATGCTTTCTATGAAGCAACAAGCTATGCAAGTATCACAGACGTTATGTACGAGTTAGCTGCTAAAGAGGTGACCTTGGGAGATAAAGGCATTCTAACTGTAGAACTTCCTGTTGCTAAATACAATATATACTTGGTAAAAAATGACATAATAGAAAGGACATATCACTCTGCATGGATTAATAAATTTGAAGACAACAGCGGCTCTATTTATATCAATCCAGATAGCTACCGCGATTAATTTTAGTCACATTAATTAGATGATATCGATGAAAAATATATTAATGGGGTTGCTGATGGTTTCGGTGATGCTCTCCTTTTCCTGTAAAGAGGATCAGCTAGAATCCATCACAATCAAAAAAAATGGTGACCTTTCCATTGTATTGCTAGATGGTGAAAATCCAGTGCCAGGCCAGAAAGTGTTTCTTTACAGCGGCTATTCTGGGGGTATAATCAGTGCACTTGAAACCAATGAAAAAGGGGTGATTAACTTTGGGGCCTTCCATGAAGGTTTTTATGGGATAAGGTTTCATGTTGAAGGAGAGGTGTATGTTGAGCAAGAGATTCAAGTAATAAGTGGCGAAACCAAGGGCAATAAAGTGATCCAGTTGAAAGATTACGTGGGCACCTATACTGTGGAGCTTTTCGATTACAATACCAATGAAATCATAAAGGACGACCATGGATATGGGATTGCCATAGTGCCTTATATTGAAGGACTTGAAGACGTTGAGGAAGAGGATCTCGTAAATTACGCAAGGGAAATAAAGTATTTTGCATCAGGAGTTGTGACTTTCGAGTTGCCTGTTTATGAGTATGTCGCTTTTTTGGTTAAGAAAGACGAGGATGATTATTTTGAATATGTGGACGAATTCTATATAG
>SMEH01000072.1_pt1 | contig 33255 bp, 29 predicted proteins | sample 2456361 | NCBI WGS metagenome assembly SMEH01 (sample SAMN10132587, study PRJNA489261) | soil metagenome | isolation source: day1 control-loamy sand soil ammended | place: USA | reverse complement strand
GGGAGCGCGATGGCCTGCGCTCGACCAACCTGATCGATCTCGATTTCAATCTGATCTCAGCGGGGATCTGTCTGAGCGGCGAAGACCAGCGCTTCGACCTCGCTAGCATCGTGAGCGTGGTCAGAGAGGCGCCCGATTATGCGCGTTGGGGAGAGGAGGAGCTGTAAGCATGAGCTTTTTTCTACATGAACAACACTATCGCGATCTTGCTTTCGCTCAAGGGCAACAGATTACAGTGTGCGGTTGCGGTGCCCTCGGCGCCAACCTGGCCGAAAGCCTGGCGCGTATGGGCTTTTGTAATCTCGTTCTGATCGATCGCGATAGAATAGAGCAACACAATCTGTCGACTCAACCGTGGACCCAGCAAGATATCGGAGCGCCCAAGACGCGCGTGCTGGCCAACCTGCTCTATCGCGCGGTCGCGGCCCGCTATCGCGCCCACCAGCTCGAGCTGACGCCCGTCAACGCTGCGAATCTGCTGGAGGGCAGCGCGCTGGTGATCGACGCCTTCGACAATCTCGAAGGGCGCCGCGCTGTGGCCGAGGCTGCCAGTGCGGCTAACATCCCCTGTCTGCATATCGCCTTGAGCGGCTCGGGCGACTACGGCTGCGGCCTGTGGGACGAGCGTTTCACGCTGCGCTCGAGCGCCAGCCAGCAGGATAGCTGCGACTACCCCTTGACGCGCCCCTTGGCCTTGCTGGTCGCCAACGCCGCCGACACCGGGCTCTCGGCGGGAAGTTGCAACACGGGCCGCATGAGATCGGTCACCGACAGCCCCTCGGGCCAGGTCCGTCTGCCCTCCGAGGCGAACTCCGTGGTGGCCCCCATCGCAACGAACCACGCCGTCACGACCCCGACACCGAGGCGCAGCCAGCGGTCCTCACTGCCCTGCGCCAGCCCCCACAAGGCCCATCCGAGTAAGGCCACGGCCACCAGGCCGCCGCCGACGACGGCCACCCGCGTACCCGTCGAACGAGTGCCGCGCAGCGCCCACACCCCGGCCCTCAGCAGTCGACCACCGTCGAGGGGGAGGCCAGGAAGCAGGTTGAACACGCCCACGGCCCCATTGGCCACCGCGCACTGCGCCACCAGCAGCCACACGGCACCGTCCGCGGGAATCGCCAACAGCAGCACCCAGCACACCAGGGCGAGGGCAATCGACACCCCAGGGCCCGCCAACGCGACCAGCGCCTCCTGCTGGGGACGCCGCGGGGAGCGCACGAGTTCCGACAACCCGCCGAGCAGGAACAGCCGCACGCGCCGTACCGGCATACCGAACCGCAACGCCACCAAGCAGTGCCCGAGCTCGTGGGCCAACACCGACAGGCCGAGCAGCACGGCGAAAGCCCCCGCCAGTACCGCTGACAACCCGAGGCCGGCGTCAGGCAACATCCGCGTCACCAACGGGGTGTAGAGCGCCACGATGAGCAAGGAGCCGATCCACCACGAGCCGGCGAGGAGAACGGGCACCCCGCTGACGCGAAAGAGCAGCATGCCGCCCCCGGAGTCCAAGCTCCGGGACCAGCCACGTTCGTACTCGCTGCCCGCGTGCACCCGTCGAGGGTAAAACGTGTCGTGTCAGATGCCAGTGACCTCCCGCACAACCCTTCCGCGTGTCGAACCGGTGGTCCCGCCGACGGCCTGGCTGTTCTTGTCACGGGATGCCGCTACGCTGCCCGGCATGGCCAACGGCAGCACCACGACCGACACCGCGAACGCCGCCACCCCGACCCAGCAGACAGCGCGGCGTCCCGCCCTGTCTCCGTCGAGGGCCAGCGACTTCAAACAATGTCCTCTGCTCTATCGCTTCCGTGCCGTGGACCGACTTCCCGAGCCTCCCACCAAGGCGCAGGTGCGGGGCACACTCGTGCACTCGGTGCTGGAACGCCTGTTCGGCCTGCCGCGCGCCGACCGAACGCCCGAACGCGCCAGGGAACTACTCCGTCCCACCTGGTCGCAGTTGTCCGAGGAGTGTCCGGAGTGGATGGAGCTGTTCTCCGAGGAGAACTTCGACAAGGAACTGAACCAGTGGTTGACCTCCGCGGAGAAACTGCTCGACTCCTACTTCAAGTTGGAGGACCCGCGTCGACTCGACCCCGAAGCCTGTGAGCTGCACGTCGAGACCGAACTCAGCTCCGGTGTGCTGCTGCGCGGCTACATCGACCGGGTCGACGTCGCCCCCACCGGCGAGATCCGAGTCGTGGATTACAAGACCGGTGCCGCACCGAGGGAGATCGGTGAGGCCAAGGCGATGTTCCAGATGAAGTTCTACGCCGTGGTGTTGTGGCGGCTGCGGGGCATCGTGCCGCGGCAGCTCAAGCTCATGTACCTCAGTGACGGGCAGGCTCTGGCTTACACTCCCGACGAACCTGAACTGGCACGTTTCGAACGGACACTGGAGGCGATCTGGCAAGCCATTTTGCGCGCGGGGAAAACGGGGGACTTCCGCCCTAATCCGAGTAAGTTGTGCGGGTGGTGCTCCCATCAGGCACTGTGCCCGTCGTTCGGGGGCACACCGCCGGAGTACCCGGGTTGGCCCGAGCCGGACCCCGGGGAGGAATCGGTGCTGGACCGCGCGGATTGACTTCCGCGCGCCGACTTTGCAGGAAGGCGACAGTGGTGGAGGCGTTCTACCTGTCCCGCGGCGACGGCCGCTATCTGCCCACCGAACACACGGTGGGACCGTGGACTCCCGACGCGCAGCACTTCGGCCCGCCGTCGGCCCTGCTGGTGCGTGAGCTGGAGGCCTTGCCCCGGGGCACGGAGTCCGGTGCGCAGCAGCTCGCCAGAGTCACCGTGGAGATCCTCGGCCCAGCACCACTGTCCGAACTGACCGTGTCGGCCGAAGTGGTCCGTCCCGGCCGGTCGGTGGAACTGCTGTCGGCCCAGCTCACGGCGGACGACAGGGTCGTCGCCCGGGCGTCGGCATGGCGTATGGCGGCCACCGACACCGATGAGGTCGCCACCGGGACCGAGCCCCCACTGCCCTCGGTCGCCGAATGCTCCGAGGCGTTGTGGCCCACCGGCTTCCGATTCCACGGCGGTTATCTCGACGCCGTGGAATGGCGCACCGTGCGGGGAGCCGTGACCAGCGCGGGTCCCGCCGCCGTCTGGGCGCGGCAACGCGTGGCCCTGGTCGACGACGAGAAGCCCAGCCCGCTCCAGCGCCTCTTCGTGATCGCCGATTCCGGTAGTGGGGTGTCGAACGTGCTGGACCCGGCGCAATGGCTGTTCATCAACTCGGAGCTCACCGTGCACGTGTTACGCGAGCCCGTGGGGGAATGGATTGGTCTCGACGCCGCCACGGCCGTCGGTCCTCGTGGCGTGGGCATCGCTCGCAGCGCCTTACACGACTGTGAGGGTCAGGTCGCGATGGGGACGCAGGCGTTGTTGGTACGCCACCGTTGACCCCCACACCATGCGTGTTCGTCTTGCGCCGACACTATGGCTGACTCGGCGACGCTGATCCACTAACCTGCTCGCAAACCAGGAGACGGGAGCTGGGGCACTGTGCAGATCACTTCGGTGGTCAACCAGAAGGGTGGGGTTGGCAAAACGGCGCTGAGTGTGGGCGTCGCTGCCGCCCTGGCCGAACGTGGCCGGAGAGCATTACTTATCGACCTCGATCCGCAAGGGCACGCCACCTCCGAGATGCTCGGGTTGCCCGAGCCGGGGCCCGAGGAGCCGAGCCTCGCCAAGGCACTCACCAAGGCGTGGCGGGGGCCGGTGGAGGAACTGGTCGTCCCACATCCGCGTTGCAATGTCGGAAAGGGCGGGGCGTTCGATGTGATCCCCACCTCGCCGGGCATGTTCGACCTCGTACGGAGGTTGGACCAATTCCGCGTGCCGGGATGGCAGTTGGCCAGGGTCATCCAGTTCGCCAACTACGACCACGTCATCATCGACTGCCCGCCCGCGATGGACGTCCTCACCAACAACGCGCTCGTGGCCAGCCACGGGGTTCTCGTGCCCGTGCAGCCGGACCGCACCAGCATCAGAGCGCTACGGCTCATGCGCGAGCAGATCAGCCACCTCGAATCGGCCGTGGGACGTCCACCCCTCGCCTACTACGGGTTGGTTCCCGGCCTCTACCGCCGCCCCATCTCCGCCTATGCGGCGGCGGCGTTGCGTGAACTCCAGGAACTGGGCATTCCCGTGCTCGCGCACGTTCCGCTCAGCGTGGTGATGAACGAAGCCGCGGCGCGCGGTATCCCGGTGACCACCTTCGCGCCCGAGACCGTGCAGGCGGCGGCGTTCCGGGAGATCGCGCAGGTGCTCGACACCGTGGCGACCCCCGACCCGATACCGCCGAACCCACCGGAGCAGGACTTCGTGTTCGAGGAGTTCATCGCCGAGGTGTCGAGCACCCGAGCCGCCAACGACAGCGGAACACGCCGTCGGCTCTACGACCTCCTGCCGAAACGGCACCGCCCGAACTGAGCCGTCCGCCGTGCCGTCCGCACGGTCTCCGACCTCAGAGCCGGCAGGCTCGGATGTCGGAGGCCAGGATGGCGCGGGCGCCGACGGCCGCGAGCTCGTCCATGATCGAGTTGACGCGCTTCCGCGGCACCATCGCCCGCACGGCCACCCGGTCCGTGTGGGCGAGTGGCGCGACCGTCGGGGACTCCAGGCCGGGCGTGATGGCGATGGCCTGTTCGAGCAGCTCCCGAGGACAGTTGTAGTCCAGCATCATGTACTGCTGGGCGAACACCACGCCCTGCAGCCGCGCGGTCAGCTGAGCGATCTGCGCGGACTGCTCGGTGTCCGCCCTGCGCACGAGCACAGCCTCGGACACGCAGATCGGATCACCGAAGGCGACGAGGTTGTGCTGTCGCAGCGTGCGCCCGGAACCCACGACGTCGGCGATCGCGTCGGCCACTCCGAGCTGCACCGAGATCTCCACGGCGCCGTCCAGCCGGATGACCTCCGCCTCGACGCCGTGTCGGGCCAGGTCGTCTCGCACCAGTTTCGGGTACGAGGTGGCCAGCCGCTTGCCTTGCAGGTCCTGCACCGTCCATTCGCGTCCTGCCGGGGCGGCGTAACGGAACGTCGATCCGCCGAACCCGAGCGACAGCGTCTCCACTACCGGTGCCCCGGAGTCAAGCGCGAGATCCCGCCCGGTGATACCGAGGTCGAGATCGCCTGAGCCCACGTAGATGGGGATGTCCTTGGGGCGCAGGAAGAAGAACTCCACCTCGTTCACCGGATCCAAAACGGTGAGATCACGCTGCTCATGTCGCTGCCGGTAGCCCGCCTCACCGAGCATCTCCGACGCCGGCCCCGCCAGCGCTCCCTTGTTCGGCACTGCGACCCGCAGCATGATGGTGTCCTTCCTCACGTGACGATCGTGTGCGCGTGTACGGCGTGACGACCGCGCCCGCCGCACAGCGTTCACTTCACCGTTTTCCGACGTCCGGCGCCACCCGGTTGTCCGAGATAACGCTCACAGATAGCGGTAGACGTCCTCCAGCGTCACACCGCGACCGAGCATCAACACCTGCACCCGGTACAGCAGTTGCGAGATCTCCTCGGCCAGACGCTCGTTCGATTCGTGCTCGGCGGCGAGCCACACCTCACCGGCCTCTTCCAGCACCTTCTTGCCCTGGGCATGAACGCCGGCAGCCAGCGCCTCGACCGTGCCCGACCCCTCGGGTCGAGTACGGGCACGTTCGGACAACTCGGCGTAAAGCTCGTCGAAGGTCTTCACGAAACAGATCCTCGCATCCGACGTCATTTTCCTGCCGAGCGACCCGCGTTTGTCCGGAAACGGCACGGCGACCACCGTGACCACCTCACTCGGCCGCATAGACTGGCTGAGTCGACCCACTTGCCGTGCGCCAACGGAAAGGCTGTGGTATGGGAAACAACAGGTTGCCGAACGACAACGCCGGCTTCTCGAACAAGCACAGGCGGCTGGACGTACGGCTGCCCGAGCACGTGGAAGACATCGACCAGGACAGCGAATATTGCTCAGTGCTGCTCGACGGTTCCTGGCAGCAAGTCCGGTTCCACGACTACGACCGCATCTTCACCATCCCCGGTCTCTACGAACAGCTGTTCCACGACATTCTCGATTGCCGTTCCCCCGACGTCATCGGCAAGCTGCTGAAGGAAGAGTTGCAGCGCAACAACGTGCCCGCCTCGTCGCTGCGAGTCCTCGATCTCGGCGCCGGTAACGGAGTGGTCGGCGAGCAACTTCGCACGGTGGGCGTGGGCTACCTGGTCGGCGCGGACATCCTGCAGGAGGCCAAGGACGCCGCGCGACGGGACCGGCCCGAGGTGTATGACGACTACCACGTCGTCGACATGACCCAGCTCACGGAGTCAGAGCAGGACGCCCTCGCCGGTCACAGGTTCAACGCGTTGTCGTGTGTGGCGGCCCTCGGTTACGGCGACATCCCGCCCGAAGCGTTCCGCGCCGCCTTCAACTTCGTCTCCGACGGAGGGTGGATCGCGTTCACCATCAAGGACCGGTTCCTGTCCGACTCCGACACCTCGGGTTTCGCCCGGCTGATCGAACGCTGCACCGAGGCGGGCGTCCTCCAAGTCCGCGTGTCGGAACGGTACAGGCACCGGCTCAACGTACGTGGCGAGCCGCTCCACTACGTGGCCCTCGTCGGGACCAAACAGTCGGACATCCCCGCCGATCTCCTGCCCTGAGTCGACTCCTGTCCGGCACCGGGTCAGCGCGAGGTGCGAAGCATGTCGGCCAGCACCGTCGCGTCGACGCCGACGAGTGAGGAGCGGAACACCCTACGCGGCCCGGGCGGCACGGCCACCTCGTTGGGCACGACGAGCACCGTGCAGCCTGCGGCCGCGGCGGATTCCGCGCCCACCGGGGAGTCCTCCACAGCCACGCACCGTGTCGGGTCGACGCCGAGGAGGCGCGCGGCCCGCAAGTAGGGCTCGGGATGGGGCTTGTTGAGTCCGTCCACCTCGTCGCCGCAAACGGTGGCGTCGAACAACTCGGCTCCGATGGTGCGGAGAGCGAGCTCGGTCAGCGGCCGCTCGGTGGAGGTGACCAGCGCGGACGGGATACCGGCCGCGCGCACCGCCACGAGCGCGTCACGAGCGCCCTCCCGCCAGGGCAATTCGTCGGCGAACAGCGTTTTGATGCGAGCGCGGATCCAATCGGCGACCTCGGTCACAGCCTGCTCGGCGACGGGATGGCCGGTCACCTCCAACAAGTACCGGGACGTGACGGTCATGTTCGCTCCCACGAGCGTGGCGCGTTGCTGCGGTGTCAACGCACCCCCCAACCACTCCGCCGCGCCGTGGAGCGCGATGTCCCAGAGCTTCTCCGAATCGACGAGCGTGCCGTCCATGTCCCAGAACACAGCGGCAACTCCGTCCACAGCGGACGGTATGTCCACAGTTTCTCCTTCGAATCGACCGGGTCACGACACTGCCACGTTGCCTGTCGATGACGCGCCACTTCCTCACGAACCCGTATGCGGCGCCACCAACAGCCTACGGATACGGTCGTGCCGCGTACTCAGCGTGTGTCCCCGGCCTCCGGTGTCCGTGGATGGATTCCCAGGAAGGTGGGGACGAGCCGTAGGCTGGTAACTGTGAGTACGCCCTTCGACGAGACGACGCGGAACCGGCCGACATCGAAGCCGGTGACGATCCTGGCTTTCGAAGGCTGGAACGACGCCGACCCCCTACCCCAGCCCCAGCAGGTGTTGCGCTATGAGTGACCAGCCGAACCCGAAGAGCCCTGTGCTTATCGCCGCCTTCGAGGGCTGGAACGACGCCGGCGACGCGGCCAGCACCGCGTTGGAGCACCTACAGCTGAACTGGGACGCCAAACCCCTGGCCGAGATCGATCCCGACGATTACTACGACTTCCAGGTCAGTCGCCCCACCGTTCGACTGGTGGACGGCGTGACCAGGCGGGTCGAGTGGCCGACGACGAGGCTGACGGTGTGCCGCCCGGAGGGCCTCGACCATGATGTCGTGTTGGTGCACGGACCCGAACCGAACCTACGCTGGCGGGCGTTTTGCGACGAGCTGTTGGCCCATGCCGAGCGGCTCGGGGTCTCGACCGTGGTGATGCTGGGCGCGCTGCTGGCCGACACCGCCCACACCCGACCGATTCCGATCACCGGAACGGCCTACGACGCCGACGCCGCGGCCCGGTTCGGGCTCGAACACAGTCATTACGAGGGGCCGACCGGCATTGTCGGCGTATTGCAGGACGCCTGCGTGAAGGCGGGATTGCCCGCCGTATCGATGTGGGCGGCCGTACCGCATTACGTCTCCCATCCCCCGTCACCGAAGGCCACCCTGGCACTGCTGCGCAAGCTCGAGGACGTACTCGACGTGCGTATCCCGATGGGAGCCCTGCCGGAGCAGGCCGAGGAATGGCAGCAGACGGTGACCGAGATGGCCAACGAGGATGACGAGGTGAGCGAGTACGTGCGCAGCCTCGAAGAACGCGGTGACGCGGAGATCAGACTCGACGAGATCAGCGGCGACAAGCTCGCCGCGGAGTTCGAGCGGTACCTGCGTCGGCACCGTCCCGACGACGGAGACGAGCGCCCCGGTCCGACGGAGAAGTGACGGAACGGGCCAGGGCTTCGCGGGGCCGGGAGGTCACAGCACACGCCGCATGGGCACCGCGCCCCGCGCACGCCGGCTCCACTCACGCGGGTATCCCAGCGACACCTCTTCGAAGCGCACCCCGTCACGGTAGGTGGTACGCGGAATGTGCAGATGCCCGTACACGGCGACCTCCGCGCGGTAACGCACGTGCCAGTCGTTGGTCTCCTCGGTGCCGCACCACAGAGCGAACTCGGGGTAGTACAGCGGCTCGGTGGGATGCCGGTGCAGCGGCCAGTGTGAGACGAGGACCGTACCGTGATCGGAGGGGATGTCGACCAGGCGTTTCTCGCTGTATTCGAGCCGCTGGGAGCACCACTTCTGCCGGCTGGGGTAGGGGTCGGGGTGCAGCAGGTACTCGTCGGTGCACACCACTCCCGCTTCCCTCGCCTGCCGCAGCGCCTCGGACAGTGGCACCCCCTCCGCCCTCGGGGTCCGCCAGCTGTAGTCGTAGAGCAAAAACAGCGGCGCCACCGTGAGCGGCTTGTCCGCGTACGGCCACACGGGGAATTCGTCCTCGGGTGTGACGACGTCGATCCCCCGACAGCGGTCCACCAGCTCTCGATAACGCTCCTCACCCCGATGCTGGTCGGGGTCCTTGGCAGTGGTCCACAACTCGTGGTTGCCGGGAACCCACACCACGGTCGCGAATCGCTCCCGCAACCGCGCGAGCGTATCGACGACCGTGCCCATCCTCTCCGCCACATCACCCGCCACGATCAGCCAGTCCTCGGAGGTCTCGGGGCGGATCTGATCCACGAACGGCTCATTACCCCGGTGGGTGACGTGTAGATCGCTGGTGGCATACAGATTAGGCACGTCCACCACGGTATCCGGTGGGGCCGGGTGTTTGGTGTGTGAAGCCGTTGGTGAACCGTTCGAGCAGCTTGCTGGGTCCCCGCACACCCTGAAGAACCGGCGCCGAGTCCACGCCGCGGGCTGGGCATGGGGTCCGGTGGGCGGAAGCAACGCCACGGTGACTGTCCTGGCTGTCCGAGGAGCGCCCGAGCTCGGCTGAAACCAGGTACCTGGCACCGGTGTGGTCGGGGGGAGCACTCGCAGGTGGGGAGGGTCCGGAGGCGGTGTCGGAAGCGGTGAACAACGACCGACGACACCGCCGAAGAAGTGAACCGTGGACGGTGTCGGGTCCTCCCGCGGCGCTCGTGTTGGACGTCCAAACCGGCGAGAGGCTGCGAGCTCCCCTCGACTCCCGGCCCGTACGGCACAGGAAAGTCCACTTTGCCGGTGTTACTCACACGCCGACGTCCCGCCACCCGATACCTCGCCGGACGGGGACCCGGGAACGGAGCCGTGTTCCTGAAGTGTTCCTGAAGTGGGGCATCACCTTCGACGGTCCATCCCGTACCCGTGCAGCCCTACGGAGCCGCCGTCGGTCACCTCGACGTTGCCCGTGTCGGGGAAGCCTCGCCGAAGAGCACGATCGCCCGAGAGGCACTGTCCCTGGCAACGCGTCCCCGGCAACGCCACCGAGTCGCCCTCACCTCGGTGGACTCTGCCCGCACCGTATCGCCGTGGGACGAACCCACCGCCGCGGTCCCTCTCCCGGCAACGGGTGGCGGGTGCGGCGGTGGTTTCACAGGCGCCGTTACAGCACCACGCCCAGCAGGGAGTCGACCGCGGCACGCACGAGCGCGGGCGCGGACTCGCTTCCGACCGTGCCGGATCGATGGCGCAACGCCTCGTCCACCCACGCGTCGACCGCGGCCAGCGCCTTCGGGGTGTCGAGGTCGTCGGCCAGGTGGTCGCGCAGACGATCGACAGTGGCCTCGGCGTCGGGACCGGAAGGCAGTGACACCGCCTCCCGCCACCGCGCCAAACGGCTGTTGGCCTGCTTCAGCAGTTCATCGGTCCACTCCCGATCGTCCCGGTAGTGCCCCGCGAACAGTGCCAACCGGATGGCCGAGGGGTCGACGTCGTCCGCTCGCAGGCGGGAGACGAACACCAGGTTGCCTTTGGACTTCGACATCTTCTCGCCGTCGAGACCGATCATCCCGGCGTGCACGTAGTGCCGCGCGAACGGATGCTCACCGGTCATCGCCTCGGCATGGGCCGCACTGAACTCGTGGTGCGGGAAGACGAGGTCCGAACCACCGCCCTGCACGTCGAAGCCGATACCGAGGTGTTTGAGCGCGATGGCACTGCACTCGATGTGCCATCCCGGGCGTCCGCGGCCGAGGCTGCTGTCCCACGCGGGTTCCCCGGGGCGTTCGACACGCCACAGGAGGGCGTCGAGCGGATCCCGTTTGCCTGGTCGATCCGGGTCTCCCCCACGCTCCGGGAAGATCGCGCGCATCGTCTCGTCGTCATAGTTCGACTCGTAGCCGAATCGACCGGTGAAGGAGCGGTCGAAATACACGTCGGGGTACTCGGGATCGTCGACCCGATAGGCGGCGCCGCTGGCGAGCAGCTTCTCGATCATCTCGACGACCTCGGGGATGGACTCGACGGCACCGACGAAGTCGCGCGGCGGAAGCACCCTCAGCGCTTCCATGTCCTCACGGAACAAGGCGGTCTCGCGCAGACCCAGTACGACCCAGTCTTCGGAGTCGCGTTCGGCCCGCTCCAACAGGGGATCGTCGATGTCGGTGACGTTCTGCACGTAGTGCACCTCGTGTCCGGCATCCAGCCACAGGCGGTGCACGAGATCGAACGCCAGGTACGTCGCGGCATGCCCGAGATGAGTGGCGTCATAGGGGGTGATTCCGCAGACGTACATCTTGGCCACGCGGCCCGGAGCCGTGGGCCGAATCTGACCGGTCGCCGTGTCGTAGAGCCGCAAAGGGCGCGAGGTTCCAGGGACGCGGGGGACGGCTACCGAGGACCAAGTCTGCATATCTCAACCCTATGCGTGACCGTCGATCACTGTTCCGTGTGGTGCGAGCGATCCCACACAGTCCTGACACCGCTACGCAGTTCCTCGCCGGTGGGTAGCTCGTCGGGGTCGAGTACCCACTGCACCGCGAGCCCATCGCAGACGGCGATGACGAAGCTGGCGACGGCCTTGACGGACGGGTCGTCCGGCCTGGCCCCCTCCCCGAGGGACTCCGCGACGAGTTCGGCGACGCGGGCGCGGCAGCGGCGATACTGTTCCGCGAACTGTTCTCTCAGTACGGGCTCACGTTCGGCCTGGGCCAACGCCTCCAGGTACGACACCACAAGTTCCCGCTCGCGGACCAGTCCCTCCAGCATGGCCGACCATGCCGAAAGTCCGCGTTCCGCCGTCGACGCGGCGGGGTCGGCCATCGCGATCCGGGCGAGTTGTTCGGTCCAGTCCTGCATCGCCTCGCCGATGGCCTCGTTGAGCAGCCCGGCCTTCGAACCGAAGTGGTAGCCGATGGAGGCCAGGTTGGTGCCCGATTCGGCCACGAGGTCACGAGCCGTGATGTGTGCGTATCCCTTGGTTCGCAACAACCGCCGCGCGGCCGCGAGGAGAGCTTCTCGGTGGCCCACCCCTGCAAGGGTACGGCATCGTGGGTGGACATCGAATCTAGACAAGCGTATAAATCAACGGCATGGCGACCGACATCACACCGCCCGTCGTAAGGTTCGACGACGTCACCGCGACTCGGGAGCCCCCCGGCCCCCGCCTGCCCGTGGCGGCGCAGACGATTCTGTTCGGCTCCTTCCGCCAGTACTGGCTTCCCCGGTTACGGCGACGCTACGGCGATATCGTGCGGTTGCGGATCTACCCGAAACGGTCGGTCGTCCTCCTCTCCGATGTGGAACACATCCGCGCCGTGTTCGCAGGCCCCGCATCGGTGTTCCATGCGGGTGAGGGAAACGTCATCCTCAAACCCGTCATGGGGGAGCATTCGGTGCTGCTCACCGACGAGGCCGTGCACCTGCGCGCCCGCAAATTGCTCATGCCCGCGTTCAACGGGGCGGCCCTGCGGGGATATCGCGACATGATCACTGAACTGGCCGAGGCCGAGGTGCGGCGGTGGCCGTCGAATCGGGTGTTCTCCTCGCACGTGAGGATGCAGGAGCTGACCCTGGAAGTGATCCTGCGTGTGGTGTTCGGTGTCGCGGAAGGGCCCCGCCTCGATGAGCTGCGACACCTGTTACGCCGCATCGTCGACGTCACCCCCTTCGATCTGCTCGGCTGGCACAACCCGAAGCTTCAAAGCTTCGGGCCATGGCGCCGATACGCACTCGTCCAACGACGCGTCGACCGACTGCTCTACACCGAGATCGCCGAACGCCGACGCGCGAAAGATCTCGCCGATCGCCGGGACGTACTGTCCCGGTTACTCACCGTCTCCGCCAGGGCCGAGAACGAGACCCCGCTGACCGACGCCGAGTTGCGGGATCAGCTCATCACCTTGCTGCTGGCGGGGCACGAGACGACGGCCACCGCACTGGCATGGGCGCTGCACGAACTGGTCCGCGATCCCGCCGCATTCGACAGGGCCGCCCAGGCCGCCGACGAAGGCGATGACAAGTACCTCGAAGCGGTGGTCAAGGAGGCCATGCGACTGCATCCGGTGATCTCGGAGGTGGCACGGCGCCTCACGAGGGACATCCAGATCGGCGATATCCGCATCCCGAAGGGGCATACGGTGATGCCCTCGATCTCCTTGGTGCACGCCGACCCGGCCCACCATCCGGACCCGAAGCGCTTCCGACCGGAACGGTTCCTCGGCTCCGGCCCCGCGAGCGGGACGTGGTTCCCGTTCGGCGGCGGGGTGCGCCGCTGCTTGGGCGCGGGATTCTCCCTGCTGGAGTCGGTGATCATGCTGCGCGCGATCCTCACCCACCATCGGCTCGCACCCGACCGACCGAATCGCGAACACACCAAGCCACGCAACATCACGATGGTGCCCGCGCGGGGCGCCCGTGTCGTCGCCACCCCCCGAAAGATCACTTAAAGTGACAACAGAACTCGCATAGAGTAACGACACAGTGACGCTCCTCACATAGGGTGGGGCTGTCGCGCCCCAAGGGCGCCGATGTCCCGCCGACGAGAGAGGTGCGTCATGACCAGGACGAACAGCCCCGACGAGAACGACACGGGCACCGGCCGTTACCTGGTGCTGCTGCAAGAGGATTCCGCCGCGGCGGGACTGCGAACGATGGCGCGCACAGCGGGGCTGCGTGTGGCCAGCACGGCCGATGTGTCCAGCGTGGGCGCTTACGACTCGTTGCGGGAAGCCGATGGACTGCTCCTGCACGACCTCGGGGTCGCGGTGGTACGGGCGGCGCGGGATCAGGTCGACTACCTGGCCCGAGCCGTCGAGGAGGGCGGACCACTGGCCTACCTCGAACCAGAACGTCTGGTCCAGGCCTACACCGCCCCGCCGACGGAACCCGGGGCACGCGACGACAAGACCGGGGCGGATCGCGCGCAGGAATCCCTGACCTGGGGGTTGCAGGCCATCGGCGTACAGGACAGCGCGGCCACCGGAGCCGGGATCAGGGTCGCGGTCCTGGACACCGGTTTCACCTCCGACCACCCTGATTTCGCCGACCGGGACGTGGAAGTGCGGTCGTTTGTGGACGGTGAGGACGCCTCCGACGGACATGGCCACGGCACCCACTGCATCGGCACCGCCTGCGGGCCACGCAACCCCGCGCAAGGCCCGGGTTACGGGGTCGCCCCCGGCGCGGAGATCTACGCGGGCAAGGTGCTCAGCAACGAGGGCACCGGAACGGACGGCGACATCCTGTCCGGTATCGCATGGGCGGTCAACAACGGATGCGCGGTGATATCGCTGTCCCTGGGCGCTCCGACCCGGCCAGGGGACCCCTATTCACGGACGTTCGAGACGGCGGCCCGGCGGGCCATGCAACGGAACACGCTCATCGTGGCGGCAGCGGGCAACGAAAGCGACCGCGTGGCAGGCGTGATCGCACCGGTGAGTCACCCCGCCAACTGCCCCTCGATCATGGCCGTGGGCGCGATCGACGCCGCCAAGGAAGTGGCCAACTTCTCGTGCGGAACGGTCGACCCGAACGGAGCCATCGACATCGTGGGCCCGGGCGTGAACATCCATTCCAGTTGGACCCTGCCCGAGCAGTACAACACCATCAGCGGCACCAGCATGGCCACTCCGCACGTGGCCGGGGTGGCCGCGCTGATCGCCGAGCAGCACGGTGCACGGGCCTGGGAACTGTGGGCCCGGCTCGGCCAGGACGGACTACGCCTTCCCCTTCCGTCCACGGACGTGGGAGCGGGGCTTGTCCAAGCACCCTGACGAAAGCGTCCCGTCCCACGTCGTTCGACCCGGACGGGACGAAGCCGGGACAGACACCGTGGAGGCCCCGGCTTCACGAAGCGGCTAGGAAGCCGCGGCCTCCACGGCGGCGACGGCCGCTTCCTCGAGCTTCTCCTTCCGAAGACCGAGTTCGGACAGCACGCCCTTGCCGTTCTCGTGCTCCGAAAGAGCGAGCAGGATGTGCTCGGTACCGACGTATTCGTGACCGAGCCGCAAGGCTTGCCGGAACGTCAACTCCAGCACCTTACGCGCGTCCGGGTCGTACGGGATGAGATCGGGCACCTCTTCTTCGGCCTTGGGCAGAGCCGCGAGCGCCCGCTCGCGCACGGTGTCGAGGGTCACTTCCTGCGCTTGGATCGCCACGGCCGCAACCCCTTCCGGCTCACCGACCAGCCCCAGGATCAGATGCACCGGCGTGATCGAGGCGTTGTTCGCCGATCGCGCCTCCTGCTGAGCCGCCATGACGACCTTCCTGGCCCGCGGCGTGAACCGCCGGAAACCTTCGGAAGGGTCGAGGGTCGTTGCCCTACCCGGTGAGACGAACCGCTTCTGCGCGGCCTGTTTGGTCACTCCCAGACTCTTGCCGATCTCGGTCCAGGACGCACCGGAACGGCGTGCTTGGTCGACGAAGTGTCCGATGAGGTGGTCCGCCAGCTCACCCAGGTGTTCGGCGGCGAGGACCGCGTCGGCCAGCTGCTCCAGGACGTCGGTACGGGACTTTTCGATCGCCTTGATGAGGTCGTCGAGTCGGATTTTCGACATCATGCGTCAACCTTAAGTTGACGATACTCGAGAGTCAACCTTGGGTTGACGGTCTCTGTGGGCCGTCTGTCCCACTCACCCCCGCCGGCGACGCAGATAATCACCCACCACGGCGGCGCCGAGCCCATCGATCTCGGGCACCACGACCCGCCCACCCGAACGCCGCGCGAGCAGATCGGCGAATGCCACCAACCGTGGCGCACCCCCGAGTCGGAACACCGTCAACGAAGCACCGAGCTTCACCACCCTGTCCACTTGGGACAAAGTCCCGGCCAACGTGCGCGAGGTCGGCGGACGGCTGAACTCGGCGGCACCATCCGACTTCAGCCACTCCGTGGGCTCACCGGCGACGACCAGAAACACCACCGGTCGCGCACCGGGATGTCGCCGCAGGTGACGCTCGGCCAGCAACAACGTGTGCTGGAGATCGGTTCCCTGCTCCTCGACTCCCGCCATGCCGACGAAGTCACCGAGCTGGACCGACCGTGCATGCCGACCGAACGTCACCAATCGCAGTGCATCGTCGCGGAATCGGGTGACGACAAGGTGATGCAGGGCCAACGCGGCGCGTTTCAGGGACAGCCGTCGCCCCTCGGCCACCATCGACCACGACGTGTCCACGCAGAGCGCCACCGCCGTCCGCGCGCGATGCTCGGTCTCGACGACCTCCACGTCCGAGACGTCGAGCCTTACCCGTCCGCCTCCCTTCGCCGCGATGCGCAGTACCGCGTTGCGCACCGTCCGGGACACGTCCCACGGCTCGGTGTCACCGAACCGCCACGGCCGGGTCGTCCCCGTGGGTTCACCCCCGGCCCCAGCCGATCTCGTGTCCCGTCGACCTGCCCGAGGTCGCAGGGAACGCAGCACGTCGGCCAAGGCCGCCTCCCCCAGACGACGTACCGCCTTCGGAGTCAATCGAAGCTCTCCACCGGATGCGCCCTCGAGCAAGCCCTGGGCTCGCAACTCGTGTTCCAATTCGGACAGCCTTCGGATGGCCTCGGCCGCCTCCGTATCGAAATGCCGTTCCCACGCGTCGAGGTCGATGGCCTCCCACCGTGCGCCCGCATGGCTCCACAGCTGCTCACCCAACGCCTCGAGCTCCGCCAATGTCACCATGGCGCGTACGCCGTCGGCTAGCTGCAATGCCTCATTCCCCCGGAATCGCGCGGGGGAGGTCCAATCCAACTCGGGGCGCAGCACACGGAGGAGATCGTCCAACTCAGACAGTCGCTGGATGATCCTCGCATCCCCGAACGCCTGGTGGGACAACCCGAGGAGTTCCCGCCGCTGTTTGGGCGCCAGCGAGTTCAGCAGTCGCTGCGCGGCCGCGGCCCGCACGCCGAGAGCGTCGATCAACTCGTCGACGTCCCTCGGGTTCTTCGCGAAGAACCCGTTGTGGCGGCGCAGGAACTCGACGAACCGCGCCTCGATGTCACCGAAGCCCTGCGCCCGTGCCGACAGCAGGGCGTTGAGGTCGAGCAACATGCGGTTGACCTGTTCGACGCGCTCGGGCGAGGTCGAATCCCGTGCCTGCAGCGCCGCCACCGTCTGCCGTGTGCCCTCGAACCGGGACCGCAACACCTGCTCCCCGAGCAACACACGGATACGTTCGGCGTTCTCACGACCGGCCGCGGTGCTCCAGGCGTAGTCGGCGAGTGCGCTCACCGCCGCGGCCGTTCCCGGCGGTAACGCGTCAAGCCACGCCCGGCGCCTCCCGGCCTCATCCGAGGGGTCGGCGAGTACGGCTCGGCGTTCGGCGGCCACCGCCTCGTCGAGTAATCGCCGAACCTCCCCCAGCGTCCCGTCGAGTCGGTATCGACGTTCGAACTCCGAACGCCGATACCACAGGCGGCGAGTCAGTTCGTCGAGGCCGGGCATGGACCGGGTACCACGCCGGAGCACCGCGTTCAGCGCCGAACGCGGCGAGGCCCCCGACAGCACGGCCGCACCGATCGCGTCCACCACCTCGCGCAGCTCGAGCGGAGGTGCCAGCGGGTCGGGGCCACCGCGGTGAGGTCCGTACGAGGACGCCAAGCCCATGGCCGTCCCTTTCACGGTCCGTACACCGCGGTGCCACCGTCGATGTCCTTGGCCAATCGCCGGGCCAGATACAACGACTCCAAAGCCAACTCCACAGCGGCCGCGAGCCGAGGCGAGGGTTCGTCGGACAACACACCCAACCGCTGCGCCACTTCGTGCACGACCGGTAACTCGGGAAGCGCCTCGAGCACCTGGGCGGCGGTCACCCGTTCACCCGTGGCGACGAGGTTCCCGTCCGCCACCGCGTCGGCCAGCGGCCGCAGATCCAGCCCCGCGAAGACGTCATCGGCGGTCTCGGCGACGGAACGGCGCAACAGATGAGTCACATGCTCGGTTGCGCGCCCTTCCTCCCCCGGCTCGAACTCGAGTTTGCCGCGCACCACGTCGAGCACGGTCTCCAAATCCACGGGCCTGGCCACGGCCGGTTGTTCCCCCGTCAACGCGGATCGGCGAAGCGCCGCCGCGGCGACGGTCTCGGCGGCCGCGACGGCGAGCCGCGCCGACACCCCGGAACGCTGGTCCACGACCGTGGAGGAGCGCAGATACCGCACGAACCGGGCGAGTACGGACAACAGTTCGTCACCGACTTCCGCCACCAGACGCGCCTCCTGCTTGACGATCGCCACCTCAGCGGCGACGTCGAGGGGGTAATGCGTGCGGATCTCCGCCCCGAAACGGTCCTTCAGCGGGGTGATGATGCGTCCTCGGTTCGTGTAGTCCTCCGGGTTGGCCGTGGCCACCAGCAGCACGTCCAGCGGGAGACGCAGCGTGTATCCCCGGATTTGGATGTCACGCTCCTCCATGACGTTCAGCAACGCCACCTGGATACGCTCGACGAGGTCGGGCAACTCGTTGATCGTCACGATCCCGCGGTGTGCCCTCGGGACGAGCCCATAGTGGATCGTCTCCGGGTCACCGAGGCTGCGCCCCTCGGCGACCTTGACCGGGTCGACGTCGCCGATGAGATCCCCGACGGAGGTGTCCGGGGTGGCGAGTTTCTCGGTGTAGCGGGCGTCCCGGTGCAGCCATGTGACAGGGAGGTCGTCCCCGAGTTCGGCGGCACGTCTGCGCGAGGCGGGCGTGATGGGTGCGAGCGGATGTTCCGCCAGTTCGGAACCCTCGATCACCGGCGTCCATTCGTCGAGCAACCCCACCAGCGTCCGCGCCAACCGGGTTTTGCCCTGTCCGCGCGCACCGAGCAGCACGACGTCATGGCCGGCGAGCAATGCCCGCTCCAGTTGTGGCACCACGGTGTCGGAGAACCCCACGATGCCCGGCCACGGGTCCCGGCCCGCGCGCAACGCGGTGAGCAGATTGTCCTTGATCTCGGCTTTGACGGTGCGTGGTCGATACCCGGCGGCACGCAACTCACCCGCGGTGCGGGGGAGGTCGACCGGGGGATGCGGCTCAGGCCGTGACGACGCCGGAACGGTCCCCATCGCGGGGGAGATTCGGGTGATCCGGGTGGCCGAAGACTGTGCTGACGCTGTCACGGCGAAGACGCTACTGCCGCATTCTCCACACGTCGACGGCGAGGTACTCGAGGTAGGCTGGGTCCTCGTGTGTTGTCCCAGTGCGACCCTCGCCGTGTGGTCCTCGGCCTGGCTGTCGGGGGGCACCGCCTCCGACGACGTCCTCGACGCCCTGACAGCCTGGGGTGAGGCCCACGAGGTGGTGGCTCACGACGACGCGATCGCCGAGGTGTTCGACCTGCCGGTGACCGGACGAGTCCCGGCCACCCCGGTGGGATTGCTGGGCGCGCTGCGCCGCCTGGGCACCCCCGGCGGCCGCCTGGTGTTACCCGTGGCGGGTGATGTGCGCGGTCTCGGTGGTGGAGGACCGCTCACCACGGCGGCCCTGCGGGCCGGCGAGGCCCTGGTGTTCCCCGATCTGGGTTATGCGGTGGTGCCGCAGCCGATCGCCGAGGGACTGTTGCGCTGGACGGTGTTCGGCCTGGCGAGCAACCCCGTACTCGGCACCCCCGCACCCGAATACGTCCCCCTATCAGAGGCGGAGCACGGGCTCACCGAGACGGTACGAAACAGCGCGGGGGCCCTGCAGGCCCTCGACGTGGCACGCGATCGCCCCGGGGTACGTGCGGAGCTGTCCGCGGCGCTGCGGACGAAACCTCGACTCGAATGGCCGAGCGGGATGCCGGGTCGGGCGTTGCGCGTGTTGCAACGCGCTGACGAGGTCGACGCGATCCTCACCCTCGCCCAGGCCGACGAACCCGGGGGTGCGATGTCGGCGTCGGCCGCCGTTCGTCGTGCCGAGGCCCTGCGACCACTGGGTGACGCGATCCGACGGGCCCGCTGCGCGGCGATCAACGAGTCCGTGCGGCTGCTCTCCCAAGCCTCCGAGGCCTCGTAGCCGTACACCGTCCGACGTGCCCGGCGGCCACTCGTGTCGGGGCTAAGCTCCGTCAGGCGTTCTGCGCGACCGCCGGACGTGGGACGGGTTCACAGCATCGGACGGCGCAGGGCTCCCCGTTGGCGGTGTCCCCGCCGGTGACGAGCTCCGACAGTTTCCGCACCGGCGCGTTCTCGGTCTGCTCCCGGATCAGCTCGACCACCAGCTGCGCGAACCGGGGGTCGGAGTTGGGCGTCGCGGAGCGGACGAAGGACATGCCCAGCTCGGTTGCGCGTTCGGCGGCCTCGTTGTCGAGGTCCCAGATCACTTCCAGGTGGTCGGAGACGAAACCGATGGGGCAGCACACCACGGCCTTCACCCCGGCCTCGTGCAACGCGTCGATGTGGTCCACGATGTCCGGCTCCAACCACGGCACCTGTGGTGGCCCCGAACGGGACTGCCACACGACGTCGTAGGTGTCGACGCCGACCTCGGCCGCCACCAGTCGGGACGCCTCGGCGACCTGACGGGAGTAGCGGTGCCCGCCTTCCTCCGGAGGTCCGGACGCGGCGTCCGCTGCGGTCGGTACCGAATGCGCGACGAATACGAGTCGGGCGGTGGGATCGCCCATCTGCTCGTAGGCCTTCCGGACCCCGTCGGCGAAAGCGGCGATGAACAGGGGGTGGTCGAAGAACTGGCGCAGCTTGACCAACTGGGGCGCCCCGTCCCCGACAGCGGCGCGCGCCCGGCGGATGTCCTCGTCGTACTGTCGACATGCCGAGTACCCGCCGTAGGCGCTGGTGGAGAACACCAGAGCACGCCGTACACCGTCGGCGGCCATCCGCGCCACGGTGTCCTCCACCATGGGATGCCAGTTTCGGTTACCGAAATACACGGGCAGGTCGATGTTCTGCGCGGCCAGCTCACTCTCGACGGCCGCGATCGCCTCCCGGTTCAGTCGGTTGATCGGCGACACCCCACCGAAGTGGTGATAGTGCTCGGCGACCTCGGCGAGGCGCTCCGGCGGGACTCCCCTACCCCTGGTGACGTTCTCCAGGAACGGCATCACGTCGTCCGGACCTTCAGGACCCCCGAACGACAACCACAGCAACGCGTCGTAATCCACGTCTTCATCCTCCCGCCGCAACGGCAGCCCCGCAGGCCGGGTGTGTCCGCCAGCGATCCCCGTCTCACCCGACGTCACGGACGTCACCCGAAAGATCGCCCCGCGGACACGCGGCGCGGCCGCCCGTCACTGACCGGTGGCGTGAACACCACCGTCGACCCACACCATCGAGCCGGTGGTGGCCGGCAACCAATCCGACAACAGGGCACAGATGCTCTTGGCCACCGGTGTGGGGTCGGCGGTGTCCCATCCGAGCGGAGCCCGTTCACCCCACCCCTGTTCCAACTCGGTGAATCCGGGGATGGACTTGGCGGCCATCGTCTTCACCGGCCCTGCGGCCACCAGGTTCACCCGAATACCGCGCGGCCCGAGCTCACGGGCGAGGTAACGGTTCACCGACTCCAAAGCCGCCTTGGCCACGCCCATCCAGTTGTAGGCGGGCCAAGCGACACGGGCGTCGAAGTCCATGCCCACCAGTGACGATCCCCGACCCAGCAACGGCAACACAGCCGCGGCGAGGGCCTTGTAGGAGTAAGCGGAGATCTCCACGGCGGTGGAGACGTCCTCGGCGGGGGCGTCCAGGAACGGCTCACCGAGGCAGCTCGGCGGGGCGTACGCGATCGAATGCAGCACACCGTCGAGGCCGTCGACGTGCTCACGCACCCGGTCGGCGAGGGTGTCCAGATGCTCGGAGTTCTGCACGTCCAGTTCCAGCACGGGCGCGGGCTCCGGCAGTCGCTTGGCGATGCGCTCGACCAACGACATCCGCCCGAAACCGGTCAGCACCACCTGCGCGCCCTGCTCCTGGGCGATCTTGGCGGCGTGGAACGCGATCGAGGCGTCGGTGATCACACCCGTGATGAGCAGACGTTTACCTTCGAGCAATCCGGACACGGTTGTCCTCCAGTCTGGGATGGGATGGGTAACGGACGCGGAGTCTCGCGAGTACGGGTCAGTGCCCCATACCGAGGCCGCCGTCGACGGGCAGGACCGCACCGTTGATGTAGGCGGCCTCGTCGGAGACGAGGAACCGCACAGCGTGCGCGACCTCGGCCGGGTCCCCGTAGCGGGCCGCCGGGATCTTCTCCAGCGCCTCGGCCTTCTGCTTCTCACTGAGCTCGTTGGTCATGTCGCTGACGATGAAGCCGGGAGCCACGACGTTCGCGGTGATGTTGCGGGACCCGAGCTCCCGGGTCAGCGACCGTGCGAGCCCCACGAGCCCCGCCTTGCTCGCGGCGTAGTTCACCTGCCCCGCGCCGCCGGAAAGACCGATGACCGAGGAGATGAACACGAAACGGCCCCACCTGGCGCGCAACATCCCCCGCGACGCCCGTTTGGCTACGCGGTAGGCCCCGGTGAGGTTCGCGTCCAGGACACGGGTGAACTGCTCCTCACTCATGCGCATCAGGAGCGTGTCGTCGTTGATGCCGGCGTTGGACACCAGGATCTCCACCGGTCCCTGGTGCTCCTCGACCTGCTTGAACGCCGTGTCCACCTGCTCGGTGTCGGTCACATCGGCCTGCACACCGAACAGCCCCTCCGGCGCGCCGGAACCGCGGTGGGTCACCGCCACCCTGTGCCCGGCGTCGGCGAGTTCCCGCGCGATCGCCAACCCGATACCGCGATTGCCGCCGGTGACCAGAACGGACCGTCCCACGTGATACTCCTCGCGCCGAGATGCCTGTTTCTGCCAGCGCCGAGATTATCCGCTCGCCCGGACCGGCCTGCGGTTGGGACCGACTCCGCGCGTTCCGCACCCGGTCTGCGAAGGCGGGACGACCACGCGAGAGAATCAGCGCCGTGTTCCGGATCGTGTTCTTCCACCCCGAGATCCCAGGCAACACCGGCAACGCGATCCGGCTCGCCGCCAACACCGGCTGCGAGCTGCATCTGATCGAGCCACTGGGCTTCTCCCTCGAGGACCGATACCTGCGCCGGGCGGGATTGGACTACCACGACCTCGCCCACATCCAGGTCCACCGCGACCTGGACGCCGCATGGCAGGCACTGGACCCCGTCCACGTCTACGCGTTCACCACACAGGCGCACCGCAGACACACCGATGTGGACTACGCGGAAGGTGATGTGCTGTTGTTCGGCCCCGAGTCGGTGGGGCTGCCCGACGAGGTACTCGCCGACGAGCGGATCACCGATCAGGTGCGGCTGCCGATGCTGCCGACGTCACGTTCCCTCAACCTGACCAATACCGCGGCGATCGCGGTGTACGAGGCGTGGCGGCAACACGACTTCCGTGGTTCCGCCCGACAATCCTCTTAAGGGAAGGTCCCCAAGGCGTGACGGAGGTTGAGGGACCGGCCGTGTGAGCCGGTTACGGGAGCCGCTGCCCGATCAACAGCGAACCGACGGCCGCACCGATGAGGGTGATGGTGCCCAGCATCACCCACGGCTTACTGGCGTCGGTCTCCTTGATCTCGTAGCCGATCTGCTCACCCAGGCTGTCGTACACCTGCTTCAGTTCCTCGGCGGTGGCCGCCTTGTAGAAGTCGCCACCGGACAGTCGGGCGATCTCCCGCATGGAGGCGTCGTCCACCTCCACGGGCACCCGCGTACCGTCGATCTCCACACTGCCGTACGACGTGCCGAACGAGATCGTGGTGATGGGGATGCCCTTCTGCTTGGCCACCCCGGCCGCGGTGAAAGCACCGCGCGGCGCGTACTCATCCTGGGGGACGGTCTGTTTACCGTCGGTCATCAGCACGATGCGCGCAGGCGGAGGGCCTTCCGCGCCCCCGATCACGGCTGAGAAACTCTCGATGGCCTGAAGAGCGGCGAAGATCCCCTCTCCGGTGGCCGTGGACTGCGCGAGTTTGAGGTTCTCGATCGCGTGCACCACACCCTCGCGTTCGGTGGTGGGGGCGGCCAAGACGGTGGCCGTACCGGCGAACGAGATGAGCCCCAGGTTCACCCCCGGGGTGAGCCCCTCGGCGAACGAGCGCGCGGCGTCCTGCGCGGCCCGCAACCGTGTGGGCTTGACGTCGGTGGCCTCCATCGACAAGGAGACGTCGATCACGAGCATCACCGTGGCCCGATTGCGCGGCACCTTCTGCTCGGCGGTCGGCCCCGCGAGCGCGAAGATCAGCAGCAACAACGACACCACGAGCAACGCGGCGGGCACATGCCGCAGCCGGCTCTGACTGCGCGGCGCGACGCGTTCGAGCAGCTCCAGATTGGTGAACTTCATGATGCGCTTGCGACGTGAGCGCAGCGCGACCACGTAACCCGCCACGAGTGCCGCCACCACGGCGAGCAGTAGGAACCACCACGGTGAACTGAAACCCGACACGCTCATGAGACAGCCCCCGACCATCCCCGTTTGCGGGCCACGGCGAACCGGACCACGTCGGCGATCCAGTCCGAATCCGTTCGCAGTACCAAATGCCCCGCACCCGCCTGTCTGATGGCGCGCGCGACCTCTGCCCGATGGGCACTCGCGGCGGCGGCGAACTCCTTGCGCAGGAGCGCGGAGACGTGCACCTCACGCTGTCGTCCCGTCTCCGGGTCGGCGAGTACCACCGACCCGATCTCGGGCAACTCGACGTCACGGGGATCGAGCACTTCCACGGCCACGAGATCGTGTCGGGCCGACAGGGCGCGTAACGGCCGCTCCCATGTCAAAGGACCGAGGAAATCCGAGATCACCACCGCAAGGCCCCGTCTGCGGGGCGGTCTGCGCAGCTTGTCCACGAGCGCGGCGAGGTCGCCGCGGGTGCCCTCCTTAGCCCGGGGCATCGTCGCGACCCGACGCACCAGCTCACGGGCATGCCCCCGACCACCCCGGGGTGGGATCCGCACGGTCTCGGCCCCGTTGGACAGTAGCGCCCCGATACGGTTGCCCCCGCCCCTCGTCAGGTGCGCGATGGCCGCGACCGCACACACCACGAGGTCGCGTTTCTCGCACGCGGCGGTGCCGAAATCCAGGCTCGGCGACAGATCCGCCACCACCCAGGTCTCCAACTCGCGGTCGGCGACCGTCTCCCGGATGTGGGGTGTGGTGGTGCGTGCCGTGACGGCCCAGTCGATGCGGCGCACGTCATCGCCCGGCTGGTACTGGCGAGCCTCGCCCGGCTCAGAACCGGGCCCGGGCACCAGTCCCAGGTGATTGCCCTGGAGTAGACCGTCGAGCCTGTGCCGCACGTCGAGTTCGAGCGTGCGCAGTCCCGCCTCCATCCGCTCCCCACGCAGGATCGGCGGCGCCCACGTGGGCCGGTCACCCCTGGCGTCCCTCTTCTTCGGTGTCATAACCGCCCGCTACCTGCCGGGCACGCCCACCGCCGCGGAGGAAGCCGCTCCCGGTCCCTGCGGGCGAGCGGACACCTGCGGCAGCGGCACCGCCTGCAGTACCCGGTTGACGATGTGGTCCAACGGCACACCGTCGGCCAGCGCGTCGTAGGACAACACCAGACGGTGTCGCAGCACGTCGGGCACGATGTCCACCACGTCCTGCGGCAGTACGTAGTCCCGGCCCCGCACCAAAGCGAGCGCCCGGGCACCGGAGATGATGCCCAGACTCGCCCGCGGCGAGGCGCCGTAGGAGACCCAGCCCGCCACGTCGGTCAGCCCGTGCTCGGCCGGCTGCCGGGTGGCCAGGACCAGCCGCACCACGTAGTCCACCAAGGCGTGGTGCACGAAGACCTGGGAAGCCACCTCCTGCAGGCGGAGGAGGTCGTCCGGGGTCAACACCTGCTGTGGCTCCGGCGGGGCCACGCCCATGCGGTAGACGATCTCACGTTCCTCTTCGGCCGTCGGGTACTCGACGATGACCTTGAACAGGAACCGGTCACGCTGCGCCTCAGGCAGCGGGTAGACCCCTTCGTTCTCGATCGGGTTCTGAGTGGCCAGCACGAGGAACGGCTGCGGGGTCGGGAACGTCTCGCCGCCGATGGACACATGCCGTTCGGCCATCACCTCGAGCATGGCCGACTGCACCTTCGCGGGCGCACGGTTGATCTCGTCGGCCAGCACGAAGTTCGCCATGACCGGTCCGAGCTCGACGTCGAACTTCTCACTCGACTGGCGATAGATCCGGGTGCCCAGGATGTCCGCGGGCACGAGGTCGGGCGTGAACTGCACGCGGGAGAACGACCCGCCCACCACACGGGCGAACGTCTCGACCGCCAGCGTCTTCGCCACGCCGGGCACGCCCTCCAACAGCACGTGCCCCTTGGCCAGCAAGCCCACCAGCATCCGTTCGACAAGCCGGTCCTGCCCGACGATGACGCGCTTCACCTCGAAAACGGTGCGCTCCAGCAACTGCGCGTCCCGCGACGGGGTACCGGACTCGGTCACACCTACCTCCTCGCTGGCGACCATTGGTGTGTGTCCCGTGACCGTACCGGGTGGCCGGGGTACGGCTGATCACGGCCGTACCATCGCCAGCAAACCCCCCAGCCGGTGTGACGGCTGTGAAGCACCGTCCGGTCAGGGACGTAGGTCTTCCGGGGTGTCCACGTCACGGGCTTCACCCGCCAACGCCGACACCTCCACAATGGACAATGTTCCCAGGGTGCCACGCAGCGAAGCACCTCGGGGGTCGGTGGGCACGGCCGTGGCAAGCGCATGCTTACGCCAGACCCCGAGCAGCCACTGGCGCCGGCCGCCCTCGTCCACGAGCAGGGCGCCGTCGGCCCCCTCGACTCCGCGTAGGGCGGACGCCAATCTGGCGACGGTGTCGCCGGTCACGCCCGCGAGGTCCGCGGCGAGCAACGCCACGAGTTCGACGTCGGCCCACTCCGGGGTGTCGAGCACGGTCAAGGCGGCGGCGAGCGCGGCCACGGGCCCCGTCCCGGCAGGGTCCTCCCGTGTCCACCGCACCCCGGTCAGCCCCGCACGAGGCGGGCCGACGACGATCACGGGGTCGGCGGTACGCAATGCCGCGACCACCCGGTGGAGCAGCGGGACACCGCCGACACGCAGCATCGGCTTGTCCACTCCACCCATCCGCCTCGCCTCGCCTCCGGCGAGGACCACACCCGCCAACCGCATACGCTCATCGCGTATCGCCGCGGAACGCTCGGACTCGGTCATGGTCCAACCAAACGGGTGAGATGAGGCTGAGACACCTAAGACACCTAAGACACCTAAGACACCTGGGACACCTGGGACACCATGGCGCTTCCCAGCGTAGGGGCAGTCGACACCTCGCCGGAACGTGTCCCCGCCTCCATCGGACGGAGTCCGCGCCACCACGGGTCCCGGAGCCGCCGTCCACCTCGACGGCGGCTCCGATGCGCGTAAGACGGCCACGGCCGATCCCCCACCCGAGGAGGGAACCACCATCGATGCCGTTAAGATCACCACGCTTTTTCACGACTTCGCGGCGCCCCGAAGGACGCCCGAAGGACCGAACGACCACCCTCGCGGGTCGTTCTCGTCGCCCGTTCCCGCCACGTCCGTGCCCTGAACAGAACTGTTCACGGACATCGGCGACCTCGGCCCCCGAGCCGATTTCAGGGACTCAGGTGACGACGTGCCAGCCGATCGACGTGTCGCCCGCGGAGGGGCTCCGGACGGGACAGAGCACACGGAACGGAAAGGAAGGACATGCGGTCGTGGACGACGGCGAATCCGGTGACCCGCGGCTGCGTCGCTCTCACCGTGCTCGGACTGGTGACGGCCGTGATCGGCACCTTCCTGCCGTGGCTGCGTTCGGGGAACGTGCACCGCGACAGCCACACCGCCGCCGCGGTGATCGGCCAGCTGCTGCCGTCGGACACGAACGTCGCGGTGTTGCTGCGCGCGTGGAACGTCCTTCCCCTGATCGCGACCGTGTGCGTCGTTCTCCTCGTCCTCGGTTGGTGGCGTACCGCGGCGATCCCCACCGTGATGTTCTCGATCACCGTGGGAACCATCGCGGGTCTTTCGAGCGTCCAAAGCACGGGTGCGGGCAGTCCGGTGGCGATCACCCTGCCAGGACCATTGACCACCACCGTGGGCGCGGCCCTCGCACTCCTCAGCGCCCTCGGGATTCTCGTGTCGTTCCGCCGGAACGGCACAGCCCCCAAGTCCGACGAGATCGAGAACAGGTGACAAGGTGAGCACTCCGAACTTCGGGCAACAGTGGCCCCAGCAGAACCCACAACAGCCCGGACCGTGGTCACCGGGCGGCATGCCGCAGCAACCGGGCCAGCCGCAATTCGGCCAGCCGGAACAACCGGGCCATTTCGGACAACAACCCGGACAGCCTGGGCAGCCGGGCCAACCGCAGCCCGTCCCACCGCAGCCGGGTCAGTACGAGCAGCAACAGTGGGGACAGCAACCGCCCGGTCAGCCCTTCACCTCGGACCCCACGGCCGTGGCCGTCGCCCCGGGTCCCGGCCCGCAGCCGAAGAAGAGCAAACGCGGGCTGATCATCACACTGGTCGCGGTGCTCGTCCTCGCGTTGGGCGGCGGGGCGACCTGGTGGGCACTGTCGAGATCGGATTCGGTGGCCTCGGGCGCCGCCACCCCCGAGGACGCGGTCACCGAGTTGTTGAGCGCCCTCGACAACGGCGATCTGCTGGGTGCGGCGAACACGTTGGCCCCGAGCGAGGCGTCGATACTGGCGGATCAGCTCACCCAGAGCTTCGACGAGTACAAACGCCTCGGGCTGTTGGATCAAAACGCCGATCCGTCCTCGTTCTCGGGCTTCGAACTCGTCGCGGAGAACCTGACGTTCGACTCCCAGTCAGCCGAACGGGTCAACGACCACGTGACGATCACGAAGCTCACCGGTGGCACGCTCACCATCAACGCGGACCTCACCAAACTACCCTTGGCCCAGGAGTATCTCGACGCGATGCTGGCCGAGGCCGGTGGCGCCGCCGCGCTGACGGACAGTGAGACGCTCGACATCGGCTCGCACGTCCAGCAGACCGGTGAGCCGATCCGCATCGCCACCGTCAACGTGGACGGCGAGTGGTATCCGAGCCTGCTGTACACCTTCGCGGACAACCTCCTGGCGGAGGCGGGTCTGTCCTGGCCGCAGGAATCGATCCCGGCCCACGGCGCGGACTCGCCGACCGAAGCCGTGAAACAGCTGTTGCAGGCCGCGTTCGACGCTAACTTCACCCGTGTCATCGAGCTGCTGCCCCCGGATGAGATGGCGGTGCTCCACGACGTGGGTCCGGCGTTGGTGCACCAGCTCGGAAACCTCGCCGAAGGACCGTCCGGCATCCAGGTCCTCGACGTACAGACCGAGGACAAGCAGGTCGCCGGGGGGACACTCGCCACACTCACGGCACTGTCGCTGGAGATTCCTGGCCAGGGACAGCTGACCGTGACCAAAAACGGCGACTGCTACGAGCTCACGGCGCCGCAAGGCACCCAACAGCTGTGCGGCGAGGAGCTCGGTCAGCGGATGGCCGCGGAGGCCGACGAGTCGACCCCACCGCAAATGCTCCAGCACATCGGCGAGAGCCTGGCGGAACACGGGGTTGGCGCGGTGGTCACACAGGTCGACGGCCAGTACTACGTCAGCCCCCTGCGCACGTTGAACGAACTCGGCATGAGCCTGTCCCGCGGGCTGGAGCCGGAGGACCTCAAGCAGATCCTGCAGGGGATCAACTGAAAAACAATGTGATCAGGACCCGGCGTCACGCAGCGACGTCGGGTCCTGCGATATCCTGACCTTGACCGGAAAAAGGACAAGCGTACGGTTTAGCGGGCAGGTCACCGGAAAGTCCACCTCTGCGGGGACGACTGGGGTGGGCGACACTCGACCTGCTCCTACCCGAACAACCGCCGCCACTGGAGTGACACGTGACAGCACCCGTCAGCAAGAACAGCTTCGGGGCCCGTGACACGCTCCGGGTCGGGGACGCCTCCTACGAGGTGTTCCGCCTGGACAAGATCAAGGGTTCCGAACGTCTGCCGTACAGCCTGAAAATCCTGCTCGAGAACCTCCTGCGGACCGAGGACGGCGCCAACATCACCGCCGAGCACATCAACGCGCTCGCGAACTGGGACCCCAAGGCGGAGCCGTCCATCGAGATCCAGTTCACGCCCGCGCGCGTGGTGATGCAGGACTTCACCGGTGTGCCCTGTGTGGTGGACCTCGCCACGATGCGTGAGGCCGTGGCCGAGCTCGGTGGTGACCCGGACAAGGTCAACCCGCTCGCGCCCGCCGAGCTGGTCATCGACCACTCGGTCATCATCGACGTCTTCGGCCGCGCCGACGCGTTCGAGCGCAACGTCGAGATCGAGTACGAACGCAACCGCGAGCGGTACCAGTTCCTGCGCTGGGGGCAGAACGCCTTCAAGGAGTTCAAGGTCGTCCCCCCGGGCACCGGCATCGTGCACCAGGTGAACATCGAGTACCTGGCCCGCACCGTGATGGCCCGCAACGGCCAGGCCTACCCGGACACGTGTGTCGGCACCGACTCCCACACCACGATGGTCAACGGCCTCGGTGTGCTCGGCTGGGGTGTCGGTGGTATCGAGGCCGAGGCCGCCATGCTCGGCCAGCCGGTGTCGATGCTCATCCCGCGCGTGGTCGGTTTCAAGCTGACCGGTGAGATCCCGCCGGGTGCCACCGCCACCGACGTCGTGCTCACGATCACCGAGATGCTGCGCGAGCACGGTGTGGTGGGCAAGTTCGTCGAGTTCTACGGCGAGGGCGTCAGCGCCGTGCCGCTGGCCAACCGCGCCACCATCGGCAACATGAGCCCCGAGTTCGGCTCGACGGCCGCGATCTTCCCGATCGACGAGGAGACCCTGCGCTACCTCAAGCTCACCGGTCGTTCGGAGGAGCAGCTCGCGCTCGTCGAGACCTACGCCAAGGAGCAGGGTCTGTGGCACGACCCGAGCCGGACGGCGGAGTACTCCGAGTACCTGGAGCTCGACCTGTCCACGGTCGTGCCCTCGATCGCCGGTCCCAAGCGTCCGCAGGACCGCATCAACCTCTCCGACGCGAAGTCGGCGTTCCGTAAGGCACTGCCCGACTACGTGAGCAACGACGAGACCGAGGCCGAGACGACGTCGCTCGTCGACGAGGCCTCCGAGGACTCGTTCCCGGCCAGCGACTCGCCCGGCTACCTCGCCGACGGTCTCCGGGAGGACCGGGGTGGCGAGCCGGCGCACTCGGCGGCCAACGGCGCCAACGGTCGCCCCAGCAAGCCGGTCAAGATCACGTCGCCCGACCGCGGCGAGTTCGTCCTCGACCACGGTGCCGTGGTGATCGCCTCGATCACCTCCTGCACCAACACCTCGAACCCGTCGGTGATGCTCGGGGCCGCACTGCTGGCCCGCAACGCGGTGGAGAAGGGTCTGTCCACCAAGCCGTGGGTCAAGACCTCGATGGCGCCGGGCTCGCAGGTCGTCACCGACTACTACGACAAGGCCGGACTGTGGCCGTACCTGGAGAAGCTCGGCTTCCACCTGGTCGGTTACGGCTGCACCACCTGCATCGGCAACTCGGGCCCGCTGCCCGAGGAGATCTCGGCCGCGGTGCAGGAGCACGACCTGTCGGTCGTGTCGGTGCTGTCGGGCAACCGTAACTTCGAGGGCCGCATCAACCCCGACGTCAAGATGAACTACCTGGCGTCGCCTCCGTTGGTGATCGCCTACGCCCTGGCCGGCACGATGGACTTCGACTTCGAGAACCAGCCGCTGGGCCAGGACCCGCAGGGCAACGACGTCTACCTGCGCGACATCTGGCCGTCGCCGCAGGAGATCCAGCAGACCATCGACACCGCGATCACGCAGGAGATGTTCGCCAAGGACTACGCCAACGTGTTCGACGGTGGCGAGCGGTGGAAGTCGCTGCCCACGCCCGAGGGCAAGACGTTCTCGTGGGACCCCGAGTCCACCTACGTGCGCAAGCCCCCGTACTTCGAGGGCATGACCAAGGAGCCGGAGCCCGTCACCGACATCCACGGTGCCCGGGTGCTGGCCAAGCTGGGCGACTCGGTGACCACCGACCACATCTCCCCGGCCGGTGCCATCAAGGCCGACTCCCCCGCCGGTCGTTACCTCCTCGAGCACGGCGTCGACCGCAAGGACTTCAACTCCTACGGTTCGCGTCGCGGCAACCACGAGGTGATGATCCGCGGCACGTTCGCCAACATCCGACTGCGCAACCAGCTGTTGGACGGCGTCCAGGGCGGCTACACGCGCGACTTCACCCAGCCGGGTGGGCCGCAGACGTTCATCTACGACGCCGCACAGAACTACGCCGCGAAGAACATCCCGCTGGTGGTGCTCGGCGGCAAGGAGTACGGCTCCGGTTCGTCGCGTGACTGGGCCGCCAAGGGCACCAGGCTGCTCGGTGTGCGCGCCGTGATCGCCGAGTCGTTCGAGCGCATCCACCGGTCGAACCTGATCGGTATGGGCGTGATCCCGCTGCAGTTCCCCGAAGGGGAGTCGGCGGACTCGCTGGGCCTGGACGGCACCGAGACCTACGACATCAGCGGCATCACCAAGCTCAACGAGGGCGAGACGCCGCGCACGGTGCACGTGACGGCCACGAAGGACGACGGCACGAAGGTCGAATTCGACGCCGTGGTCCGGATCGACACCCCCGGTGAGGCCGACTACTACCGCAACGGCGGCATCCTGCAGTACGTGCTGCGCAAGATGACGGCCGCCTGAGTCGGCGATCGCACTCATCGCACTGTCACCAACACGGGAAACGGCCCGTTCGCGATCTGATCGCGGGCGGGCCGTTTCCCTGTCAGGAGAGGACGACCATGCCGGACGTGCTGTTGTCGGGCGCGGCCGTGTTCGCCGGCGCGCTCGTACAGGGTGTCGTCGGTTTCGGGATGAACCTGATCGCCGCTCCCCTGCTGGCGCTGGTGGATCCGGACCTGGTCCCGGTTCCCCTGCTGATGATCGCGCTGGCCCACGCCTTGTTGGCCGTGGTCAGGGAACATCGCGACATCGATTGGCAAGGTGTGGGTTTGGTGTTGCTGGGCAGGCTACCCGGGACCGCGTTGGGTGTGCTCGCCGTGGCGTTGCTCCCGCAGCGCCCCTTCGCGGCGATCGTGGGTGTGGCGGTGTTGGTGTGCGTGGCGCTGTCGGTGGTGTCATGGACACCGCGTCCCACCACCCGTGCGCTGTTGGTGGCGGGCGTGGCCAGTGGGACGCTCGGCACCGCATCGTCGATCGGCGGGCCACCGATCGCGTTGGTGTACCAGCACGAGT
>SMEH01000061.1_pt1 | contig 35361 bp, 28 predicted proteins | sample 2456361 | NCBI WGS metagenome assembly SMEH01 (sample SAMN10132587, study PRJNA489261) | soil metagenome | isolation source: day1 control-loamy sand soil ammended | place: USA | reverse complement strand
CCATTTCCGCTTCCCATGAGTATCTTTGACAACATTGCGTTTGGATTAAAAATAAAAGGGATAAAGAATAAGGGTGAAATAGCAGATAAGGTGGAATTTCACTTAAAGCAGGTGGCGCTGTGGGATGAAGTAAAAGACAGGTTGAAAACCTCCGCATCCCGATTGTCTATAGGTCAGCAACAGCGCTTGTGCTTAGCAAGGGGGTTGGCTGTAAACCCCGCGGTGATTTTAGCCGATGAGCCTACATCTGCTTTGGATCCCATTTCTAGCCGAGCAATAGAAGAGCAGTTTCAAGAGCTTAAAAAGGATTATACCATTATATTGGTAACGCATATTTTGCGTCAAGCGAAGCGCTTGGCCGATAATGTTGTATTTATGTGTTTTGGAGAGGTGATAGAGGAAGGAGATCCAAAAGAGGTATTTAAAAATCCTAAGACGCAAGCTTTGGCAGAATATCTACATGTTGGACATTAACGAGTATTATTGCCAAAATACTAAAATATCGCAGTTTATGCCTCTCGAAAGGAGGCTATAAACTGCATTTATAGCATCAATTTAATTTTTAGGTTCTTTAGATTCTTTCTCGCTAGTAGAAATAGCATCAATAACGGTGAGTGCTGCACCAAAACCTGCAAGCACACAGAGTATCCATATAAACAAGTCTACTCCAAAAGTAACAGGTGCATTGAATAAGGCAGTAAGCATAATTGTGAAATTTTACTATGAATCAATGGTGCAATATTAGAATAAAACGGGACAATTATCAAACTGTTTCTGCCTTATGTTCTCCATTGCAACCTAGGAAATATTTTCCGTTTCACTTTTGTGTAGTTGCTTTGCTTTAAATCCTGTCAATATTTTATTGAGCATACTGATGGTTATGAGGTAGGTAGGCTTTACTCCGGCCAATCCTAAACTTCCTGAGGCTAAGGTGCTGCCTGTTACCAATGGGTTGTCAGAGGCATAGTATGCATAGCTAAGCTTGATGTCCTTTCGTACACTGTTGCGTATCATAGAAGCCGCTTGAATGGCTTTTTGAAGATGCGCTCCTTCCATTTCTAGCCCTACAACAGCCCAAGAACTGTTCTTAAAATATTCTAAAATATCCTTGTTTTGCAACGATGTGCCCAGTACAGTGATCATGGGGCCGTGAAATACTTTTCCAATATCATCATAAGGTGCCAGCTCAAATTGGTTGTCGATAGGATAGTTGTCGGCGGTGCCTTCGAATATATGCGCCGAGGGAATCATGATGTCGCCTTTGTCTCCATCCAATATTCCAGCTTTGCCTATCACAGATACCGATTGAGCCAAAAGTGGATATTTATTGCCGCCTTCTTCGTAGGGTTTTAGCAGCTCGTCCATGGTTTCGTATGCCTGTTCCCCAAAAGCATAGTCCATGACCAGAATGACGGGCTGTTGCGTTTCTATGTATTGCCTATCGATGGACAATTCGGGCGATAGAGAGTCCAAGTCGATCTTGGAGGTATCGAAAATCTGTACTGAAATATTGGTCTTAGACATGTCGTGCAAAACGTACATGCCATGTTTTAATGCATATGCCTCTATTGCTTCCTGTAGGCCGTCATGAGCAGACTGACTTAGCTCTTTAGCCATATCAAATATGGATGTCTTTTTCCCCTTTTTTAAGTAGACAGCATGGGCATATAGTGCATTCATAACACTGTGCAGGTTGGCACTTATGATATGAATAGGTCGATTCATTAGGCCTTTATTTAGGAGCAGCTTTTTAATGTTTGAAGCCCACTTTTCGCCATAGATATGATGCCCGATTCTTTCCCGTAGCGCAGCGCTAAAGTGTATTTCCCTATCCTTTCCAGATAGCGCCTCTTCTATGGCAATTCTGCCGATCCAATAGATGATATGGAAAAGGTTGTTGTTTGAGGTGCTATGGTTGAATCTTTCATAGGCTATTTCAGTTTCTTCATAGGTCCTCCCCAAAATAGAGCTCAAATAAACGAGGGCGAGCTCTTTTTCATTTTCTACAAGTGAGAAATTGTCCTTTACAATTTCTTCTAACCTTAGCCACTCACGGGTTTTTTTTCCTTCCTCATCTAGCGCATATCGCCTTATCTTTTCTGCTTCAATATATAGAAATGTTAAATGGGTGAGGATATCGTATATCTCGCTTCTGCCACGGGTGAGCTCGATTACCATTAGTTCCTTATCAATTCTGTAGCAGTTCCGCCGTCTCTTTGAAGGGATGATCACCTCGAAACTAGATTCGCTCAGCCCTTCTTCTGAAGTGAGTTTTATTACCCTGCATTCTTCAATGCCACGCGGCAATCTATCGATCACGTACATGAGGCCTTGAAGCTCTACCTTCTCAGGATCTGCGATGGTGCCATAGATTTCAGGCCTAAGTGTAAGTAAAGATTGAATGAGTGCCTCTCCAGACACGCCAAAGGGTTTGTAAAAACCTCTGTTAAATAAGTGGCGCATCGTAATATATAATCGCTCAATAGCGGTACGGGACTCTTGTGCTCGGGTTAGCTCCATTGAATTAAAGGTAAAAATCTATATCAATAATAAATATTGATCCACGGCCTGACTTTTGATCAAGTATAATACTTAAATATTCAAAATAAAACACTCCAATAAAGTATCATGCTCTTCTTGTGAGAAATACGGTGGGTGATACAGAATGTTATTCATCCAGCTTAATCTACAGCGTTAATTCTGTACGTGACTTTAGAAACAATCCATCAATTTTGTCAAATAAAGAATGATCAAATTGCAAAATATAAACAATCATCTCTAAACTATAGTTGTGGGAAAGGGGATTTATAGCGCTTGGCAAAATGATGCAATTCGGCTATTAGGGTCTGAAACATAAATCGACAGGAAACAATAGTATAAGACTGGCGATTGTTTTGTAGGATTACTTTACAGCACTTTTGACAATATCATCTGCTGCACTGGGTCGGTCATTACAAGCCTTAGAATAAGCGAAGATTAATTGGGCAACCAATATTAGACTGATGGCTAAAATGATTAATCGTGGATTTTTCTTCATGATCATTAATGTAACCTTCACGCAATAATAATAATTAAATATGTTAATAACTAAAATTAATTTTTAAAATCTTGCTAATCAGCATGTTGGTTAAAGAGTGATTTAATGCTCAATTGTTTTTGCCATAGACGTATATATAGATGATGTTTTCTGTTAGGTGAACACAGTTATTATCAAATATGAGCCCGATTTAAATGAGATGTTTTATACGCTAGATTCCGTTTCTAAAATTTTTACCTGTATATTATACCCATGAATAAATACACAAACCAGTTACAATTTTTGGAGGACACTGATCGGTACGCCTTATTTATTGAAAGTATAAAAGATTTTGCTGTTTTTATAGTTGATCCTAGCGGTATTGTGCTTTCATGGAATTATGGTGCGGAAAATGTTTTGGGATATACGCATGAAGAGACAATTGGTAAGCCTTATTCTCTGTTTTACCAAGCTCCAGAACCAGAGAGACTGGATATAGAAAATGAAATGGCCACTGCGAAATTAGAGGGAAGGTTTGAAGACGAAGGCTGGAGGGTAAAGAAAACGGGGGAGGAAATATGGGCAAACGGTGTTCTTACACCTGTCCTTAAAGATGGAAAGCTGATTGGATTTACCAAGGTGGTACTAGATTTGACCCGGAGAAAGAACCTTGAAGATGAATTGCGCATCAGTGAAATGAAAGCCCGGCTTTTCGTGGAAGGCGTGAAGGATTATGCTATATTTTTCTTGACACCTGATGGTAATATTGCCTCATGGAACCAGGGGGCAGAAAGGCTTAAGGGATATAAGAAAGAAGAAGTATTGGGGAAGCACTTTTCCTTGTTTTATACAGAGGAAGCACTAAAGTCGGGATTTCCTCAGTATGAATTGGTAGAAGCTGCCAAGCAAGGTAGGTTCGAAGACGAAGGCTGGCGCGTGAGAAGTGACGGTACAGTATTTTGGGCCAATGTGGTGATTACGCCAATATATAATAAAGATCTGCTCATAGGCTTTTCTAAAATCACCCGGGACGTAACCAATAAGGTGAAAAATGAGGAGTTGATGAGAAAGAACAAGATGTTATTGAAGATCAATACCGATTTGGACAATTTCATATATACAGCATCGCATGATTTGAAAGCGCCGATTGCTAATTTGGAAGGGCTGATATTTTTGTTATCTAAGAGAATACAAGGCCGGTTAAGTGATGAAGAGCAGAAGATACTCAACATGATGAAACAGTCCATAGAAAAGCTCCGACGTACCATCGACGACCTAAAGGAAATAACTAAGGCACAAAAGGGGCTAGACGATAAAATGGAAGAGATATCCATCACCTCTGTGTTGGAAGAAGTGAAGTCAGATATAGAGAATATGATCCAAGAGGCTGATGCGCAATTTATAGAGTCGCTGGAAGTGACAAAAATTAGGTTTGCCAAGGCCAACCTTCGAACAATTCTTTATAATCTTATCTCCAATGCTGTGAAATACCGCTCACTGGACAGACCCCTGAATATAGTAATAAAAACATACGCACTGGATAGTGAAATCGCATTATCCATTAGCGACAATGGTCTCGGACTAAGTGAGAACCAACAGTCGAAGTTGTTTATGATGTTTAAAAGGTTTCACTCAAACACCGAAGGCACGGGGATTGGGCTTTATATTATCAAAAGGATTGTTGAAAATGCAGGAGGTCACATAGAGGCTCAGAGCGAGCTAGACAAAGGAACAACATTTACAATATTTTTCCCTGTCAATAGTGGGCATAAGAAAGGGGCATAGAAATACCAAGTGGGCTTTAATTTTCCATTTTTAGTTGCCATCTGATCTCACAAGAATCTAATAACCAACATCTAATCATCAAAATTCCGCTGAAATATATTGTTTAGTTACAGGTAGTTTATAATTTTGTCGGATAGTGGGATTGCACCAGCGAATGAGCCAAATACATGAATGTTTTTAATTGAGCTAAAAGAGTGAACAATTTGTATTGCGGTCGATATTTTTTATTGATGGCCTTTTTTTTTGTAGGGGGATACACGACCTTTTCCCAAGAAAACGGAAGGTTCTTGGGTGACAGTAAAAATATTGGAGAAGAGATCAATTCTCCCTATGACGAATTCAGCCCGGTTTTTAGCCCGGATGGGATGTATTTGTATTTCACAAGAAGTCGCCACCCCGAAAACGTTGGCGGGAGGGAAGATCCAGGCGACATATGGGTAAGCAAAAGAGAGGAGAATGGAAAGTGGACCAAGGCTGAAAATGCTGGCAAGGTATTGAACAATAAGTTCTACAATGAAGTCATAGGCTTTTCTCCTGATGGACAAACGATTTATCTTAACCACCACTATGCAACGGGAGAAGCAAGGCCTCGGACCCAAGGTTTTTCATATGCTAAGCGTCATGGCGACGGCTGGAGCGCTCCACAACCAGTTAAGATTGACAATTTTTATAATCGCTCCAATCATCAGAGTATGGCTTTGTCTTCGGATGGCAAGGTACTGGTGTTGGCTATTAACAGCTACGGGAGTTATGGGCACGAAGATTTATACGTGAGCTTTTTAGACCAATCAGGAACTTGGACCGAGCCTAAAAATATGGGCAGTACCATCAACACAGCTTACCAAGAAATGACGCCTTTTATTGCTAAGGATAATAAGACAATATTTTTTGCTAGTAATGGACATGGGGGAAAGGGGAGTAGAGATATATTTACTTCAAGACGATTGGATAACAGCTGGCGGATATGGTCAGAGCCTGTGAATATTACAGAGATCAACTCCGAAGGCATTGAGCTAAGCTATACCATTGGTACCGATGGGGAGTTTGCTTATTTCGTTTCTACACAAAATAGCGATGGGTATGGCGATATCAATAAAATACAGCTCAATCCAGCATTCTATTCCGAAGACATCAGTGCTGTAGCCGTAGAATCGGTAGAACCCGACACGGTGATATTCATAGCAGAAAACCCAGAAGTCATAACGACTAATTCAGCTGTCATCGATGAAGATACAGTAGCGCCTAGCTCACCCATATTCTCACTTGAGGGGCAAGTTTTTAATAAGAAAAATGAAAGTCCTATAAAGGCAAAGGTAACAATTACCCCTATCCAGACACAAGAGGATATCCAGCCTGTTTTAATTGATGTGGAGGGAGGCCATTTTGACATTTCGCTTCAAAAAGCATTGCAGTATAAGGTGAGAGTATCTGCTGAAGGATATATGCCAGAGGAAAAGGTTATTCAATATGGTGCGCAAGGTGTAGCATTAGAGCGTTTTTATCTCTCTCCTCTTGAGGTTGGCTCGACATTCCAGTTGAACAATGTCCTTTTTGAGAGGGGGACCGCCAATCTGATCGATAGCGCTTATCAGGATCTTGACAAAGTGGTAGAGATGATGAACGACAATCCGAAGCTGAAAATAGAAATTGGAGGCCATACGGACAATCAAGGTGATGCACGCCTTAACTTAAAGTTGTCTCAGGAGCGGGTGGAGACCGTCATAGAATATTTAATTAACAGGGGGCTAAGTCGGAGTCGCATAGTCGGAAAGGGTTATGGGGGTACCCGGCCCATTGCTAGCAATCAGAGTGAAAATACCAGAAAACTGAATAGGAGAGTGGAATTTACTGTACTAAAGTAACATTCACGAAAGACAAAAGCTTACGTTAGTATTGTTCGTTAACCACTCAGATTATGGTATGTTTCGTAAAATCTCGGATATATATGGGCAAACCAATATGTGTAATCATTGGGTTGTAGCTCGATTTTATTTTTGATGTCATCAAGCCCTTCCCACTTCCACTCTTCCACTTCGGTGGGGTTCGTAAGAGGGGCTCCATTGTATCTTCCTAAAAAGACATGGTCTATTTCATGTTCTATGAGTCCGTTATCAAACCGTATTTGATAAGTAAAAGAAAATAGCCATTTGAGCGGGCAATCAAATCCCATTTCCATGAGGAGCCGTTTGTGCGCTGCTTCCTCTAAGTTCTCTTCTGGTGCAGGGTGGCTACAGCACGTATTGCTCCACAGCGAAGGGGAGTGATATTTTGTGGAAGCCCGTTTTTGAAGGAGGATTTCATCGTGATTGTTAACCACAAATATCGAAAATGCACGATGCAATAGTCCTTTCTCATGAGCTCGGAGTTTTTCTTCCGCACCTATTATGTTATCATCTTTGTCTACTAGCGTCACTTTGATATCCCGATCTTGCATTTTGTATTGATATGTGAATTCTATTTCCAGGGCAGGAGCTTCCTTTTTTAGAAAAGTAAGTAATGACAATATTCAAGAATTGATTGCCCACGACCTTACATATCGACTGAAACGTCTTCCTCCTATATATGTTGTCGGTAACGCATGATTATAACAAGGAGCGACAAAATGTCTTAGATGTTAGTTGGATGAGACAAAATGGCACATTCTTTTGCTTTTAAAAGCGTCTCCCGCGCCAGTGGTATGGCGTTTGTAAGTAGAAAGGAAAATTTGGAGGACAAAAACATGAATTTACTTAAAAATAAACCACTCTTAAGAAGCCTATTGTTGCAAGGAGATACGCTGAACACAGTGAATGGAGGGACGAGTATGAGTGCAGTAAATACATATAGAACTGATAATGCATATGTGATTACACTTTCTGCTCCTTCAGTTTCTCCTGACAGTTTCAATGTATATCTCGAATACAATTCTCTCATAATATACTCTTTGCTGAACACAGCTTTGGAAAATGGCGAAGGCATTGCAGTGCCAATGTTCAGTAAACGTTTTACACTGCCCGTAGATGCTGATTTGGAAAGGATAGAAGCGCTGCATGAAGAAGGGAAACTAAAAGTCGTGGTCCCATTCAAAGCTGATGCTGAAAAGTTTAAAAGAAAAATAGACATTAGGACTTTATAAATGATTAAAAATAATTAAAAAGCCAGGATGTACTCCTGGCTTTTTTTATAATATTAGAAAGCATGGAACTATAAAGGGCGGCTATCGTTTAAAAGGCAATTGTTTAAAAAGAATCATGATGGAAAAAGCAACATTTGGAGCAGGATGTTTCTGGTGTACAGAGGCGGTTTTTCAACGGCTAAATGGAGTCGAATCTGTAGAGCCAGGGTTTTCAGGAGGCCATGTTAAGAACCCAGCCTACCGCGAAGTGGTGACCGGCAGGACAGGGCATGCCGAAGTCGCCCATATTACTTTTGATCCAGCCGTTATAAGTTTTGAGGAGCTGTTGGAAGTGTTCTGGAAAACCCATGACCCTACGACTTTGAATAGGCAAGGCAATGATGTAGGCACTCATTATAGATCAGTCATTTTTTACCATGATGAGGAGCAAAAACAAGCTGCTGAACAAATGAAAGCTGCTATGGAGGAGGAAGGAATCTGGGCCGATCCTATCGTTACGGAGATCGTTCCCTTTGAGCACTTTTACCCTGCAGAGGATTACCATAGAAACTATTTCAATATGAATCAGGAACAGCCCTATTGTTCCTTTGTAATCAAGCCTAAAGTGGAAAAATTGGAGAGGGTTTTTGCCAATAGATTAAAATAGCCCCATTCAATTTGATTTGGTCATGCAATGAGCATTATGGGAATATTAGGTATATTGTAGACCAAACCATCTGCCAAATTCTTATTTAAAATGAATATCGAGCGATTTAATCGTGCTATAGAAGCTTTTGACAACGCGAATGCCCAGGATCCCAATCAAGAAGCTTATGACGGGGAAGTTTATCCAAAGGAGCTGCTCTATGGAAAAAGAATGACTGAGTATTTGCACTTGTTTAAGCCAGATGCCTCCGAGGCTTTGCAAGTGGCCGCTCGGAGCCAACATATTAGGAGGTGGGAGATACCTCGAAATGCTTTTCCAGAAGGCCGGACTGGATATTTGCAGTGGAGAGAAAAGTTGAAGCATTATCATGCTTCAACTGTGGAGAAAATCATGGAGGAGTCAGGCTATCCTGAGGAAGATATCAAGCGTGTGAAACAGCTTCTTTTAAAAAGGGGCCTGAAAACCGATCCCGAAGTGCAGACACTAGAGGATGTGGTCTGCATAGTTTTTCTTAAGTACTATTTTGAGGATTTTGCCAAAGATTATGCTCCCGAAAAGATAAAGGACATATTAGAGAAGACCTTGCGAAAAATGTCAGAAGCAGGGATCGATTTTGCAAAAAGTCTACCCAATGCATCAGCCTTTTTGAAGTATTTAGGGCCTTAAGAAAAACACATCCAAAAGGATTTTTGACCTTAAATTGTATTGGCTTACCTATTCACTGTGGTACTTTTCAGCAAGCCCTGTTTAGCGTAAAAATATTGGACAGGATGAGTTAAGTTAAGCCTGTCCAATAATCTAAGAGTTAGTTTAGAAGTATTTGCTTAGAAATCTTCCCAGCTCTTTTCCAGCTTTTGCATAGGCTTCTTGGATTCTAAAACCTGAGTCAAAATCATATCCCATTCCACCCCGTCCAGGAGAATTCATGATCGTAATAGTAGCCAATTCTTCGCCGTTATCAGTTGATATGAAAACCGCTTCACAATTAATGGAGGCATTCTTTCTCGCTACCCCTACATTGAATCCTGGTTCGGTAAAAGTAGTTTTTAAAACTAAAGTGTAATTGGCATCTGGATGGCCTCCCACTGACACATTATTCTTTTCCAGAGACTTGTTGATCAATTCTTCAAATTTAGGTTCGAATCTTTCTTCACGGTCAGCTACCCAGCTTTGTTTCCAAGAATCACCTCTTCCGGGTTCTTTGGCATTGTAGTCACTTACTTTGTCGGCCACATAATCGGCTTCCTTATCGTATTTTCCCACGCCCATGTTGTCATAGTCATATTCTACGTTGAGCACTTCCACGCCTTTAAGGAAATCAAGGTTCCCTGAATTCAATTTAATCTTTTGCGCAAAAAGAGGAGCAGAGAAAAGCATTGCTATACACGCAATTAGAATCGTTTTCTTTTTCATGTCTACTTTTATTTTTTAGTAATTACGTTGTCAATATAGCATTAAAGATTCAATGATAAAATAGACAGGCAGGAATGAACGAAATAGTAATGTTTGGTTACACTTATAAAAGTGTTAGGAGGTGACAAAAGGACTAAATATTAGCGGAGGGGTACAGCCATCCAAGGTTATAATGACCGTAAGCCATTACAACTTTGGATGGCAAAAGATGAATGGAAGTAGTATAGGGATGCGCTAAAGTGGGACCTTTTTGCCTAACAGCTCAACACATTGCCTCACAATTTCCACTTCTTCATTTGTAGGGATAACCAGCACTTTCACACGAGCATCTGGCTTGCTTATTTCTCTTAAGCTTTCTGATCGTTTCTCGTTTTCATCCACATCTATCGTTATGCCTAAGAATTCCATGTCCTGACAGACAAGTTCTCTGATTTTTACATCATTTTCTCCTACACCTGCAGTAAATACAACTGCGTCTAGTCCATTGAGGATTGCCGCGTAGGCCCCAATATACTTTTTGATTCTATAAGCATACATGTCATATGCTATTGCGGCCTCTTGACTACCTTGGTTCATGGCTTGCGTAATGTCGCGCATATCACTAAAACCTGTCATCCCTAGCATGCCACTTTTTTTGTTGAGGAGATTGTTCACCTCATCTGGTAGGTAGCCACATTGGTTGATCAGGTGGAAAATAACGGATGGGTCAATATCGCCCGAACGGGTTCCCATAATCAGTCCACTCAAGGGGCCAAATCCCATTGTAGTATCAATAGATTTTCCCGCATCTACTGCTGCCATGCTACAGCCATTGCCCAAGTGTACCGTAATAATTTTTGCGTCGGGCTTTTTGAGATGTTCTATTGCGCGTTCAGTCACATATTTGTGACTGGTGCCATGAAAACCGTATGCCCTAATTCTTAAGTCCGTATAAAACTTATTGGGAATGGCGTATCGGTATGCTTTTTCGGGCATAGTCTGATGGAATGCAGTATCAAACACTGCAATCTGCTTGGCTTTTGTAAAAATCCGCTCGGCTACTTCTATACCCAAGTAATTGGAGGGGTTATGCAAAGGAGCTAGAGAAAACAGCTTTTTGATCTCTTCTTTTACCTTATTGGTTATGATTGTGGTTGCTGCAAAGCTTTCACCTCCATGCACAACACGGTGACCCACCACTTCGATCTCATCGGGATTTTGAATTACTCCAATGGTGGGGTCTGTGAGCAATTTAGTTACTTCAATCAAGCCGGCTTCGTGGTCAGGAAGTTCCATAGTCTTTTTTATTGCCTCTTCGGAATCTTCTGAAAAGATCTTATGGGTAATGATGGCATTTTTCAGGCCGATCCTCTCAACCAAACCACTGCATATAGGGTTTTCGCTAGGGTATTTAAAGAGTTGATATTTAATAGAGCTACTTCCGGCATTTACAACAAATATATTCATGTATGTATTTTTGATTTTATAAAAGGCATAAGACGGGAAGCCTCAAGATATGAGTATCCCATTAAACGAACTGGGTTTCGGGTGCTCCTATTCTGAAACACCCTGAATGATAGAGACTTTATCTGTTTTTGTTTCTTTTTGATCTTGGCTTTGAATAGCAGTAATGACTACAGTATTGAATATGTCACTTACAGTACATCCTCTACTTAAATCGTTCACTGGCTTATTCAGACCTTGTAACATTGGGCCAATGGCAAGGGCCCCTGTTTCCCTTTGTACTGCTTTGTAGGTATTGTTTCCGGTATTCAAGTCCGGGAAAATCAAAACACTGGCTTGTCCAGCCACAGTGGAGTTAGGCATTTTTTGAAAGCCCACTATTGGATCTACGGCTGCATCATATTGGATGGGCCCTTCGACTTTCAAATCAGGCCGCTTTTCTTTTACCAATGAAGTGGCTTTTCTCACCTTTTCTACATCGGCACCTTCTCCTGATGATCCAGATGAATAGGAAAGCATGGCGATTTTGGGTTCGATGCCAAAGCGCAAACTGCTATCGGCAGACGAAATGGCAATTTCTGCTAGCTGCTCTGCTGTTGGATTGGGGTTGACAGCACAGTCGCCAAACACACTTACTCTGTCGGGTAAGCACATGAAGAAGATTGATGAAACGATCGATACGCCAGGTTTGGTTTTGATAAATTGTAAGGCAGGTCGAATGGTATGCATGGTCGTATGAGCCGCTCCAGACACCATACCATCTGCATGCCCTTTGTAGACCATCATGGTGCCAAAATAAGACACGTCTGTCATGAGATCCCTTGCGGTTTCTAAGGGCATCTGCTTGCCTTTCCTAAGTTCATATAGCGTTTGGGCATAATCCTCAAAGCAGTCTGCACTGACCGGATCTATGATATTGATCTTATTCAGGTCCAGATTGAGCCCCATCCTGCTTACTGCTTGGGCAATTTCATCGTGATTTCCCAAAAGTGTTATATCTACAATGCCTTGCTGTATCAGCTTGGTGGTAGCCCTTAGTATTCTGTCGTCATTTCCTTCAGGAAGTACAATATGCTTCTTTTGGCTTTTTGCCCATTTCACCAATTGATACTGAAACATATTGGGGGTTATTCCTTCTGGTTTGAAGGTAATGATCCTTTCATCCAAAGCTTCTGTGTCAACATACTTTCTGAAGGTATTGATGGCTCGTTGGATTTTTTTTGGGTTACTGGCGCCTATCCTGGACTTTATGGCACCAATCTGCGTAGCCGTAGCAAAAGAGTTCTTTTCCACAGAGATAATAGGCACAATAGAGCGGGAGCCTTCTATCAACTTGATCACCGAAGGAGCAGGCTTGAATCCTCCCGTAAGGACTATGCCTGCAATAGCAGGATAATTAGAAGAAATGCTTGCCTGTAAAGTGCTCAGAATAATATCTGCCCGATCACCTGGAGTTACCACTAGCACATTCTTTTTCAAATGATTCAGAAAATTCGGGACCTGCATGGCGCCGAATATGAAGTGATCTGCTTGGTTGGAGAGGTATTGCTCCCCATACAAAACTTGTCCGTTGAGCACCGTATTAATTTCCTTCATAGAAGGGCTTTTAAGGCGTTGATCTTCAGGTATCACGGCAAGAATGATGTCGGGGTCTAGCTGAGGTCTTAAAACATTCTCGACCTCGTCTACCATAGAAGGCAGTACTTTGTTGGCCACGACTGCTAGTACTTGTACTTCCCTTTTTCTGAAGTTCCTCAAAATAGTAACGGCCGTGTTAGAAATTTGATGTGTGCTTTTCCCTTCCCCTGTTACCACTATGATCACGGGTGCGGCCAAATTTTTAGCGATAGAGACATTGGCGTCAAACTCAAATGCAACACCTTCTCCCAAAAAGTCGCTGCCTTCTATGACGGTAAAATCATAACTTTCTTCGAGCTTTTTGTACTTGCTGATAATCTTGTCGATGATTTCTCCTTGATTTCCTGCCTTAATAAATTGGTTGGCTTCTTCTCTCACAAAAGCATAGGTGTCATCATATTGCAGGGGGAGATTGAAATTCGTTATTATAGTTTCTATATGTGGGTCGAGGGCTTCCTTAGGTGCCCAGTTGATTATGGGTTTGAAATATCCAATCTTCTTTGCTTTATGCATCAACATATCTACCAGGCCTAGGGCTATGATTGACTTTCCGCTATATGGCTCGGCGGTGGCAATAAATATTGTTTTTGTCATATTGTTAAGTATTATGGATCGAGGCAAAGATAAGGGGAAGATTACCTTTATCTCATGATTTAAATCAGTTTTGATTTTCTTTATCATTATACTTAAAATTGTTCATTAGGTTTTGTGATGGAATGCGTTTTGACTTTCTTGCGGTAGATTTTTGTTAGAAGGAAAACATTTATTCATCCGTCTATTAAATGAGAGGTTTTACTACATCAAAATATCATGAAAAAAGCCAAAGGTAGCCCGAAAGTGAGTATACGACACGTGTTTCAAACCATCATATGGCCTAGGAAAAAGCAACTATTCATGGGGCTATTTTTAATCATCCTCAGCCGACTGTCTGGGTTGGTCCTTCCTGGCGCCAGCAAGTTTCTGGTAGATGATGTGATCCCGAACAACGATATGGAAATGCTGAAATGGCTCATCATCGCTGTTGTGGTGGCTATCCTTATTCAATCGGCTACCTCCTTTGCGCTGACTCAAATACTGAGTGTAGAGGCCCAGCACTTGATTTCTCAATTAAGGGCAAAAGTTCAGCGTCATATCGTTCAGCTTCCAGTAAGGTTCTTCGATAATACTAAAACCGGCGAGCTTGTGTCTCGCATTATGACGGATGTAGAAGGAGTTCGCAACTTAGTAGGTACAGGTCTTGCTCAAATGGTGGGCGGTGTACTTACCGCTATTATCTGTCTTGTATTGCTCATCATTATCAGTCCCTTGATGACACTGTATGTACTTATTCCTGTGGCCATATTTGGACTTATATCTTTAAAGGCATTCGGAAAAATCCGTCCGATTTTCCGTGAGCGTGGGGTGATTAATGCAGAAGTGACCGGACGCCTCACCGAAACATTGGGTGGGGTAAGGGTGATAAAAGGCTTCAATGCCGAAGCGCAAGAGATAAAGACTTTTGAAGAGGGCGTTACCAGGCTTTTTCTCAATGTTAAAAAGAGCCTTACTACAACCAGCTTAGTGACGAGCTCTGCTACTTTGCTGTTGGGCTTGGCTTCCGCAGGTATTATGGGAATAGGCGGATATATGATCATGAATGATACCTTAACCTTTGGTGATTTCCTTGCTTTTACGCTGTACTTAGGATTTATGATTGCACCTATTGTACAAATGAGTAACATTGGGAGCCAGCTCACAGAGGCTTTTGCAGGACTTGATAGGACCGAAGAGATTATGAACATGCCACTCGAAAGCGATGATAAAACGCGAGATATTACCCTTGGGACGATACATGGTGAGATGATTTTTGAAAATGTGTCATTTTCGTACGAGCCTGGAAAACCTGTAGTTCGGGAGGTGAGTTTCAAAGCACCGGCAGGAAGTGTAACAGCCCTTGTAGGAACTTCAGGATCTGGAAAAACCACGATCGCTAGTTTAGCAGCTTCATTTCTAAATCCAGAAAGCGGTAAAATAACCATAGATGGCCATGATCTTCAGCGCGTGACTTTGCAAAGCTACAGAAGCCAGTTAGGCGTAGTGCTTCAGGACGACTTTCTTTTCGAAGGCTCCATTCGTGAAAACATCCTTTTTCCTAGGCCGGATGCTACTGAAGAGCAGCTTATGGCAGCGGTTCATACAGCCTATGTTCACGAGTTTACGGATCGCTTTGAGGATGGGCTAGATACGCTGATAGGAGAGAGAGGCGTAAAATTGTCAGGGGGACAAAGGCAGCGTATTGCTATTGCTAGGGCCGTATTGGCTGATCCTAGGATTTTAATTTTAGATGAAGCCACTTCCAACTTAGACACAGAGAGTGAGACCTTAATTCAGACGAGTCTTAAAGCGCTTATGAAAGGCCGAACTACGTTTGTAATTGCTCATAGGCTGAGCACAATCCGTCAGGCTAACCAGATATTGGTGGTAGAGCAGGGGCAGATAGTGGAGCGAGGGCGGCATGATGAATTGATAGAACTTCAAGGGCGGTATTACCAACTATATACCTATCAGGCACGGATATAGTAGAACCTGGAATTTCATCAGAACTTGAGCATAAAGTCGGTTAAATTGTCATTTCTTTCTAATGCTAGCTTTTTCCTCAATCTGTAACGGCTTATCTCTACGCCCCGTACAGATATGTTCAAAAGGTTAGCAATTTCTTTTGTCGTTAAATTGAGCCGTAAATAGGCGGACAATTTTATCTCTTGCGGAGTCAATTTAGGAAAGCGTTCCAATAGCCTATTGGTGAAGTTGCCATGTACATGATTGAAGTGCAATTCAAAATTTTTCCAATCGCCATCGCTATTAATGTTATGGTCAATGTTCTTTATGATTTTTCTTAATTCCTCATTTAGGCTAACCTTGTCCTTCTTTTTCAAGATGTCTGCTAGCCCCAATTTTACATTATTTAGCAGCTCGTTTTTATTGATCAAATGGATGGTAGAGGAGGTCAGTTCGCGATTCTTATGGTTGATCTCCGATCTTAGCTTTTCATTTTTTAGTCTTATGATCTCTTGCTCGCTTTGGTTGGTGATCTGCTTTATTTCGGAGTTCTTTCTATTTAGTTCTCTTTGCTGCTTTAGCAGAATCATTTTTTTCTCTTTTTTGAATTGCTTGTCTACCTGATAAAAAATCAGTCCGATGAGGAAGATACCTGAAATAGTGTATAGCATATAGGCCCAGCGACTCCTATAAAAGGGAGGGTGGACGTAAAACTGAAAACTTTCTGCTTCGCTTACTGTACCATATATATTTCTAGCTTTTACATGAAATTCATAATTGCCCTCGGGCAAGTTGGTGTATTCTTTTTCAGATTTGTTAGTCCATTCCGACCACCCGTTGTCAAAATTTTTGAGAAAGTATTGGTATTCTGTCTTCTCGGGGCTTTCGTAAAACGATGAAGAATAAGCAAAGCGCAAGGAGTTTAATTTATATGGCAGTTCGTGACTAGCACTATTCACCCGTTTGCCTTCTGCCATTAGGGAATCCATCTCTAGGGCTGTATTGGTGACTTTGGTTAAGTGCACGTGAAAGGGGAGCATTTTCTTGTTTTTGGTAGCATTGAAATGAATAAATCCTTTTTTTGCTCCAAATAGAATGTTTTTCGGGTCTAGGATGTGGATCGTTCCCAGGTCGTCATTAAGCATGTCCTTAATTCTGTTGAAGAGGCGGGTGTCCAATTGCGGTTTGTCGAATTTGTCGAAAGAAAGCTTGCCAACACGTTTGTTTGAAATAAAATAGATATTGCCTAAGATGTCTTCGTCCATTTTTACAATGTGCTCGTCAGGTTCAAATATGGCAGAAAATGCCTCATCTCTCACAAACCTATCCGAAGGCTCATGGTACCGGTAGATACCGTATTGGGCTGGGAAAATAAGCTGGTTCTGGATTTTCTCCATATTGATCAGTTGATCAGAAGGAAAACCTTTTGCTGTATTATAAAAGTCCACTGATTTAATGCTGTCGAGGTTTTCATCGAAGCTGATCTTAAAAATGCCTTTATAGCCATGCGCCATCCATAAATTCCTGTTGTCATCGAAGGCCAATACACGAGAAGATTCCTCAAAGCCTTTGAACTGTTTTAAAACATTTAGCTTATTTCCATCGGATGCCAATAAACTTATGCCATTATAGGACCCCATGAGTATTTTGTTTGGGTGTCCTGGAATAGGGATAAAGTCCCAAGCTCCTTTTTGTTGGTTTATCCCAATGGCTTGAGTGCCTTCCACAAGGAGGGGACCATTGTGATGGCCTACTAGGATGTGGTCATTGAGGTGCTTTAGTTGATACACTTGGCCAATGCTGTGAGAGATCAATGAGAAGCTTCGCTCGTGATCGTTTAAGTGTGAAACGTATAACCCATTGTTTGTGCCTAGAAATAGGATGCTGTCTTTCTGCAAGGCCGCATAGCCCGTGCCGGAGAGTCCCATGGTTTCGTCTATCAGGCTGAAAGGGGCACTAAGTTCCACCATAGAAATCCCATTGTTAAGTCCCATCCACAGGTTTTCATGGGCGTCTTGATACAGCGCCAATATGGTCTGGTCAAACAGCCCTTTATTACGGGTTAGGTGCAACAAAAGATGCCCTATCCTATTAATCACAATCAGTCCGTTGTTTTGGGTGCCGAGTGCAAAGGTGCCATCTTTTAGCATAATGGCCTGGTTGATCACCAGATTGTTCAGTGCAACATGATTCTCTAATTGAAATGGAGTTGGAGTGTGGCCATCGTAAAGAAATGCACCGTCCCTGATTGTAAATATGATTAGCTGATCCTTGCTATAGGGCAATATAGAAGCGATGGGGCGGTGAGCAAAGAAATCGCCTCCATTAAGCAGTTTTAATTTTCCATTTTCTAAAATAGAAAGACCTTTTCCCCATTCTAAAGTAAGTAGCCTGTTGTTCACATGAAAAGAAAATTCCAAGGGGTTGTCTGGCTCGATTACTGAAATCCCCTTCTCGGGTCGATAACAGTATATGTACCTGAAAGTAAGGAAATAAATGCAGCCATCGAGCTCATATATACGCCAAACTTCGTCAAAGTTCCTGAACGCTTCAGGTACTAGATCGACTAAGGATTTATAGGTTAGGATTCCTACTTCATTTGGGCTAAAATAACCAAACTCTGCTTGAGAGCCTACATAAATCCTGTCTTCTTGCCCTATATAGGCAGCTCTGACTTTTGTTCCATGAGTTACGGGATAAAGGTTCCAAGTGGTTCCATCAAACTCCAAGAGACCAAAATTGTTTGCAAAGTATAGGATCTCTCGATTGTCTTGTGTGATGGCCCAGCTTTGTATCCCACCTTTAAAATCTTCAGTGGTAAAATTCTTGATCAGCGGGGTTCCATAGAAGTATTGCTGAGCATAGTTGTTCTTGGTGATTAAAAGGGCAAAAGCGAACACTATAAATTTAAGTAGTCGATGTATAGGCTGGTATTTCATTTGCAAACAATGGATGATGCACTTAGCCATGATGTAACTAGAATGATTAAAAGTTAAGTTAACAAATAAAGTTAAAATCCCAGTATAATATACATTCAAGGTCAATATTATGTGTATTTGAAGTATAATTGATGTATGGATATCAACTGCCTGATGTATTATTGATGTACCTGCATTATTGGAATTACCCGGGCATATAAGCACTATTGTGGTAGGTTTTCTTGTTCGACTACCAATTGTTCTAATTCATCTTGTACAATTATATACACTTCAGTTTTTGAGTTTCAAGCTGCCCGTAGGTAGAGAGGGGCTCTATTGTGCTTATTCTAAAAATAAATTAAATGACTATGGATTTTCGTCCCGTTTTATCCTCAATACTGCTTTTGGTTTTGGCCGTTTTTTCCTTTTGTCAATCCAAAGAATCTTCGATGAAGCTCGTGTGGAGCGACGAGTTTGATTATGAAGGTGCCCCAAACCCAACCCTATGGGACTATGACGAAGGAAATGGGTGCCCATCGCTTTGTGGCTGGGGAAACAATGAGCTTCAATACTATACAAACAGGGAAGAGAACTTGAGGGTCGAAGATGGAAAACTTGTTATAGAGGCACATATTGAAAATTATAAGGGAAGCGCCTATACTTCTGCCAAATTAAGATCTAAAGACGAAGGCTTTTGGCAGTACGCCTATATAGAGGTAAGAGCAAAGCTTCCTTTTGGGCGTGGTACGTGGCCAGCAATATGGATGTTGCCTAAAGAAAATATTTATGGAGGATGGCCCAAGAGTGGTGAGATAGACATTATGGAACATGTGGGGTATGATCCAGGAGTCGTACATGGTACTGTGCATACAGAGGCATTTAACCATTCCATTGGTACGCAGGTGGGAAAACAGACTGTTGTAATGGATTTTGACACCAATTTTCATGTCTATGCCATTAATTGGACAGAAAATCGAATAGAGTTTTTTGTGGATGGCATTAAGTATCAAGAATTTAAAAACAATGGCGACGGCCCTGCCGCATGGCCTTTCGACCATCCATTTTACCTTGTTTTGAATGTCGCAGTAGGGGGCAATTGGGGTGGTGTCGAAGGGGTAGATGATGCCATTTGGCCTCAAAGAATGGAAGTAGATTATGTAAGAGTGTATGAGCCCTTAGCTATTAGTGAATCCGTGGAGTGAAATTTTAGATGTCAGACGTTATATTTCAAGATAGCAGTAGGCAATGTGAAAGAACAGACCAAAGACTTTGGACGCCAGGGTCAATTTCTAAGCACTGCGCAGCTGGCAATTAACAAGGACTGTGCTGTAGCCGCTATCGACGAATGAGGGATTCCTACTTTTGAGCGGAGAGCTCTATCCTCCTTTTATGGGCTTGTGAACAGCCATAAAAGGAGGACAATTCAATGCTCATTGTTATTTCATCCTTTGGCAATAATCTGAGCCATTGTTAATCAATTCAAAACAAAGCTTGCCGTTACATTTCCTTTGATTTCCATTTCGCCTGGTGCAATTGTCGCTTCTTCTCCACCACTTGCGTCATAGCTCATGGCTTTCATTTCCATGGCTACTCTTGGATAAGGAATAATAGGAGAGGTGTTTTCGTTGATATAATAAGCCTTTCCAATCGATTGACCTATGGCCTCTGCCAAAGATTTGGCTTTCTCTTGTGCATTTTTGACCGCAAGAATTCTTGCCTCTGCTTGGTACTCTTTCAGTTTTGAGGAACCAAAAGTTACTTGGTTTATTTTATTGATCCCCCTTTCCAGCAGTCCTGAAGCTATCTTCTCGTATTGATTAATATCAGTAAGTTTCAGGCTAACAGTATTTACCGCTACATATTCTTCTTGTCGCTCTTTCTCATTGTAAATATACATGGAGTTGAGCCGTACATAATCCGTTTGGATGTTCTTCGGGTCAATTTTTTGTGATTTAAGATATTGATGAATCTCGTTCATCAATTTGTCATTACTGGATTTGGCTATTTTAGGATCAGCGTTTTTCGTTTCCACACCAAATGTCAGTGTCACTTCATCAGGCTTCACATATACAGTAGACTCTCCCGTCACGGTAATGAGTGATACATTGTTATTGTTGTTTTGAGCTTTCACAGCAGTTGTGATAGTGAGAAAGCCCATGACCAGAAGTAGTGTCTTTAGATTCCGTTCCATAATAAAAATGTTAAGTTGTTGGTGACTCTTCTAACACAAATACAATACCCTTTTTAATTTTTATCTTAGAAATATCGCAAGGTTTCTTATTTGATACTGATAATTAGGGCTGTAAGTGATGACTTTTTTTTGAAGTTTAGCTCCAAATTTTTTCAACTATAATTGTATTGCAGTAATATGGATGATTTTTACTATAAAATCCCAATCTGAGCTAGGAGTTTTATAATTTGCGATATTCAAATAAAATAGTGCATGAAGCTTCAATCTATAGCCAATATTTCAGAGATATGTGCTTTAAAAGGGGTGGAAAAGGCAGTACTTTCCCCGGGCTCAAGGTGTGCGCCATTGACATTGGCTTTTGTAAGAAACCCAAAAGTCCGATCATACACATTTAGCGATGAACGTTCGGCTGCATTTGTTGCATTAGGTATGGCTCAATATACCCAAAAGCCAGTAGTTTTGATATGCACTTCGGGTTCTGCAGCTTATAATTATGCTCCAGCCATAGCCGAAGCATATTTTCGTCAGGTGCCTTTGATTATTTTGACCGCCGACCGTCCTCCAGAATGGATCGACCAGTGGGATGGTCAAACCATTAGGCAGGCCGGAATTTATGGCAACCATATCAAGAAAAGTTATCAAACACCTGTTTCATTCGGGCACCCTGACGAGGAATGGCATGTGGAGCGCATCATTTCGGAGGCTATTAACTGTGCTGTCTCAGGTGCACCTGGGCCAGTTCATATAAACGTGCCCTTGCGCGAACCCTTCTACCCTGAAAAAGACATTCCTTATGGCTTTTCTGATGGGATTAAAATAATTGAAGAAAGATCATCAGATCCACAGCTTTCGGAATTGGAGTGGCGGCAACTCATGGAAGAGGGCATTCTGTATGATAAAGTACTGATAGTGGGGGGGCAATCGTCCAAACGCCCAGAGATTGATCACGTGTTGGGAAGCCTATTGCAGAAGCATCAATACGTGGTGGTAGGCGATACGATTGCCAATCTAACAGGAAAATATGTCATGGCAAATCATGACATATTCCTAGGATGTAACGATTCGCAAAGGTTAGAAGCACTTCGTCCAGAGCTTTTAATAACTTTCGGCCTATCATTGATCTCTAAAAACCTGAAATTATTCTTGAGAGCATATAAGCCCAAAGCTCATTGGCATATTGCTCCTTATGGTGATGTAGGAGATACCTACCAATCTTTGACCAAGATCATCCGGACTTCTCCTGAAGAGTTTTTCAATAAAATGCTGCACTGGAGAGAAAAGGAGAAGTTTAAGCAGCAAAGAGAGGATAACTATCACAAAATATGGCATATAGAGAATAAGCGAGCTGGTGAGTTTATGCAATCTTTCTTTGATGATGAAATATTCGGCGAGTTTGAAGCGACTCACACTATTCTCAAAAGCATTCCATCAGGTTCTGATTTGCATCTTGCCAACAGCATGGCCGTGCGTTACGCCAATTTCTTTGGGCAGTTGCCGGAAGATGTGCATGTATATGCTAACCGTGGTACAAGTGGGATAGATGGCTCTAACAGTACTGCCGTCGGGACGGTTTTGGCATCCGGACGATTTACGACCCTCCTAACTGGCGATATGGCTTTCTTCTATGATAGAAATGCTTTTTGGCACAACTATCCAACGCCCAATTTGAGAGTTGTGGTGCTGAATAATCAAGGAGGTGGAATTTTTAGGCTCATCAATGGTCCCTCTCAACAGCCAGAATTAGAAGAGTATTTTGAAACAAGGCAATTGCTTACCGCAAAAAATACGGCCAATGATTTTGGGTTTGACTACACTTGTGCAACTGATAGAGAAAGCTTAGAAGAAGGGTTAAAGAGCTTTTTCGAAAAAAGTGACAAGCCAAAGCTATTGGAAGTAATGACTGTCAATAAAAATAATCAAGTTGTTTTTAATCATTTTAAGAAACTAATTAACAATAATTATGGAGAGTAGATTCGATTGGAAAACGATTAAAGAATATCAGGACATTAAATTCGAGTTTTTTGAAGGGATTGCTAAGATCACCATCAATAGACCAGAAGTTTATAATGCCTTCCGTCCGCTGACCAACATGGAGATGATAGAAGCTATCGACCATTGCCGGGAAAATAATGATATCTATACCGTTATATTTACAGGAGCAGGTGACAAAGCTTTTTGTAGCGGTGGAGATCAGAATGTGAAAGGTATAGGCGGGTATGTAGATGATAATGGTGTTCCCCGCTTGAATGTGCTTGACTTACAGAAAAAAATAAGGTCGTTGCCTAAGCCTGTCATTGCTATGGTAAATGGCTATGCCATTGGAGGGGGGCATGTGCTCCACGTTGTATGTGACCTTACAATCGCATCAGAAAATGCTAGGTTTGGCCAGACTGGCCCTAAGGTGGGGAGTTTCGATGGGGGCTTTGGGTCGTCTTACCTTGCGCGTCATGTAGGGCAGAAAAAAGCCAGGGAAATATGGTTTCTGTGCGAACAATATACAGCAGAGGAGGCAGAGCGTATGGGTATGGTAAACAAAGTAGTGCCATTGGAAGAGCTAGAAGCTGAGACCGTACGTTGGTGTCGTATCATGATGAAGCGAAGCCCTATAGCGCTTAGAATGATAAAAGCAGGGCTGAATGCCGAGTTAGATGGACAAGCAGGGATACAAGAATTGGCAGGCAATGCCACTCTATTGTACTACTTCACTGAGGAGGCGCAAGAAGGGAAAAATGCTTTCTTGGAAAAGAGAGAGCCTGATTTTAAGAAATTTCCTAAATTTCCTTGATGAAGGACAGGCAGGGCAAAATCTTTTGGATTGCTTTAATTTTTCGTTAATTTGACCTATGTAGCACGATCACAATAGGATCGTGCTTTATATTTATACTACCAGCTAATTTTATGCTATGAAGAAATATCTACTATTGCTTTTGGCAGTGGCCATCACCTTTCCAGTATTAGGGCAATATGATCCCGATTATCAAGATAGGGAACGTAGGGCAGCACTGTACGAATCAAAAATAATGAGCTATTCCAAAATGAAGAGAGCAGGATCTGGGCTGGCGGTTGGGGGAGGAGCGCTTGCGGTTGTTGGCATAGGGCTCATATCTTCGTCTACATGGGAGACAACGACTAATAGTAATGGCTACTCTACCACTACTACGGAAGATGCCGAAGGAATAGCGGGAGTAGTTATGCTTACCGTTGGTATTCCCCTGATGGTAACAGGCATTGTTCTCAACCGGGTCGGTAATAGAAAAGTGAAAAGTTATCAAGAGCGGCTGAGTAGAATATCTTTCAACATGAATTACACTCCTAATAAAAAAGGGTTTGCATTGGTATATAAGTTTTAAATGGTTTAAAATCCACTAGACCTTGTGCATGAAATGCCCTTGAATTTCCTGAATTTAATTAGGAAAATTACTCGAATATTTCTCAGTTTTGATTGAAATTTAATATACTTGTTTTCCAATAAAAATCAAGTATGCTTTTACATATCAGAATTGCATTCCTATTCTTATCTTTTATAGTTTTCTCCTTATCTTCCTTTTCGCAAGCGCCTGATCGGCTTAATGCTAGTGAAATACAGTTGGCGTTGAAAAAATTGAACGTGCTAGGGTCAGTTTTATATATTGCCGCTCATCCAGATGATGAAAACACAAAACTGATTACCTGGTTTGCCAATGAGAAGCTGATGAACACGGCTTATCTATCCCTGACAAGAGGGGATGGGGGACAGAACCTGATTGGTCCAGAAATACGAGAGGCACTTGGTGTAATCCGTACACATGAACTACTGGAGGCAAGGAAAATAGATGGGGGACAGCAATTTTTTACTCGTGCCAACGACTTTGGCTTTTCCAAGACGCCTGATGAGACTTTCTCTATATGGGATAGGGACAAGGTACTTTCAGATATGGTTTGGGTCATAAGGAAATTCAGGCCCGACATCATCATTACCCGCTTTTCTTCAACACCTGGAGGCACTCATGGGCACCATACCGCTTCAGCAATTCTGGCCGAAGAGGCATTTTATGCTGCTGCCGATGAGAGCAAGTTTCCGGAACAGCTTGCCCTTGTAGATGTATGGCAGCCTAAACGTTTGCTTTGGAATACAACTTGGTGGTTTTATGGGGATGAAAGCAAATTCGATAAAAGTAAGCTTATACCGGTAGAAGTGGGAGGATACAATCCTCTTCTAGGGAAATCGTACACCGAGATTGCAGCTGTGAGCAGAAGCATGCACAGTAGCCAAGGTTTTGGTGCACCTCAAGTGAGAGGAAGCGACATAGAGTACCTCGAACCTATCATAGGCGGCAACCAACCGCTGTTTGAAGGACTGGACATGACTTGGGCGCGTGTAGCGGGTGGAAGAGCTATTCAAAAAATGGTCGATAAGATCATTGCTACCTATGATCCTGAAAAGCCTGAGAAGATTGCCAAAGATTTGGTCGGGTTGTATAAGAAACTTAAGGCAGCCCCAGAGGGCCACTGGCGAAATCAGAAAATGCAAGAAGTAAAGGGCTTGATTCAAGCTACTATGGGTCTATATTTAGAAGCTTATGCGAAACAGTATTCAGCCTCTCCTAGGGAACCTGTGGAGTTGACAATAGAGGTTACAAACAGATCCAATGTTGATGCGGAACTGCTTAATATCCGTAACAATGCCAATGGAACGGATAGTACGGTAAACAAACCATTGGCAAATAATCATCCCCTACTTTTGAACAGTCGTTTTTATTTGCCAGCGGACAAGCCATATTCACAGCCTTATTGGCTGTCCTTACCCCATGGGATTGGTATGTACGAAGTTGATGATCAAGAAATGATTGGGGATCCTGTTAATGTACCACCTGTAACCTTCGATATTTCATTAAACATCTTAGGGGAGATTTTCACGTATACGATCCCCCTGGTTTATAAAACTACTGATCCTGCTATAGGCGAAGTGTACAGGCCTTTTGAAGTTACACCTCCAGTTTATATGAATTTGAATGAAGAGGTTTATATATTTCCAGATGAAGAACCGAAAAACATTCAAGTTCTAGTCGGTGCGGGTAAGGACAATGTGGAAGGCACCCTTAGTTTAAGCGTTCCCGAAGGTTGGACGGTTTCGCCATCAAGTATAGAAGTTTCTATTCCTACAAAAGGAAGAGCGCAAACTTTTATATTTTCGGTCACAGCCCCTTCACACGCAGAGGCTACCGAGCTTAAAGCTACTTTTGCAATGGATGGAGCTAAGTACTCGAACAGTACTGTGCCCCTTAATTACGACCATATTGCAAAACAGACATTATTTCCTTCTGCCACAGCTAAGATTGTAAGGCTCGATGTAGAAAAGAAGGGAAATAGGATTGGCTATATAATGGGGGCTGGCGACAATATCCCAGCTAGCCTACAGCAACTTGGTTATAGGGTTGATTTGTTGAATGATGATATACTGACAGATGAAAAGCTGAAAGTTTATGATGCCGTCATTTTGGGAGTAAGGGCATATAATACGATAGATAAGTTGAGATTTAACCATTCGGCCCTTATGGATTATGTAAAAGAAGGAGGTACGGTTATCGTTCAATACAACACGAATTCTAGATTGGTTACTAAAGACTTAGGGCCCTATCCTTTTTCAATTTCCAGAGATAGAATAACAGTAGAAGATGCTCCTGTGCGGTTTTTGCTGCCCGAACATCCGATACTAAATTATCCTAATAAAATAACTCAGGCAGATTTTGATGGCTGGGTTCAAGAGAGAGGCTTGTATTTTCCCAATAAGTGGAGCGAGGAATACGAAACCCCAATCAGCAGCAATGACCCAGATGAGCAACCATTGGATGGTGGCATATTGGTCGCATCATATGGTAAGGGCTATTATATATATACAAGCTACTCATGGTTTCGAGAACTTCCCGCTGGCGTTCCTGGGGCTTTCCGGATATTTACTAATATGATTTCCATTGGAAAATAAGTGGTAAGGCTTTAGCTGTTGGAAATGGAGCTGTATAAAAAAATAGCTTGCAGAGTCGAAGGCTTTGCAAGCAGTTCTTAGCAATTGCCAGGCTTTCTTAAATCTTCCGTATTAGGTCGGCTGCCTACAACCTTTCCCCTTAATCAACATGCTTCTTGGCTTCTCCCAAGGCCTGTTCAAACTCTTCTGCTTCAATATTGAAAAAGCCATCCTCATACATTTCATCTAGATCCTCTTGAGTCAATTCGTACTCATCTATTTCCCAAAGCCCCTCTTCCTCATACAACACTTCGAGCCCTTCATAGATAAATTCGCTGGTTGCCATTATCGAATTTATTTTGAAATACACAATCCCATCTTCAAATATGGATTTTAAGTACATGGTATTCATAGCTTTTATCTGTTTTGGCCAAATAAACCGTTCAGCTCTAAATCGATTCTGTTGACTATTTGGGCGAAGTCTTCAATATTATGGATGAAATCGATTTTGTTGACGTCTATGATCAACAATTTTCCAAGGGTATAGTTTTGAATCCATGCTTCATAATGAGCATTTAAATTCTTGAGATAATCAAGTCGCAATAAGTCTTCAAATGGACGTGCTCGCTTGTGGATTTGTTCAACTAATTTTGGAATATCTGCACGCAAATAAATGAGCAAGTCAGGAGGAGAAAGGTTCTCGACCATCGAGTCGAAGAGTTCCATATATGTAACAAAGTCCCGCTCGCTCATAAGCTTAGACCTATGAAGTGCAGAGGCAAAGATATAGGCGTCTTCATAGATTGTCCTGTCCTGTATAATAGAAGTCTTACTCTCTCTCGCTTTTTTGGCATGTTTGAACCTTACATTCAAAAAATGAATCTGTAAGTGAAAAGCCCATCGTTCCATGTCGTTATAAAAATCGGCCAGGAAGGGGTTGTCCTCTGTGTCGTCAAAGTGCGCGAGCCAATTATAATGTTTGGCAAGCTTGGCTGTAAGAATGGTTTTACCGGAACCGATGTTTCCCGCAATAGCGATGTGATGCATATTCTGGTTTTATAAAGGAGCCAAATCTACATATATTATGATAAAGAAGGAAGTGCGGTGTGTTGAATACCAGCGCAATAGGTTATTTTTTACATAAATTGGCAATATGCACAAAGGCCCTTATCAGCCTAGTGGCATTTTCAGAGCTTTTATCATAAATCGTCAATTCTGGGCTGTTTTCTACGATGTTCTCCTGGGCTACTCGGATAGCAGCATTTTCTTCATAAGATTTTAATTGTATATATGAATAGCTATCTCTTTGCTCCAATCGGATTGAGTTCGGGTCGATATTTCCAAAATTGAATGTGTATTCTTTGGAGAGAAAACCATTGGGGTAGATACTGCTGACGGTAAACCTACATTGACATTCATTTTCTAGATCGTAGGTGAATTTTTGCCTATAATTAAGCGTATCGTTTATATACACATTCACCACATTAGTGCTTACCCATTCTAGGGTGCTTGCCAAAGAAGGCCCATCGTGAGTAGTTCCTCGTTGGGAGAAAGAATCCAAAGAATAACATGTTAACAATAACAAAAAGAATAGCTTTTTCATATCCGCTTATAAATAGATAGGGAATTCTTAGACAAAGTTATTGTCCAACCGTAGCAGTGTTCTATGTAGAACGCAAGCCAATCGATGCAACGGTATTGTACGCCTAAATTTAGGAAAGTCAGGGGATAAATCCCTCATCAACCGCCAGCAATTCTCTACAACCTTTTTAATGCCAGATCCGCAACAGTTTGGCCAATCGATAGTGAAGAAGTGGCGGCAGGAGATGGTGCATTGCACACATTCACCACTCCTTCGCCTTCCAAAATGAGAAAATCATCGATAAGGCCACCATTTTTGTCACATGCCTGAGCCCTGACGCCTGCTCCTCCAGGAATAAGATCATTTTCTGTTATTTCCGGCATTAACTTTTGCAGTGCTTTTGTAAATGCAGCTTTAGACCACGAACGGTACATTTCTCCAAAACCAGTGCGCCAGTATTTATAAGCAACTTTCTGAAAACCTGGCCAACCCAAAGTTTCACCAAGCTCCCCCAAATGAAAAGCGGTCTTTGTATAGCCTTCTCTCCGGAAAGCCAAGACGGCATTGGGACCTGCCTCAATACCACCTCCAATCATCCGCGTGAAATGGACTCCAAGAAAGGGGAAGTTAGGATCGGGAACAGGATAAATCAAGTTTTTAACAAGATGTTCTTTTTCTTTCGACAGCTGATAATATTCCCCACGAAAAGGGATGATTTTAAAATTGACATGAGGCAGGGTCATTTTGGCCAGTTTGTCCGAATATAGCCCCGCACAGTTTACCATCAGATTGGTCTGATAGGTAGTATTGTCTGTTACTAACTCCAGGCTTCTTCCTTTTCGGTGTACCCCTATCACTTTTTCACCAAACACTATCTCCCCGCCAAGGTTTTTGATTTTGTCCAAATAACGTTGCGCTACAACCTTATAGTTTACGATGCCTGTCTGTGGCACTAGAATCCCTCCTAGACCATTTACATGAGGCTCGTATTCCTTTAGTTCTTCGGCGGAAAGTTTCTTTAGGTCTGTGAGGCCATTTTGCACACCACGTTCATATAGGCCGTCCATAATGGGCAGATCTTCTGGAGCAGTGGCCACGACAATCTTTCCACAAAGTTCATAAGGTATACTTTCTTCCTGACAAAATTGGACGAGTTCGGTATAGCCCCTAATACAATTTGTGGCTTTAAGGCTGCCAGGTTTGTAATAAAGCCCCGAATGAATAACCCCGCTATTGTGTCCAGTTTGATGTATGGCAATATCCTTTTCCTTTTCTAGGATAAGGAGCTTCAGGTCTGGGTTGGCTTGTTTTATTTTCAGGGATGTGGCAAGCCCTACTATACCTCCTCCCACTACTATCAGGTCGTATTTCATTGGACGGATTATGATCTTTAATAATAGTTATTCCCTGTTGCCATCGAGAAACACCACAGGCCTTCCAGCCTCAAATAAGCTCATGAACCTGTAACAGAATATAATGGTTAAATGACAGCTTGGCTGCGAACAAGGGGGTTCCAGTAGATTGCCTGGGAGCTGCCAAAAGTAAAGGGTCTTGGCAGTGAATGGTATTCGAAAAGCTATTTTTTGCTACTAAACTTTTCGTTCGGAATTGTAAAGGCTGATACAATAGCAGCAACAAACAGTACGAGTACAATGATTAATGCAGTCATATTATTTTTTGATTTATGGCGCAATTTAATACTATCCTCTCAAAATAGCGACCAATTATACATTTATTTGAGGGCTTGTGAAGGGAACAACTGCTACATTTATTTCTGCAATGCTTCCTGGGTCTTTTGGGCATAAACCAGGTTGCGCCTTAGGATCTCAAGATTGTTGGTAACCAGGTTCCTAGAGATTGGCTCTTCTGTTTTATCGGCCAACCGTGTAAATTGTTCGATGTCCTCTTGATGCCCTGCTATTACGGCGTTTATATAAGCTTCATCAAATTGGTTTCCACTGAGTGACTGAATGGAGTCTAACAAGCCTAATTGCTCTACAGACAAAGCGGGATCCATTTCAACTCCAGCAGCTTCAGACAACTGAATGATATTGTTTTGGATAATTTTATTTTCGATAGCAATTTGTTGTCCCAAGGCTTTTACTTCGGGATTATTTGACTTTTCTTCAGCAGCTTTGCTAAGCGCTATCTGGATCTCACTATTCATATTAGCATCAATGAGAAAATCATAAGCTGTCTCCGCCTGTACATCTTCTCCAACTTCTATGACTGGCTCTTTTGTTTGTTTTGTTTGCGATGCATCATTATTGTTTTCTCTAGGTCCGCAAGCAACTAATAGGGATAGAAATCCAAGTAGAATAAATCGATAAGTAACCATATATGCTTTATTTAAAGTCAAAATACAGCAGTTTAACTTTCTACAAGCGTCTTTGTTTCTCCCTTTTTTAAGGGATTATGGCGTAATAATTTTCTAAGGACTTTTACTTTGCTACTCGTCTTTTCAAAGTAAAAAACCATCTTAAAATTTTGCAATTGACACTAAAAGTATATAACTTATAAGAGTTCGGCTATGGTTCCCCATTGTATAATGAAAATCTAAATTTCATGGCCAAGAAAAATCAACCCTCGCTTGATGAACTTAAAAAGGAGAAAAATCAACTTTTAAGGCGTGTTCAAGCCATTAATTCAATTATCAAAAAAGAATATCCCGATGAAATAAAATCTGGGAAACGATTATCTGATATAAAGGTGCTAGAGACGATTCGGGAAAGCAAAACTGTCAGGGAGGTAATTGACAAATTGAATATGAATAAAGGCGGATCGACTTATCAAAGGGTGAGAAGGATAGCAGAAGAAAATGGCATTACGTTGTCTCGCCGTTAGCAATGATCTTCTACTAACCTTGCCGATAGCTATCGATACTATCCTTCTATTTTTATTAGGAAGTAGTTTTTCTTTCCTTTTTGCACCAAGAGATACTTGAGTTGTAACAGCTCGTATTCGGGCAGTTGTTCTGGCGAGGACACTTTTTGTTTGTTTATACTCACCCCACCACCTTTAATCATTCTTCTAGCTTCTCCTTTTGAAGAGAAAATGACCCCTTTGGTGATTTCTGACAACAAGTCAGTCACATTCTCTGCACTGTTTAACTCCTGTGATGAAATAGTTACATGAGGCACACCTTCGAATACTTGAAGCAAGATCTTCTCATTGAGTTGGGCCAGGTCATCTGTCGTAGATTTTCCGAACAAGATACTGGAAGCCCTTACCGCCATCGCATAATCTTCTTCAGAGTGCACCCGAATGGTAACATCTCGGGCTATTGCCTTTTGCAAAATCCTTTCATTGGGGTTTTCAGCATGTGCAGCTTCCAATACCTCAATCTCTTCTTTTGGCAGAAGCGTAAACACACGGATAAGTTTATGTGCATCCTCATCTGAGCAATTGAGCCAAAACTGGTAAAATTGGTACGGAGAGGTCATTTCTGGATCTAGCCATACGTTGCCTGATTCAGACTTGCCAAATTTAGAGCCGTCTGCTTTTGTAACAAGTGGGGTAGTTAGTGCATAAGCTTCACCACCTGCCTTGCGCCTGATAAATTCGGTTCCTGTAGTAATGTTGCCCCATTGGTCAGATCCACCCATTTGCAGCTTTACATTCTTGTGCTTATACAGCCAATAATAGTCATAGCCTTGCAATAGCTGGTAAGAAAATTCGGTGAAAGAGAGGCCTGTTTCCAGTCTTTTCTTAACCGAATCTTTGGCCATCATATAGTTGACCGTAATGTGTTTTCCAGCCTCTCTTAAGAATTCTAGAAAGCTAAATTCCTTTATCCAATCATAATTATTTACTAATTCAGCAGCATTATCTCCCGCATCAAAATCGAGGAATTTTTTCAGTTGGTTTCTTATGCCCTCTTGATTTTTCCTCAAGACTTCTTCATCTAGCAGGTTCCTTTCTTCTGACTTTCCCGTCGGGTCGCCAATCATACCTGTAGCACCTCCTACTAGAGCAATTGGCTTATGTCCAGCCAATTGGAAATGCTTTAATAACATAATAGTGGCCAAATTGCCTATGTGTAGTGAAGAAGCAGTTGGGTCAAAACCAATATAAGCAGTGGTCATTTCTTTTCTCAATTGTTCTTCTGTTCCAGGTATCATGTCATGGATCATACCACGCCACTTCAGTTCCCCAATAAAATCTTTCATTTGCTAAGCAGTTGTTTATGCTGTTTATGATAGTTTCTTTTGCTAAAAGCCGATTGATTTTATACTCTTGGCTTAGAGCAGCAAATAAGGCGCAAATATAGAAAATCTACCAACCTTTAGCACAGAAGCAGATTGTTTTGTGTGTCCAATCTTTTATAACGGATGAATGGCTTGTAAAGAATTGTAGCGGGTTTATTGTTAGGATTGAGGAGCATTGGAAATTAAAGAACTGCCAATTTCTGGCAACACGACGCAGACAGTAGTACCTTTGTTTACCGTGCTGGTTAGGTTCACCTTCCCTCCAAGTTTGTCTGAAGCCGACTTCACCATGTACAAGCCTAATCCGGAGCCCGACGAGAAGTTGTTGCCTTTGTAGAACATATTGAATACTTTATCTTGAATCTCCTTTTCTACACCCAAACCATTGTCCTTTACAGTTAGTTTAAGTGACTTGTTTTTAGTTATTTCAGCCTTAATCTCAATGTTGGTCGAGATATCTTTACGAGAATACCTAATAGCATTCTCTAAAAGGTTTTTAATAATTACTAGAAGTAGTCCTTCATCTGTATAGAACGATATTTCAGGGACTTTCAGGTCAAAGGCAATATTCTTGAACGAATTCTTGATACCAACCGTGTCCATTGTATCTTTTACGACCTGGGGCAAGCTCACCAAGCCTAAGCAAATGGGCTTATCTTTTATTTCCGAAAGGTTTATTAGGGCTTTCAGTACTTGGTCCATTCTTTGGGCGGTCCTATGGATGTATCCCAGGTATTCTAATGACTTTTTATCTTTTATTTCTATCACCGCAGCATTGTAAAGACCCATAAGCGATGCAATTGGGCCTCTAAGGTCGTGCGATGCTTTGTATATGAAAGTATCGAGTTCGTTGTTTTTAAACTTAAGGTCTTCTTCGATCTTCTTTCTTATTTCAATTTCTTGCAAATAAGATTTGTTCAACTTAACCAACTCGATTTCTCTTTGTTTCCGCTCGGTAATATCCATCGAAAAGACACTTGCCCCAATTACTTTTCCTTCAGAAATAATGGGGTTCATGATGAATTCAAGAATAATTCTTCGATCCGGGAGATTTATCCTTCTGTCTTCACGTAGGGGCATCCCTTGATACACCTTGCTGAGCTGTTTTTTGAAATACTTCTCTGAAGGTTGATCCATGTGCTCTAGTATGTTCATCCCTGGATGAAGCTCGACATTAAAAGTGCTTTTGAAGAATTCTTTTGCCTGACTGTTCAGCAAGATAAGCTTGTAGTTACGATCAACAGACCATACTAGTGTGTCATTGTTCTCAACCAGTGAAATGAGGTTAGCTTCATTTTCGCTCAGCCTCGACTCAACCGATTTGTTTTTTGTAATGTCTAAGGTACTAAAGGATACTCCCATGATTTCTCCCACATTATTGTACACGGGTACAAAAGTGATTTCGGACCAGATTTTTGGGCCAGAGGGGTATTCGATTTTTTGCTCTATTACAAATTTTTCACCATTAACGGCTCTGTCGAAATACTCGTGGAAACGATCTTGCAGTGCTGTGGAGAAATAGTCAAGAATGTTATCATTGATCTTCAGCTCCTTATTCCAGATTCTGCGAATATCATCTGAAGCTTTTTTGTTGAATTCTATGACTTCGAGATCTTTTCCGAGCAAGAAAATCGATTGGATGGAGCTGTCAAAATAGCTTTTCAATTTATTGCGCGAAAGATGCATTTCTATTTCTGCCTCTTTGCTTGCTGTCACATCGTTCGCTATTATGACGGTCCCAATTATATTTCCAGTGAGTGAAATAATGGGCTTAAAGCAAAACTCGTAGTGTTTTTTTGACTTTTTGAAGAATTTGTGCTGTTTTATTACATTCCCAGTGCTCATTACTTTCTCCAATATCTTCATGAGGGGAGCATAGAGCTTTGGGGGGATAATGTCGAGAATTGAGTCGCCTAAGCTAAAAGCATTATCACTTTTGTCTTTAGCGAATGCCATTCCTAAGTTATTGCAATCGAATATTTGGAAAGATTGATTTAGGAAAAAGACATAGTCGCTATTACTTTGGATCAACGACTTCAGTTCCATGTCTTTTTGGAGTGCTTCATTTTTAAGCCTCTCATGTTTAGTCAGGTCTTTCCCTGTTGCCAAAATGGTTTGCTTGGGGGAGTTTTCGATATATAAAGGAGAAAATACCCAGGTGAAAAACTTCTTAACTCCTTCAATCTCACTCCACTTTGAGACGGTGGATTTCTTCTTTTTCTCAACGCACGCCTCTATGGTCGGGCGAAAAATTGTTAGGTAGGAGTCTTTTCCCACCACTTTTTTGAAGGTGTTGGAGTGAGGCTTTATTGCGATGCAGGGGAAGTTATTCTTAAATGCTGCATTGCTTTTTATAATATTATGGTTTGCATCTAGGATTAACATCATGTCATCAGAAGCTTCGAAAAGCATTTCAAAACTAAAATCCGATTCTATGGCAGCATCCTTATACATGATTTTTCATTCTTATCTTTTACTAGCGCATCCCATTTTTGAAATTATATAATTATCTCCCTTATTATATATTAATAAGATTCGATTTATTACAGTAGTTTGTTTTTTCAAAAAGGGGTGAACTTGAATCAAAGGTATGCCTTATGTGAAGCGATTACGAAGATGAAAAGGTAACTGTTTTTAAAACTGTTTAGTTAAAACCTTTCGATTCGCTATTTGTTCAGAGTAGAATCTAAAGCGATATATGACGAAAAGTCGACTTAAAAAGAAATGGTTTCTGGGCATAATGCTGTTTATTGTTGCAATGGGAATAGTGTCATCACTTGTACTAGACTCCATTGTTAAGAACATCTTAATAAAACAAGTGCCGGAACAAACCCAAGGAAGGTATTTTCTCGAAATAGAAAGTCTAAGCTGCAGTATATTTCAAAGAAAGTTGCATCTTTTTTCCACAAAGTTATTACCTCTTTCCG